>JAAUXY010148068.1_pt1 | contig 12801 bp, 6 predicted proteins | sample 7278121 | NCBI WGS metagenome assembly JAAUXY01 (sample SAMN14350117, study PRJNA611818) | marine sediment metagenome | isolation source: surface marine sediment (1.8m) | place: French Polynesia: Moorea | collected 2018-08 | reverse complement strand
TGGGGTCCGGGAAAGGACCGTATCCGACCACGAGAGAGCTTCTGATTTTCATCGACTCATTCCTTACCTCGTTCAGCAGATCAGGAATCATGCGCTAGCCACTGGGGGCTGGCGTACCACCCAGTCCGACCAAGAGGGAGCTTCTAATTTTCATAGACCTATCTCCTTACCACATTAATCGGTCCAGCAATTAACGCTAGCCACTGGGGCCTCCCATTGGACCGTGACCGACCGAGAGAGAGGCTCGGATTCTCATCGAGCTAGCTCCTTACCACGTTCAAAGATCAGCGAATCACGCTCTAGCCATTGGGGTCCCCGACAGGACCCATTCCGGCTAAGAGAGAGGTTTGGATTCTCATCGACTCATCTCCCTACACGTTCAGCAGATCAGGAATCATGCTTCAGCCATTGGGGTCTGGCATACCACCCATTCCGGCCAAGAGAGAGGTTTGGATTCTCATCGAGCTAGCTCCTTACCACGTTCAAAGATCAGCAAATCACACTCTAGCCATTGGGATCGGGGGTAGGACCCCATCCGGCCAAGAGAGAGGTTTGGATTCTCACCGAGCTATCTCCTTAACGCGTTCAGCAGATCAGCAAAATCACGTTCTAGCCACCGGAGTCCGGGGCAGAACCAAATCCGACCAAGAGAGAGGTTCGGATTCTCATTACAAACAAATCACATTCTAGCCACTGGATGCCTCAGTTGCAACGAATGAGAACGATCGGCAGCTGATACCAGCCAGAGCGGCACGACAACCGCAACGACACCTGGGGCAATACACGTGAAAGTCAGGTTCTTGAGGAAGAGTCTCACCAGCCTCAGCTCAAACCATGGGGAACCGCGCCAGGACCGTGTCCGACCACGAGAGAGCTTCTGATTTTCATCGATCCATCTCCTTGCCACGTTCAGCAGATCAGGAATCATACTCCTAGCCACTGGGGTCCGGGAAAGGACCGTATCCGACCACGAGAGAGCTTCTGATTTTCATCGACTCATTCCTTACCTCGTTCAGCAGATCAGGAATCATGCGCTAGCCATTGGGGTCCCCGAAAGGACCGCCGCCGGCTATTAGTGAAGTTCTGATTCTCATCGATCTATCTCCTTACCACAGATCAAGAATCATGCTCTAGCCATTGGGGTCCGGGTAACCACCGTGACCGACCGAGAGACAGGTTTGTATTCTCATTAATCTTTCTCCTTACCGCGTTCAGCAGACCAGTCAATTAATTAGGCTCTAGCCATGGGGGTCTGGCATACCACCCATTCCGACCAAGAGGGAGCTTCTAATTTTCATAGACCTATCTCCTTACCACATTAATCAGTCCAGCAATTCACGCTAGCCACTGGGGTCCCCCATTGGACCGTGACCGACCGAGAGAGGCTCGGATTCTCATCGAGCTAGCTCCTCACTACGTTCAAAGATCAGCAAATCACGTTCTAGCCATTGGGATCCGCGCCAGGACCCCATCCGACCAAGAGAGAAGTTTGGATTCTCATCGAGCTAGCTCCTTACGTTCAAAAATCAGCGAATCACGTTCTAGCCACCGGGGTCCCCGACAGGACCCATTCCGGCCAAGAGAGAGCTTTGGATTCTCATCGACCTAGCCCCTTACCACGTTCAATGATCAGCTTACACGTTCAGCAGATCAGTCAATTAGTTAAGCTCTAGCCACTGGGTTCTGGCATACCACCCATTCCGACCAAGAAGGAGCTTCTAATCTTCATAGACCTATCTCCTTACCACATTAATCAGTCCAGCAATTCACGCTAGCCACCGGGGTCCCCCACTGGACCATGACCGACCGACAGAGAGGTTTGGATTCTCATTCGATCTATCTCCTTACCTCGTTCAGCGGATCCGCAAATCATGCTCTAGCCAAGCCGCACAGGACGCGGCAAGCCTTTCTTTGACGGTCTCCTCTACCATCAAGGCTAGTATAGCCTATAGATCCCCTCGAGACTGTTACCGCACTCTTGCTCAATCTTTCCGCGCTTCCTCGACGATTGGATCTTCGGCCTTTTCGTATGCACGCCGCATGCGGGCAGTTTAACATAGCCGCGTACTCACGGTCGATATATCCCCCGCGTTGACCCAGGCGCCCGACGTCGGGCAGTCGTTCCTCGGCCGGCAGCATGTAGTGCTTGTCGGGACGACACGGTTCGAAGCTGCTTGATCTGACTTGCTAAGGAATCGGAGCATAGAATCGGCGTACATGCGCATTGTCGACAAAGCCACTTGGGCACGCCGGGAGCACTTTCGTCTCTACAACAGTCTCGAATTCCCCCACGTCAACATCTGCGTGCAGATGGACGTCACCGAGCTCTGGACCCGCCGCGCCGATCTCGATGCCTCGCCGACCGTCGCCCTGGTCTACGCCATCACCCGAGCGGCGAACCGCTTGCCCGAGCTCAGGCAACGCATCCGCGGCGAGGAGGTGGTCGAGCACGACGTCGTCCACCCTCAGGTGACCGTTCTCGGAGATGACGATCTCTTCGGCGTGGTCGTCCTGGACTACGAAGACGATTTCTCGGCGTTCGCGCCCCGGGCGACGGACGTCTTATCCCGGGCCAAAGAGAACGCCTCGCTCGCCGAGTTCCATCTCGATCATCAAGGACAGGTCGCCAGGGACGACCTGCTGTCGATCACCATCCTCCCCTGGCTGGCGTTCACCAGTTTCGCCCTCGCTCGCAAGCCCCAGACAGACGCGGTTCCGATCCTGGCCATCGGCAAAGTCCAGCCAGCAGGCGATCGCTATCAGCTGCCCTTCTCGCTGAACTTTCATCACGCCCTGGCCGACGGTTTACACGTCGCCCGGTTCGTCAAGTACGCCGAGGAAGAGGCGCAGGCGCTCGTGGCTCAGAGCTGATGTACTGACACCGCTGACCCCAACAATTTCAAGGGGCCGGCGAATGGGCATCATACGGCTGCGGGTGACGCCGCCCCAACCTCTGTCCAGAACTCTCCGGGGTGGTATGCCGTAGACTCCCACATGAGACTCTACGCTCGTTTCTGCATTCTGCTGATACTCGGCCTGGATGCCGGCCAAGTCCATGCCGAGAAAGGTTCGCTCCCCGAGGGTGCCCAGCTACTCTACGCTTCCCAGCAGAACCGTCGCGACGAGATCTACGTCGTCAACCCGGACGGTACCGGGCGTCGCAAGCTCACCGACCATCGCGCCAAAGACTGCCATCCGGCGGTGAGCGCTGACGGCCGCCGGATCGTCTTCAACTCTGAGCGGGTCGGCTGGTGGAAGATCTGGCTAATGGACGTCGATGGCCGCAACGTCCGGCAACTGACCTCGGAGTCGACCGCCGATTACTATCCGTCCTGGTCCCCGGACGGCCAACGAATCGCCTTCGGTTCAGGCCGCGGCGGCGGCAGCAACATCTGGACGATGAGTGCCGACGGCGGCGACTTCAAGAACCTCACCGGTTCGCGAGGGGAGAACAACTTTCCGGCCTGGTCGCCGGACGGCAAGAGAATCGCCTTTGCTTCTAACCGCGGCGGGACCTGGGACATCTACTCGATGGCCCCGGACGGAACCAACGTCGCCCGGCTCACCTCGGGGCCGGGCAACAAGCTCGAGCCCGCCTGGTTTCCCGACGGCTCACGGCTGATCTACCAGGCCGAACGCGATAGTGGCGTCTTCGATCTGCAGATGATCACGGTCGGTAAGAGAGAGTCTGAAATGGCATGGTTGACCGACAGCTCCGCGGACGACAAGCGGCCCGCCGTTTCCCCAGACGGCGAATGGATCGCTTTCGAGTCGAGGTCCGAAAGCGGCAACCACATCTTTTTGATCCGAAGCGACGGTTCGTCGCGCCATCAGCTGACGCAAGAGGGATACAACTACGGGCCGGCCTGGTTTCCTGCCTCTATCCAGTCGCGTTAAACGTAGCTGTCCAGGCTATGAGTCGTCCGTGCGATTTCTGAAGAAGTCTTCGATGGCTTGATAAATCACGGTAAAGGGAAATTCTGGATTGGACTCCTTCTTCCAGGTAAGGTGTACGAACGCGACGCGGCCAGTGCCGTCTTCAAGCTGGAACAAGAAGTCATCATACGCCGCGATATTCTCAGCGAGCGCGAGCACCGGGACGCCATGGAGTGGATGACCGCTCGGAACTTCGTGCTTGAGCTCTGCGACCAAATCGTCGGCATCTTCGCCCGTGACCTTGACCCACGGTTTCTTGAAGTCCATGACTAGCTAAACACCCAACGCCTGGCTTTAGCTGGGATGGTGGCGTGCCCTGACATACCCCTTGATGGACGACTCATTTTTTGGTCATCTCCAACAGCTTTGTCGTGGTTCGCCAACTCCGGATCGTCATACACTTGTACTCAGGTGTTCCCACGATTTTACCAAGTCGGCTCTTGGTACGTTGAGAGCTGAGGCGTTGTGAGTAGATCACTCCATCACCTGGCCAAACTTTGTCGACTCCCTCTCGAGGTTTGAATACGGACATAGCTTGATCCGCATCGATGCCTATGAGAAAGATCGCATCGCTATGATATTTTTCTGGCTGCTCACCGAATCCTTCAGGCTTGTCTTTAATGATGACGTGGAACTGATCGCGTGTTAACACCAATACTCTGATGAACTCGTCATCAAGCTTAAAGCTTTCAACCAGAGCCCCTTCGACTCGAGACTTTATCTCACCAGCACTTTTGTCGGATTCCAGGATTACGTTACCGCTAGCAATATAAGTTATGATTCTTGAAAACCCCAGTTGCCTCAGGCATTCTTTCAAGTCTGCCATTAGTACTTTATTCTTGCCGCCGACATTGATACCGCGGATAAGCACTACATAGGTATTACTTTTAGGATTAATCACGTTCTCCGTTTATCTCCATTGAACTGTCCTTGTCCCATTCTTGTTCGTTTGCGATGCAGCCCAACGACTGAAGTGATCGGGACGCTCCGGGGTGTTTCATAGACCTCACCGTGACAGCGTGAAACAAAACGTCGAGCCGCTCCCCGCGCCCTCCGACTCGACCCAGATCCGCCCGCCATGGACCTCGACGACGCGCTTGGCCAGAGCCAGGCCGATGCCGGTGCCTTTCGACGCACCCGGATCGAGCCGTTGAAAGATATCAAAGATCTTCTCGTGGTACTGGGGAGCGATTCCGATACCGTTGTCGCGGACGTAGAGAATCGCCTGTTCCTCCGCGCCGGGACGTAGGGACCCGCCGTCGGCCAGTCCACCGCCGGTTCGCTCCCCGATCTCGATTCTCGGCGCCGTGCCGTCGTCCACGTAGCGCAGGGCGTTGTCGATCAGGTGCCGGACCAGCTCCTCGAGCCGCGCGCGGTCGCCGCGGACTGACGGCAGGACCGGCGCGACCTCGACCACCGCTCGGCGCTGGGCGATTCGATGGTCGAGCGCCGCCAGCGCCGCGGCCACCAGCTCGCCGAAAGGCACGTCCTCCGGCGGATTGGCCTGCAAACCCACCTGTGAGAAGTCAAACAGCTCCGCGAGCAGCACGTCGAGAGTTTCGGCCGCTCTCTGCAGGCGGTCCAGGTCGCGCTCGAGGCGGTGCGTCTCGCCCCGCTCCGCGTCGCGGCGGGCCAGGCCGAGGAAGTTCTTGATTGTGGTCAGGGGGTTCTTCAGGTCGTGGGCGACAGTATAGTTGAAGCGCGCCAGATCGGCGTTGCGCTGCTCCAGGTCGCCGGCCGTTCGCGCCAGCTGGCGATGGGACGAGAGCAGCTCCAGGTGGGTGCGGACCCGCGCCAGCAGCTCGTCCTTGCCGATCGGCTTCGCCAGATAGTCATTGCCACCGGCGCGCAGGCCGGCGACCAGATCCTGGACCTGGTTCTTGGCGGTGAGGAAGATCACCGGCAGCTCCTCGAGCGAGCGCCGCTCGCGCAGCGCCCGGCAGACCTCGTAGCCCGACATCCGGGGCATCATGACGTCGAGCACCACCAGGTCGAAAGCCTGCTCCTCGGCCAGCGCCAGGGCTTCCGAGCCGTTCGACGCCAGGGTCACCCGGTAGCCGGCCGAGGCGAGATTGTTCGACAACACCTGGCGGATCACCGGCTCGTCGTCGACGACCAGGATGTGCGCGGCGAGCGGCTCCCGGCCGCCGGAGGCCATCGGCGCGGGCGATCCGGAATCGTCCGGGGCGCGGGCATCCGGGACGCGGGCGTCCGGGTCGCCGGCGCCGGCGACCCGGGCGCTCGCTGAGACCAGCGCCGACGGCTCGATCGACAACAAGCCCGAGACCGGCCGCTGGCCGGCCGCTTCCGGTTGCACGTCCTGGTCCGAGACCGGCAGGCTGAAGGAGAAACGCGTGCCGCGGCCGACGGTCGACTCGACCCAGATACGGCCGCCGTGGAGCTCCACCAGCTTGCGGGTGACGGTCAGCCCCAGGCCGGTGCCGCCGAAGGCCCGCTGGATCCCGGAATCAGCCTGCTCGAAGGCCTCGAAGATCCGCTCGCGCTGGTCCTCGGCGATGCCGATACCGGTGTCCTCGACGGTGATCACGAGCTCTCCAGTGCCGCCTTCGGCGACCGCCCCGGCCTGCCCGCCTACCGCGGCAAGCTCCGCCTCGGCCGGTTCGCGCGGGCTGTCGACGACCGCGGCGGCGATCTCGACCCGGCCTTCTTCGGTGAACTTGATCGCGTTGCCGACCAGGTTGTGGAGGATCTGCTCGACGCGGGCCTCGTCGGCTTGCGCCGCCGGCAGGTCGGTAGGCACGGCGTTGATCAGCTCCAGATCCCTGCCCGCGACCAGCGGCTGCTGGAGGGTCAGGACGACGTCGGCCAGGGGACGGAGGTCGACCGCCTGCCGCTGGAGCGTCAGGTGCTTGTGGGTGAGCCGGGAGTAGTCGAGGATGTCGTTGACCAGTTGACCGAGCCGGCGACCGCTGCCGGCGATCATCGACAGATTGGTTTTGACCGCTTCCGGGACCTCGCCGGCAGCGCCGTCGATCAGCGACTCGGCCAGCCCGGTGATGCCGTAGAGCGGCGTCCTGAGCTCGTGAGAGGTGCTGGCCAGGAACTCGTCCTTCAGCTGGTCGACCTCGCGTAGGCGCTCGCTGACCGCGCGCTCGGCGTCGAGCGCGGCACGGGATTCGTCCCAGCGGCGAATCGACGCGGCCCACGCCATGCCGATGCGGTAGCCGAAGACCAGGGTGAAGACGGCGAGCGCCAGCATCACCCAGTGCGGCAGCGACAAACCGTCGACGACATTGCTGAGCTCTTCGCGCAACCCCGGGTCCTTGACCCGCGGCAACAGCCGTCCGAGATCCAGCAGGCTGAAGTAGCGGACGATCAACGTGTAGCCGGCGACCCCGGTCAGGATGGTCAGGATGCCGGTCATCAGGCCGGCGCGCGACGGCGCCTCCGGCGATGTCTCGACCAATCCCCGGCGCTCCTTCCACGACTCGACCGCCGGGCCGGCGAACATCAGGATCGGCGCGCAGATGAACACCGCCTGGAGGAAGCCGCCGAGCCACCACCCCTGCCAGATCGGATAGAAATCGTGCAGCCAGACCTTGTTGGTGTGGGCCCAGACGAACGAACCCACCGACCCGGCCAACGACGACACGAACATGACGATGACGAAATAGAGGAACGAGGCGATCGAGCGCAGGTCGGTTCGCAGCGGCAGCGAGCGGTAGGCCAGCACCGGGATCGCCAGCCCCACCGGGTTGGCGAAGGAGAAGATGGCGATCCAGCCCAGGGGCATGCCGCCGGCGAGTGCGACGCAGAAGGTCGACAGGTAGGCCGGGATCGCGGCCCATAGATAACCCAGCCAGAAGACCAGCGGCACGCTGGCGATCAGCGGCAGATAGATGGTGACGTGGACCTGGACCCCGCCGACGTCGATCGGGATGCCGGTCAGCTCGAGCATTCGGGTGAGCACGCCACTGGGCACCACCACCAGCGAGATCAGCAGCCACAAGCCGACCAGCCGCCGGTAGCGGGGCTCTCTCAGATTCGACCACGCGTGCCGGAACGACACCGGCCGGCGGGCCTGGTCGCCGGCCGGCGCGCCGATGTCGGCCATCAGCCGGCGGCTGACGGTGGCGGTCGGCGGGTCTCGATGCTCAGGGGATCTCATCTCATTTCAGGGCGCTCGGCGCCAGGCTCAACAAGGCTGAGCCGGCGATCTTACAACTCCCATAACGGACCTGCCCGCAACACTCCGGCATCGATCAGGTCTTCGAGACCCCCGCCCGGAAGGGCCTACACCACGCTATTATTGAAGTGCCTATACCACGCTAATATTAATGGGAAGCGGTATCATGCCCGGTTTCGTCCGCCGACACTACTCTCTGAGGGCACCTTCATGGCACAGCGAGATGTGCTATCTCTGATCGCGAGGTATCGCTTGCTGGGAATCGGAACCCTCGATCAGCAGGGGAATGACGCCCTGATCGACGGTCATCATCCCGGCGCCGATGCCCTGGCTGGTGAAAATGTCGCCGGTATCCGGATCGATGAAGCTGATCTCGGCCAGGGGCACTTCGGGGCTCGCGCCATAGGTGTTACCGCCGTCGATGTGTTTGGCGATGTCGATCGCCAGCGGGATGCTGCCGCCCTGCGGCTCCATCGGACAGAAATTGAGCCTGCGCTGGAACAGGAACCTGCCGCGATGATCGGCGACGACGGTGTTGGGCGCGCCGCCGAGGGGCTGAGGCAGGATCGGAGGCAAGCCGGTCTCGGGCGGGTTTTGCCAGATCACCCAGACCGTCAACACGCTGTTGCGCGGGTAACCGCGCCCCCTGATAGTGATCCTCGCTGTACCGTCGCGCCGGCACCGCAGCCACATACGGCCGCTGACGCCGGTGAACGAGGCGATGGTCTCGGGCTCGTTGGGCAGGCTGCGGGTGGGCGGAATCGGCTGTGGCACCCCCGGCACGTGATCCGGCACGAAAGCGCGCAGGCCGGAAGGATCGACCACGATCGGCGCTCGTTGATACGGCACGTTGAGCAGCCGAGGATCGGGTAACGGAAAGCCGTTGGCGGCGTAGAACGCGGGATTCGCCCAGGTCGCCAGCACGCCGTCCGGATTGTCGGCGCAGATCTCCGGAGTGAGCGGGATCGGATCGGGACCGTCCGGATTGTGCAACGCGCTGAACGAAAAGTTCGGCGCTCCCGGAAAGATCGCCTCGCCGCACAGGTCGTTGAAGCCTGTGCTGGGCCCTAGTGCCCGGACCCAGACCTGCGCGTCAGCGCTGTCGACGGCCGCTGCGGCCAGGATCAGACTTACCAATACCGAGGACATGAAGACTTTCGAACGCATGATCAAGCCCCTTTGCCTGTCGGAGTTGACTCTCTATCTCATCATTCTAGCAGCCGGGATCTCCAGGACCAGCAGGTGCTCAGACTTGCCGAGTCTGCGGCCACATATTCCTTATATAGCCTACGACCACATATTCCTCATGGAGCTAGCTCCATGAGGAATATGTTCGATCGGCGCGAAAACTGTCCGGTCAAATGAACCCAGGGTCCGCCTCCTGGCTCTGGGCTGTTCCGACCCTGGGCGACTGCCAGGCAAAGATCATCGCACCGCCGCGCTGGCTTTGGCTACCGGCAACCGACCCCACCGGGTGCGTGACATTTGATTCTCATCGACCTCTCCTTGCTTGCTAGGTTCAGCGGATCAGCAAGTCACGCTCTAGCCACTGGGGTCTGGGTAACCGCCGCCTCCGGCCAAGAGAGAGGTTTGGATTTTCATCGATCTATCTCCTTAACAAATTTATCCGAGCAACAAATCGTGCTCTAGCCATTGGGGTCCCCCATAGGACCCATTCCAGCCAACAGAGAGGTTTGGATTCTCATTGACCTACATCCTTAACACGTTCAGCCGATCAGTGGGTCTCATCGATAAATCCCTATTTTACGTTAGCTAATGTTATCGCCCATGGCCGGCTGTCCAGGACGCTCTGGGTTGTTTCCATAGAACACGCCGGCCCACCCGGGACGACGTCGTCAGCGCCCGCTGCTCGTCAGAGCATCAAAACGTGAATCAGCCGACCCCCATGCTCGACTCTCGTCCGAGACATCCGCTCGGGTAATGGTGACGCGTCGGATCGGCCGTCGAAAACCAGGAGCGTGCCTCGATGGAGTCCGAGACGGGCGAGATATCCGGCCAGCTGCTCTTTTCCTCTTTCGATCGGATCGATCCTCGACGTATCGCGCCAGACCTTGAGCTCGACGGCGAAACGCTGCACAATCCCGTCCGGGAGCGGCCATCGGACGCAGACGTCGAGTCGTCCACGGCCCGCCGCATACTCGCGGTCGATATATCCCCCCGCGTTGACCACCTTCTGCAGATAGGCCTGGAACACGAGGTGGGCCGCTGCCTCCGAGTACGGTGCTCGCTCGAGATAGGTCTCGGCGTTCTCGAGCCAAAACGCGCCGAAATCCTCGAGCAATTGATCGAAATCGAGCCCGCCATCGGCATCCAGGTATGAACCGCGCGGAAGGGCGATCGAACGCTCCAGATTCTGCGTCAAGGCCCGCGGAATGATCTCACGATAAATCGGATTGGCGATCTCGAGCCCCTCTTTGGCGTCGCGGATCAATCCGAGGTCAAACACGAGTTGTACGTCGTCGTTGAGCACGTCGGCGGCGAGAGCCTCACCCGCCAGGATGGGCTCGATCACTCCTCGTACTCGCGACTCGCCCAGACGCTTGACCAGCGAGTCGAGGTGGGTCTCGCGACGCAGGACGAGCTTCTCCTTGGCACGTTCGACGTGACTGACGTCGAGGGTGACGGAGCGGTCGGGAATATCGAAGTCGGTGATCTGCTCGGCCAGAGCATTGACCAACCAGGGCTGACCTTGGGTCAGCTCGAAGCTTCGGGTCTTGGCGCCTGCCGTCCACGCCTGCCCGGTCTCTTCGGTGTGCTGCTCATAGAGCTTGGCCACCTCTTCCGCGGTGAAGTTACGCAGCACGTAGGAGCGCACCTTGATGTTGAAAGGCGAGGAGCTGCCGACGCGGCGTATCGGCGAGTCGGAGTCTTCGTCCTTCGCCACGATGAGATAGTCGCGGACGTCGCGCAAGCCGATGAGCGCCACCGACCGCGGGAAACCTCGCGGGCGATGGTCGTAGCCGCTGCGCAACTGGCGCAACACCGAGATCAATGCTTCATCGAAGAGTGCATCAAATTCGTCGAAGAAGATCGCCAGTGGACGCGGCGACTGCCGCGCCCAGCGCACCAAGAGGTCGCGCAAGCGGGTGCGTGGTGAGAGCGACGAATCCACCGCGGGCGGACGCAGCTTAGCGGGTAGATCTTGCTCGGCGTTCTGCTGCAAGGTCTCGAGTACCGCGTCGATCGAGCCCTCGAGATCCGGCTCGAGACTCTGCCCCGTCTCACACGACGTCAACAGCGCCGTGTAGCGTCCTTCGGCGGTGAGCCGCCGCGCCAGGGCGCGGAAGGCGGTCGTCTTGCCCGTCTGGCGCGGCGCGTGGACCACGAAATACTGTTCACGCCCAACCAGGCGTCCGACGTCGGGCAGACGTTCCTCGGCCGGCAGCATGTAGTGCTTGTCGGGACGACACGGACCGGCGGTATTGAAGAACCTTCCCATCGCTTCATCATAGCGTGAGCTCACGCCTCAGCGTGACGACGACGCCCACCTTTCGACCGCCGCCGCCAGCTCGCCGCCGATCTTGATCGCCACCGACTTGTCCGCCGTCTGACGATCCACCAGCACCGCGACGATGATTCCCCGCGCCGGATTGTCGATTATCTGGCATCTGAGCTGACCACAGCACCTGTAAACTTGTCGAGTGGCTACCCAGAACATCGATCCTGCCTTCGCCGCGAGCGTCCAGGCGCAGTTGGAGAAGATCCTCGCCAGCGGGGGTCTGGCGCGCTCGCGGAGGCTCCAGGAGCTGCTGCGATTCGTCGTCGCGGAAACTCTTGCCGGCAGGAGTGGGCGCCTCAAGGGCTACACGCTGGCGGTGGAGGTCTTCGGCCGCGACGATTCCTTCGATCCGCAGCTGGACTCGGTGGTGCGCGCGGCGGTGGGCCGGCTCCGCCGCCGGCTAACGCACTACTATCTCGAGGAAGGCCGCGACGATCCCATCCGCATCGAGTTGGCGAGCGGGAGCTACGTGCCGAGGTTCGAGGTGTTCGAGGAGACGCCGGGCGACGGTGAGGCGGAAAAGGCGAGGCGCCGCTCATCGATTGACCCCTATGAGGCGAATCTTTCCCCGTCATCGGCCCGGACGCCGATGATCGCGGTTCTACCCTTCGACAACCTGAGCAGCGACCCGGAGCAGGAGTACTTCTCCGACGGCATCAGCGAAGAGATCCTCACCGAGCTCAGCCGCCTGCCGGGACTGCGCGTCATTGCCCGCAACACGACCTTCCGCTACAAGGGGCAAGCGGTCGACGTTCAGGAGTTGGGCCGGCAGTTGGGCGTCGGTTACATTCTGGAGGGCAGCGTCCGCAAGGCCGGCGATCGGATCCGGGTGACGGCGCAACTGCTGGAAGCTTCACGGGGTACCCACCTCTGGGTTGACAGCTACGATCGCGAGCTGTCTCCGCGGGACATCCTGAGTATCCAAGGCGACATCGCGCTGCGGGTGGTGGGCAAAATCGGCCAGCCGTCCGGGATCATCTTCGACCGCGAGATGGCGGCCTCCAGACGCAAGCCCGCCGAAAGTCTCGAAACCTACGACCTGGTGCTGCGCTGGCGCGCCTACGACTATCGCGCTATACAGCCCGGCGAGCATCGACGACTTCGCGAAGCGCTGGAGCGAGCGGTGGAGCTCGACGTCCACTACGCCGAAGCCCACGGCGCTCTGGCTTCGCTCTACCTCGACGAGCACCGCATGGGA
>JAAUXY010033102.1_pt1 | contig 12803 bp, 15 predicted proteins | sample 7278121 | NCBI WGS metagenome assembly JAAUXY01 (sample SAMN14350117, study PRJNA611818) | marine sediment metagenome | isolation source: surface marine sediment (1.8m) | place: French Polynesia: Moorea | collected 2018-08 | reverse complement strand
GAGGAGCAAGCCCGACGAATTCAGTTTGGAAAGTGATCAATATGAAAAGTCGATAAAAAAAGGCCCTCCTTCGCTTTTGACAAGCAAAAGCTTCGGAGGGCGAAGGTGGAGAATACCGGAGTCGAACCGGTGACCTCTTGCATGCCATGCAAGCGCTCTAGCCAGCTGAGCTAATCCCCCAAATTATATTTCACATTCTGTTTTCTCCATTTCCGGCCTGCGGCTGATTTCAAGTACTTTTCACGTTCTCTCGCTTCCTTTCTCGAGGGAAAAGCTTCGTGATGTACTAAAATCCAAGGAACATATGATTTTGTGCTCTTTACTCTACCGCGATTATGCTCAGCAATTCTTCGTTCTATATTTTCAGATAAACCGATATAGAATTTGCGGTATTGTAAACTAAACAGAATATAAACAGAACATTTCATTTTCTCTTAAGCGCTCCCCGCCCGAACGTAGCGTTCGGTACGGGCGGGTAGCCAGCTGAGCTAATCCCCCGTTTTATAAGGTATGCAAAGGAAGTATATTTCTTCCATCCTGCAAAATTCCGTCTGCTTTTTTATCAGATCTCTGCTATTTTCGCACTTAGGACCAAAACAGGGACCTTTGAAGAAAATTCCGATTTGGGTATAGTATTTTTTTCCCACAGGGCTTTAAAGAAGCCTCGTTTTCTTCTAAATACACATAGTAGATCGGGGTGATGGCTTTGAAATTGCTCCAAAACGCCTAAATAGGTATTTGCATGCTCAGTACTGACCAGGCCTGAACTAAGAGAATTCAATGCCGGGTTAACTACGAGATCCTCTTCCGTATACCCCGGTGTTTTAACCAGCAAAAGATTTACACCAGAACTAAATTTCTCCTTTATCGTCTTAAGGGGAGAGATTGTTTTCTCATCTTCAAGAATTCCGGACCTGAACGCTGTTAGCACATTTTTGAATGGAGTAAATGAAGTGCTTCTTGGAACTATAAGTGTTGGGATATCTGTTTGTTTAATGATCCTGCCTGTTGTAGGACCCAGATATAATTCTTCCTGTGGGTGGTTGCACCTGGCGGCTATAATTATAAGATCGATCCCCAACTCACCGTCCAATTCTTTGATGCCGTCAACCAGGTCACCCTTGTAAGTGGCAACTTTAAGAGCCACTCCCTTAACATCAACCTTGCTGACAACCTCTTTTAAGTGTTCACGACTACTGCCCTCAATCTGTTGCGATATATTTTTCAGATCTCCAGCACCCGCCGATGCACTAAAAGCCTCCATCGCATATACCTGAGCTGAAAACTCGGCAGCAAAATCTACCGCATACTGAAGTGTTTCATGTGAGTTCGGGGAGCTGCCTACAGGTACTAGAATGTTCTTCATAAGGTTCCGGATTATTAGTCTAAATTTACAGATTAATTCTTTAAAGAATAATGATCAGACGTGCAAAGATAAAGGAAATACCTAAGATTCTGTCGCTTACAAGGGCATGCGCCCTTCATATGTCTGAGAATGGTATTGAGCAGTGGAATGAACATTATCCCTCCGCTGAGGTCTTCGCGAAAGATATAGATCGGGGAGAGCTATATGTGTTTGTTCAATCTGCTGAAATAATTGGCACAATAGTCATTACAAGCCTAATGGATAAAGAATACGAAGCTGTAAAATGGCTTACACCTAATAAAAATAATGTTTACATACACAGACTGGCCATACATCCGGACTTTCAGGGGCGCGGACATGCACAGCAACTTATGGCCTTCGCCGAGGACGCGGCACGGAAAAAGCATTACAATTCGATAAGACTTGATACTTTTAGTCAGAATTCCAGGAATCAGAAATTCTATGAGGTCCGGGGCTATTCAAAACTGGAAGATGTATATTTCCCCATGCAGAGCGAATTCCCATTTCACTGTTATGAACTTGTACTCTAATCCTTAAATCTTTGGGAGCCTCCGTAGATCTTCGAACAATCAACAAACTGGCAATCCCGGCAACGGTGGCCGGTATAGCGGAACCTGTATTATCCATAACCGATACTGCTATAGTGGGTAATATTCCTGTAGACAGTGTGGAATCACTGGCGGCAGTTGGTATTGTGGGTTCTTTCCTCTCTATGTTGATCTGGATACTAGGTCAAACCAGAAGTGCTATTTCTACTATTATCTCCCAATACCTTGGTGCAAACAAGTTGCATGAGGTAAGATCCCTTCCTGCACAGGCCATTTATTTCAATCTCCTGCTCAGTGTAATTGTGCTATTGGGAACAGTTTTTATAATAGATGACATCTTTATGCTTCTGAACGCTCGTGGAAAGATCCTTGAGTTCTGCGTGGACTATTATGCGATACGTGTATGGGGTTTTCCTTTAACCCTCTTCGTCTTTGCGGTGATGGGTATTTTCCGGGGACTTCAAAATACCTTTTGGCCCATGATGATTGCCATTGTAGGTGCCGGACTCAATATAGTTCTGGATTTTATCCTTGTCTATGGCATAGAAGGTATCATACCTCCCATGTACCTGAAAGGAGCCGCCTGGGCCAGTCTGATAGCGCAGGCAGTTATGGCCATTATGGCTATTGTTCTGTTGATTCGCAAAACAGAAATACCGCTTAGCTTAAAACTGCCTTTGCATCCTGAACTTGGGCGTCTTGCTAAAATGAGCCTGGATCTTTTTGTAAGAACACTGGCCTTAAACCTCGCATTGATCCTGGCTGTAAGAGAGGCTACAGCTCTTGGCGATCGCTACATCGGTGCCCATACAATTGCGATCAATCTCTGGTTATTCGCAGCCTTCTTTGTTGATGGCTATAGTGCAGCAGGTAACAGTATTTCAGGAAGGCTCATAGGCGCAAAAGATTACAATGGTCTATGGCTGCTGGCAAAAAAAATAGTTAAATACGGCCTTATAGTCAGTTTGTTGCTTATGCTGGCAGGTGGAATCCTGTATCTGCCACTTGGTAGATTGTTCTCCAGTGATTCCTCTGTTCTTGAAACCTTCTATCAGATATTCTTTATTGTCATCCTGGCTCAACCTATGAATACCATCGCCTTTGTCTTTGACGGTATCTTCAAAGGCCTGGGAGAAATGAAATACCTCCGGGATGTACTCCTGGTAGCTACTTTTCTTGGATTTATCCCGGTACTTTACCTCAGTAGTTATTTTGGACTCGGTCTCTATGGCATCTGGATAGCACTTAGTGTTTGGATGGCCATTCGCAGTGGTGCACTGGTCTGGAAGTTTAGACGAAAATTTCGCCCCCTCTTGCAAAAGGCTTAATTTTGGGCAAAGCTTAAAAATGGGTACTTCAAGGCCAAACGGAAGTCTTTATACCAAGATCGAAAACAGGATTGCCACCGTGGAATTTGGTCATCCCGCAGGGAATTCTTTCGTTGCTGAACTTCTTGACAGATTATGTGAAGAGCTTAATAAACTTTCTGATGAGGAGTCGGTTTCATTAATCATTCTAAAATCTGAAGGCGACCGGGCCTTTTGTGCAGGCGCATCATTTGATGAATTGGTAGCGATCTCAAATATTGATGAGGGTAAGAGCTTTTTTAGCGGCTTCGCCAATGTGATCAACGCCATGCGCTCCAATAAAAAACCAATAATTGGCAGAGTACAGGGAAAAGCTGTAGGAGGTGGTGTCGGGCTTATTGCAGCCTGTGATTATGTATTAGCAACCGAAGCTGCTTCGGTCAAACTCAGCGAGATCAGTATTGGGATTGCTCCCCTGGTCATAGCGCCCGCAGTTGAACGAAAGATCGGGAAGTCAGGTTTGGCAGAACTGGCTCTTTCTCCTTCAGAATGGAAAAATGCATACTGGGCAAGGGAAAAAGGCCTGTTTTCAAAGGTGTTTGACTCTATCAAGGAGATGGATAAAGAATTGGATATCTTTAGTCTGGATCTCGGAAAGCAGAATCCCCAGGCTCTTCAGGATATGAAAGCAGTGCTGTGGCAAGGCACTGAACACTGGGATCAATTGCTTTATGAAAGGGCCGCGATGTCCGGAAAGTTGGCCCTGAGTCCGTTAACAAAATCCACATTGAATAAAATAAAAAGCAAATAATGGAAAAATTGCTGGGATTTTCGGGAGATTTGGTTTTCCCTCTATTGGCGCTTCTCGTTGTGGTAGTCTATCTTGTAACCCGTATTAGAAGCAGGCGTAAACACAAACGTTAGGGGGTTATTTTTTATTGATTTGCATTATGAATACAATACGAATAACAAAGGAATTTACATTTGAAACCGGGCACGCTTTGTACGGTTACGACGGTAAATGCAAAAATATCCACGGCCATAGTTACAAGTTAGCTGTTACGGTCATAGGTAAACCAATTTCAGAGCCCGGTCAGATCAAGTTGGGTATGGTAATAGATTTTGGAGATCTGAAAAAAATAGTGAAACAAGAGGTGGTGGATCCTTTTGACCATGCTACTGTGTTCAATAAGAATACACCTCATGTTGAATTGGCAAATGAACTGGAATCACGGGGTCATAAGGTAATTCTCGCGGATTATCAGCCCACGAGTGAAAATATGGTCATAGATTTTGCTTCAAAGATCTCCGCCAAATTACCAACTGATATCAAGCTGCACTCGCTCAGACTTCGGGAAACCGGGTCTGCCTATGCAGAGTGGTACGCCTCAGACAACTAAGGGGCATTCCTTATCTTTACCTCAGTATGCAAGAAATACAGGTTCCAAAGGGTAAAAAGATATACTTTGCCAGTGATAATCACCTCGGAGCACCGGATCGAAAGTCCAGTTTGCCCAGGGAAAAAAAGTTTGTCGCCTGGTTAGACAGTATTAAAGACGATGCTGCAGCCCTTTTTCTTCTTGGTGATCTTTTCGACTTCTGGTTCGAATACAAAACAGTTGTCCCTAAGGGGTTTACACGTACACTTGGAAAGCTGGCCGAACTGACAGATGCCGGTCTGCCTGTTTTTTATTTTGTGGGTAATCACGATCTGTGGATGAATGGCTATTTCGAAGAAGAGCTGGATATTCCGGTATTTCACAAGCCACAGCAGTTTAAACTGAATGATCGCATCTTTTTTATCGGGCATGGTGATGGGCTCGGACCTGGGGATAAGGGATTCAAACGCATGAAAAAGCTATTTACCAACCGCGCTGCACAGTGGTGTTTCCGTTGGTTACATCCAGATTGGGGAGTTCGTCTTGCTCAGTACTTTTCCGTAAAAAACAGGTTGATCTCCGGCGAAGACGACGTGAAATATCTGGGTGAGGATAAAGAGTGGCTTGTACAATACTCAAAGAGAAAACTGGAAACCGATCACTACGATTATTTCATATTCGGACACCGGCATCTTCCACTTGAGATTGACCTCAATCCAAAATCCAGGTATGTGAATCTTGGAGACTGGATATCGTATTTTACTTATGCAGCCTTTGACGGTGAAGAACTGGCGCTTCACAGCTTTAATGAGCCTATCTGAGATCTTTAATCTTTAGTTGGATACTCCTGTTGCCGTTCCAGACATTTTCCTCAATATTGAAAAGTATATCGAAAGTCTGACCGTTTTGTATTTGATCTAATTTGTTGCCTAAGCCAAAGCCTATGGCCTGAATGGCATTACCGGTACCTTGCATAACCGCAAGTTTAAGATGCTTGTTGTCCGCGCCAACAGTACGTGCAAACCCCGAATCACGAACAGAGCGGGCCATGAACACAGGTGCGCGATTGCCAGGGCCAAAGGGTGCAAATTGTTTTAAGATCCGCAGTAATTTTGGTGTGATATCACCTAGTTCGATCTCTGCATCAACCTCTATTTCCTTTGACAGATTCTCGGGATCAATGGTTTCAGTAACCAATTTCTCAAAATGCTTCTTAAACTGATCGTACTGCTCCTCAAACATGGTGAGTCCGGCCGCATACTTATGCCCGCCAAATTGCTCCAGGTAATCCGAACATCCTTCCAGCGCATTATAGACATCAAATCCTCTCACCGACCGGGCTGAAGCAGCTAGTTTATCGCCGCTTTTTGTAAACACGAGTGTAGGCCTGTAATAAGTCTCCATAAGACGTGAGGCAACTATTCCAATTACTCCCTTGTGCCAGTCCTTTTTGTAAACAACAGAAGTGTCGCTTTGGTCTTCATTATTGTTTCGGATCTGATCCAGGGCTTCTTCTGTGATCTGCTGGTCCAGCCCCTTGCGCGCTGTATTGTATTCTTCAATAGACTCGGCAATTGTCATGGCCTTATCCATATTGTTCTGAGTCAGAAGCTCCACAGCATGTAATCCGTGTTTCATCCTGCCGGCTGCATTTATCCGAGGCGCTATGATAAAAACAAGATCGGTCACATAGAGGGTGTCCTTTTCAAGTTGTCCGACAATAGCCTGTATTCCCGGTCTCGGGCTTGTGTTGACAATTTTTAATCCATAGTAAGAGAGCACCCTGTTCTCCCCGGTAATAGGAACAATGTCTGCAGCGATAGCCACTGCGACCAGGTCTAAATACGGAAGATGGTCCTCGATGTTTTCACCCTGTGTCTTACCCAGGGCCTGTATAAGCTTAAATCCAATGCCACAACCCGAAAGTTCTTTGTACGGATATGTATCGTCTTCCCGTTTTGGGTCCAGTACAGCTACTGCGTCAGGTAATACCTGACCGGGTCGGTGATGGTCGCAAATAATGAAATCTATGCCTTTGTCTGAAGCATAACGCACCTGATCTATGGCTTTTATCCCGCAATCCAGGGCAATGATCAGCTTACAATCATTGTCATGTGCATAATCTATGCCCTCATAGGAAATTCCATAACCCTCCTTGTATCGATCAGGTATGTAAAATGCCACATTGGGGTAGTGATTTTGAAGATAAGAAGCCACTAATGCTACAGCCGTTGTACCGTCTACGTCGTAATCTCCGTATACCAGGATATTCTCTGAATCTTCCATGGCACGCATAATCCGCTTAACAGCCAGATCCATGTCCTTCATCAGGAACGGATCGTGTAAATGATCTAAACTAGGTCTGAAAAAGTCTTTTGCCTGATCATAATCTTCAATCCCCCGTTGCAACAATAAACCGGCAATCAAAGGGTTTACCCCAAGCACATTGGACAGGTATGCAGTTTTATCTGTCCCGGGAATTGCCTTAAGTGTCCATCGCATTATACTAAAACCAAATTCTAAGTTTAATCAATATCGCCAACCATACTGCAATATGCAATCACCAAAAAACGCCCGAATAATTTGAGCACTTCATTTTGTTTACTTGTGGTGGAAAAATGTCTTTATATCGAGTTCGGCAAAGCCCTTGAACATTTCGGTAACACCGCAGTACTTTTCTATTGAAAGATCAACGGCGCGCTGTAGTTTATTCTCATTCAGATTGTTGCCGTAAAAGTGATATTCAATCTCTACTTTAAAGTAGATCTGTGGATGTTCCTCGGAAAGATGTCCTGTTGTATCTATGTGGAAGTCTTCCACATCCAGTTTCATCTTCTTTATTAGAGAGGCCACATCTAAACCTGTACAACCACCTAGTGCCGAGAGCATAAGCGCTTTGGGCCTGTAGCCATCGCCCTCTCCGCCACTTTCCGGACCTGCGTCAATTCTAAGGGAAATCCCTGAAGGATTATTGCTTTCAAAAGCCATATTCCCCTGCCATTTGGTACTGATATGATTTGTATTCGCCATTATTTTTTGTTACTTGTTCCGATTCAAAAATACAACTAAATAAAGCAGTCTATGCCACTAGTCCCACCATTAGATCCACAACACGACCCGGAGACCCGAAAACTGGCCGAGTTCTTTAATGAGACACTGGGGTTCTGTCCCAATTCAGTACTGACAATGCAGCGTCGGCCTGCAATCTCCAAGGCCTTTATTAACCTCAATAAAGCTGTGATGGCCAATGAAGGTAAAGTAACTTCAGCTCTTAAACGGATGATCGCCTGGGTTAGCAGCAACAGCACGGGCTGTCGTTACTGTCAGGCCCATGCAATCAGGGCTGCGGAGCGTTACGGAGCCGAACAGGAACAACTAGACAATATCTGGGAATACAGGACCCATCCGGCCTTTTCGGAGGCAGAGCGGGCTGCGCTCGACTTCTCACTAGCCGCCTCTCAAGTGCCCAATGCCGTTGATGATGAAATAAAAGAACGGCTTTACAAGTATTGGGACGAAGGAGATATAGTAGAAATGCTCGGGGTCATCTCATTATTTGGCTACCTGAACCGATGGAACGATTCCATGGGTACTTCTATTGAAGAAGGAGCGGTTGAGAGTGGTGAAAAATACCTGGGTAAACACGGTTGGGAAAGAGGGAAACATGTGTAGGCAAAATACATAGAACCTAAGACTTAGGAAGTAAGACTTAAGAAATAAGATGTTGGGTGCGGGATGTTGGGTGTTAGGATTTAGGTTTTATTTTTGAAATTGCAGTGGACAGTAAATAGTATTAAGTAATGAGTATCTAGCAGGTTTATTGGCCAAATTCCAATCCCCAATTAATAATCAACAATAGGCAATAAATAATTCCTCCGGATTTGAAGGTTTAAAATATAAGATTCGTTGGTAAGAGTATCTCCAATATTCTTTTTTGTAGTTCGGGTATTACTTCTTTTTCGAACCACGGATTTTTTGTGAGCCAGAAACGATTCCGTGGAGAGGGATGTGGCAGCGGAAAATATCGCGGCAAATAGTCGTTATAATGCATAACTCTCTCTGTTAAGCCTCCTTTTTTGTCTTTGAGATAATAGCCTTGCGAGTAGTTCCCTATAAGCAGTGCCAACTCTAGTTCTGGCATCTGTTTCATTAATGATGTATGCCACAGAGGGGCACATTCAGACCTGGGGGGCAGATCTCCTGATCTCCCCTTTCCGGGATAACAAAATCCCATCGGAACCAGGGCAAACATTTCCTCGTTGTAAAATTGCGCATCCGTCACACCTAACCATTCCCGAAGTCGCTTACCACTTGCATCGTCCCAGGGGATACCAGATGCGTGTACCTTGGTTCCCGGAGCCTGACCTATGATGGCAATTTTTGATTTTGGATGAGCAGTAACGATCGGGCGCGGTCCCAGAGGCAAATATTCTATGCAAACCTCACAGTTTCTGATATCGGCGAGCAGATCTTCCATTACTTACGCCCATTTATCACCAGAACGAATTCTCCTTTGGGGACTTTGGATTCAAAATGGGATCGTAATTCGGAAATAGTGCCGCGGACTGTCTCCTCGTGCATCTTGGTAAGTTCACGGGATACAGAGATCTGCCTGTCGGCTCCCAGATACTCTTCCAGTTGGTTAAGAGTTTTTAGCAACTTGTGGGGAGATTCATAGAGTATCATGGTCCTGCTTTGATCTGCCATTTGTTTTAAACGCGTTTGTCTTCCTTTCTTTGGGGGCAGAAAACCTTCAAATACGAAACGCTCACTTGGAAGTCCGCTTACTACCAATGCCGGCACAAAGGCCGTAGGTCCGGGCAGACATTCCACTTCAATATCGGCTTCAAGACAGGATCTGACGAGTAAGAAACCGGGGTCGGAAATAGAAGGTGTTCCTGCATCGGAAATCAAAGCTACATTCAAACCCGTATTAATACGATCTACCAGTTTAGGTACCGTTTTGTGTTCATTGTGCATATGATGGGATTGCAGTGAAGTATCAATCCCGTAATGCGCCATAAGCTTGCCGCTGTTTCGGGTATCTTCAGCGAGGATCAGGTCTGCCTCTTTCAGTATCCTGATGGCCCTGAATGTCATATCTTCAAGATTCCCAATAGGTGTTGGTACAATGTAGAGTTTTCCCATATCTCAGAAGCGAATCACAGCTGCCGATAAGTCCGTACCGACCCAATATAAAGCCGTGTTTATCATGGGTTAATCAGTATCCTTAAAAGACCTGGGAAGGTTTAACTTTAACTAAATTTACGATGAATGATCGCCTTGAATCGCTCCTCGTAGTCCTCCTTGCCGCTCCAGTTATTGTGTTCAGGCTTCAGCATACTTTCAATATAGGCCAGAGATCTTTCTTCCGAATCTATACGGTTGAGTTCCAGCACCGCCTTCTCAAACTGGGATTTATCCCCTCCGAATAAATGCTTTACAAATGCGAGCCTGTCATTGAGACCGAAGGATAACTCCTTGCCGGAAAGTGAGTCGTTCAGTGATTTTTTATCGGAGGAAGTACCGTTTTTGGGTGCAGTATCATTTGTTACCCATTCCTTGTCGTTCTTCTCTACTTCAGACTTGGCAACGAACTCGGTGAAAACCATTTCCATCTCTTCAGCGGTCAGCATTTCAGAAACCATCCCTTTGATAGTGTCTATCCCGGGCGTAATAATATCTTCCTCATGCGGACTGCTTTCGGGCACTAACTTGTTTTCGTTGATATAGGCATTGGCCATCATTTCAAATTTGGCCGCTACAACATTTTTAGAAACGTCAATCTCGATGTCGCTAAGCTTTTCTTCTATATAATTCAGTACAGCGAGTTTTTCGTAGAGTTCCTTCGCAGATTCGTATAACTTGGGGATTTCCACCTCTTCATTAGAGTTAATGATCGCATCACATAGCTTGTTTAACTCTTCCTTCAATTTTCTCTTCATCTTTTTTTATTTAGCCTTTGGGGAATTGCTGTGTAACTTTATTGTTAATTTTAAGATCACATTCTATTATTAGAACGTATAATCCTTTTATTTTCGTCTAAAATTACAAAATGTTTCTCGAAAACACTGTTAATCATAAAGAGCAATTCGGCTGGATAGAGGTCATTAGCGGATCTATGTTTTCGGGTAAAACAGAAGAACTTATCCGCAGACTAAAGCGGGCACAGTTCGCAAAGCAAAATGTAGAGATTTTTAAACCGATCGTAGATACGAGATACGATCAGGATCATGTGGTTTCTCACGATGAAAATGCCATTCGATCTACGCCGGTTCCTTCGGCAGCTCATATCAGGCTTCTTGCCGACAATTGTGATGTAGTAGGAATTGACGAGGCTCAATTCTTCGATGATGAAATTGTTACCGTTTGTAATGATCTCGCCAACAGCGGAATTCGCGTAGTGGTAGCCGGCCTTGATATGGATTTCAAGGGGAATCCGTTTGGCCCTATGCCAGCACTTATGGCAACGGCTGAGTATGTTACTAAGGTACACGCCGTTTGTACACGTACGGGAAATTTGGCTAATTACAGTTTTAGAAAGTCTAACAATGAAACTCTCGTCCTGTTGGGTGAAACCAATGAGTACGAACCCCTGAGCAGGGCAGCCTTTTTCAAGGCAATGCTACAGGAAAAGGTAAAGCATCTCGACGTTGAGGCAGAAGAAGTGATCAATTCTAAAAAAGATGCCAATGCCTGAGGTCAGTGAGACTGTTTTGGAAATAGATCTTAAGGCCTTAGCGCACAATTACCATTACCTGAGATCAAAACTGGGTCCTTCAACCAAATTCCTTGCCGTAGTAAAAGCATTTGCCTACGGGAGTGAATCTGTTACAATAGCCAGGGAACTGGAAAGGCTGGGTGTAGACTATTTCGCTGTCGCCTATGCTTACGAAGGGGCAATTTTAAGAGAGAGCGGCATTCAGACCCCTATACTGGTCCTGCACCCCCAACCTGTCAATTTTAAGCTGATCATAGATAAATGCCTGGAGCCGAGTTTGTATTCCCCAAGGATATTGCGACTGTTTCTGGAAGCCGCTAAGAAGGAAAACCAAAAATATTATCCAGTTCATTTAAAATTCAATACCGGCCTGAACCGTCTCGGTTTCTGGGAGAACGATGTGGATTTTATTTCCCAAACACTGGACGGGCGCGATGAACTCAAAATCGTTTCCTGCTTTTCTCACCTGGCAGCATCAGAAGACCCTGAAGAAGAGGCATTTAGCAAGAAACAAATTGAAAATTTTGAGAAAATTTCTAAAACCCTTCATACTAAGATTGAAAGTGAACCTTTCAGGCATATGCTCAATACTTCAGGTATTCTCAACTATCCCGAAGCACATTACGACATGGTTAGAAGCGGTATTGGGATCTATGGATACAGCAATGACCTGGAAATAGATAAGGAACTGATACCAGTTGCCAGTTTGAAAAGTGTTATTTCACAAATTCACAAAATTGAGCCGAATGAGACGGTGGGATACAACCGGGCATTTACCTCAGACAGTTACAGGGTATCCGCAACATTACCTATAGGTCATGCAGACGGTATTGGTCGTCAGTATGGCAATCAAAAGGGAAAAGTATTGATTAATGGTAAGCTCGCACCTATTATAGGAAATGTATGTATGGACATGATGATGGTAGATGTTACAGATATAGACTGCAAAGAAGGGGATGAGGTCCTGATTTTTGGAAAGGGTCATTCGGCCGAATGGCTGGCAAGTCAGGCAAATACTATTTCCTATGAGCTCATTACAGGTATATCACAACGGGTACGACGGGCCTTCCTGTAAATTAACATTTTGTTAAGAATTCAGAATTTTTGACTATCTTCAACGCCAATTTTTCAAACATTAACTAATTAAAAACTAATGAGATGCTAAAGGAATTCAGGAATTTTATCATGACCGGTAATGTAATCGACTTCGCTGTTGCGGTCATCATGGCCGGTGCGATAGGTCTGGTCATCAATGGATTTGTAAATGATATTGTTATGCCAGTAGTTGGTGAATTTACAGGTGGCATAGATTTTGCCAACTTAAAGTATGTATTAACGGAAGCACAGGGCGTTGAAGGTGAGGAAGGATACGTTGCCGAGAATGCCATCCGCTGGGGTGCATGGGTTAACACACTGGTAAATCTGGTAACAGTTGGCTTTGTAATGTTCCTGATTGTCAAG
>JAAUXY010098162.1_pt1 | contig 12806 bp, 10 predicted proteins | sample 7278121 | NCBI WGS metagenome assembly JAAUXY01 (sample SAMN14350117, study PRJNA611818) | marine sediment metagenome | isolation source: surface marine sediment (1.8m) | place: French Polynesia: Moorea | collected 2018-08 | reverse complement strand
CGGACGTCGGGGTGCGGGTGCTCGAAGCCTCCGATGCCGTCGGTGGCAGGGTGCGAACCGATAGGGTCGACGGCTTTTTGCTTGATCGCGGTTTCCAGGTGTTGCTGACCGCTTATCCGGAATGTCAGCGGATCCTCGATTATCCGGCGCTCGACCTGAAGAGCTTCTTTCCCGGGGCACTGGTTCGACTCGGAGGTCAATTCCATCGCGTGGCGGATCCGTGGCGACAACCGCTGGCCGGAATCGCCGCTGCCTTCTCGCCCATCGGCAGCTTCATCGACAAGCTGCGGGTCGCGCGGTTGCGTCGCCGGTTGCTGGCGACACCCCTCGAGGAGGTCTTTCGCCGTCCCGAGCAGACGACAGCTCAGGCCCTGGCTTCGGAAGGATTTTCCCCGAGCATGGTGGAGCGATTCTTCCGCCCCTTTCTGGGCGGCATCTTTCTCGAGCAGAAGCTCGAGACCTCGAGTCGCATGTTCGAGTTCGTTTTCAAGATGTTCAGCTCGGGCTCGACCGCGCTGCCGGCCCGCGGCATGCAGCGGATTCCCGAGCAGCTCGCCGCCTCGCTGCCGCAAGGCGTCATCGAGACCGGGCGGCGGGTCGTCGGGCGCGAGGGCCGCAGCCTCCATCTGGAAGACGGCGACATCGCGACGGCTGACGCGATCGTGATCGCCAGCGATGCCGCCGCGGCCGCGGATCTGCTGGCCGAGCTACCGGCCCGGGAATGGTGCTCGACCACCTGCCTCTACTTTGCGGCGCCGCGGTCGCCGGTAGAGTTACCGATCCTGGTCCTCGACGGCGAGGGCGGCGGGCCGATCAACAACCTGTGCGTGCCGAGCCGGGTGACGCCCCATTACGCACCGCCCGGGCAGGAGCTGATTTCCGTCTCGGTGGTCGCGGACCCGCGCTCGGGCGAAGAGCTCGAAAGCGCGGTGCGCGAGCAGCTGCGGGGCTGGTTCGGCGAGGAGGTCGAGAGCTGGCGGCACCTGCGAAGCTACTCCATACCCCGCGCGCTGCCTGCCCAGGCGCCTCCCTCGCTGGAGCCGGCCGAGCGTCCGGTGCGGGTGCGAGAGCGCCTCTATATCTGCGGCGACCACCGCGACACCGCCTCGAGTCACGGCGCCATGGTCTCCGGCCGCCGCGCCGCTGAGGCGGCTCTGGAAGACCTGCGGATCGAATAGCGGCGGCAGTTTTCTGCCGCCGCACGAGTCGGTCAACCGCTGCCGACCAGACGGAGCTTTCCGGCCCGGGCGCTGAGCTCGATCTGTTGCGGCAGATGACGGCCCTCGAGCCACACGACGCGCTGGTTCTTGAGGTCCCGCTGGAGCTCGGTGGCGGCCCGCTCGAGCCGATCGAGGGTTCTCTGCGGCTTGGAGAGGTCGCCGAGGTGGGTGACCTGACCCCACTCCTCGGACGCTGAAGATTCGTCTCCGAAGGACCACACGTAGAGTGGTACCTGGAGCGCGTCCAGGAGACCGCGGGTGTCGGCGGCTGAGAATTCGCTGGTGTCAGCGAGGGATTCGGAGTTGCCGCCGGCGGTGATCAGCAGGACCGCCCGTCGCTGATTGCCGGCACGGGCCCTCATGCCCGCCAGCGCGACCGCTTCACGAACCTGGGGAGCAAAGCTCATCGGTGGCTGTTGCTGGGCCAGCCAGCTCAGGCCCCCCTCGCTACCGGCGTAGGTCCGCGAATGCACGAACATCTCGGGGGTCAGGCCCGAGGGCGTCAGGACGCCGGGGGTCGGTGACATGAAGCGGATCCGGACCTTGTTGCTGAAGGGCGCGAAGCTCCGCAGCGGATCCAGCAGTTGGCCATGGGCCTCGGCGCGCTCTCGGATAGCTTCCGAGCTGCCGGCGAAGAAGGTCGCCGGATCCCAGTTGCGCCACTTTCCCAGGGGGTCGTGGATGTTGCGCTCGATCACGACTCGAGCCAACTGGTCAAGGACCTCCTGCACGCCGGGAACCCGCACCACGATCAAATCCATGACGCCCTTCTCGACGCCGTGGATTTCGAGGGGTTTGTCTTTCTTGAGGAACCAGGAGCGCATCTTCGCCACCGACGGCAGGCCCGAGCGCTTCATCAGGTCGACGACGACGGCGGTCAACTCGGTCGAGACCTTATGGACGCGGGCGCCGCCGAACTCGGTTTCGCGCCAGCTGCTCTCTTCGTCGGAGAATTCGACCTCGGCGCTGGCGAAGTGGAGGTCTTTGAGGTCGTGGGCGGGCAGCGGGATGTGCTCCGGGTCGGTCACCTGGAGCGGCTGGCCGTTGAAGCTCGCCTCGATCTGTTCCGGCTCGGGGGTGCCGATGCTCTGCCAGTCGACGCGCAGCGCTCGGGGTTGGCCGTCGCCGTCGGTGCTGACCGCCAGGGTCGCCACCGACTGCCGTGGCGCCATGTTGATCCACTGCTCGGCGCGGTCGATCTCCCGGCCCTGGCCGTCGCGGGCGATGGCCACCAGCTCGTGGGGTATAGGCCTGGCCCCCAAGTCGATTTCGAGCACCCATGGCGCGGCGGTCAAGTCGGTGAGATGCTCGCCGTCGAGCCGGACTTCGACCGCGGCGACCGGTCCCACGACGTTCAGCTCAACAGTATGCCAGCCGGTGGTCAGCCCGAGGAAGAGAGTCAAGAACTCGATCATCGGCGGGCCTCCTGCTTTTGGACTTGGGTCGTCATACCGGCGAGACGGACTCCCACCGCCTGTTCGGAGAGCTCGACGCGGTGGGGAGGATGGGCGCCCCGCAGCCAGACGATCCGCTGACGGCGGAGCGCCCTTCGGATCTTCCCGGTGACCAGACTCAGGTGGCCGATCGACTCCTCCTCGACGGCTATCCCGTCGACTCCGGACCACCGCCTTGGATCGGGAGCGTCTCCCGAGGCACCGGCGCCGGTAGCGTTGAGCTCTTCGAATCGGGTGGGGCCGAACTTCCAGATCCACAGCGGCACCTGGAGGTCTTCGAGATAGCCCTGGACGGCGGCCGGCGTATAGCGGCTGGGGCCCATCGCCTCGTCTGCCATCATCAGCAAGACGGCCCGGCGCCGTTGGCCGGCATGGGCTTCGAGCCCGGCGACGGCGACCGTGTCGGCGAGGCGGGGGTGGAATTGGAGTGGCCGGACGACCGCGCTATGGGAGAGCAGCCCCTGTCTGAGAGACGGCCTAGCGTCGGTGAGCAGGAAGACTCCCTGGCGTCTCGAGATCCGCGATGCCGGCGCCGCCCGCGGCGAGATGAAGCGGATGTCGACATCGTCGCCGAAGCTATAAGCCTGGTTCCATCGCTCCCAGACCGCTTCTGCCCGAACGGCTTTGTCGGTGAGGCCACGCTGAACGAGCTCTTTCTTGGCCTCGGCGACGGAAGCCTCTTTGTCCAGCGGGTTTTCCGGCTGCCAATCGAGCCAGAATTGAAAGAAAAGGCTGGCCGTGCGCTCGAGCTCGGGCTGGACCTCCGGATCCCGGACGATCAGCAGGTCGGCATGCCCGGTCTCGACCCGCAGCACCTCGAGGGCCTCGCCATCGATCGAGAGCCAGGACTGCATCTCCGCCACCGGCGGCAGCTGGACTCCCGGATCGAGACTGAGCACGACGGCGGTCTCCTCAACCCCAACGGATTTTTCGGCAACCTCGCGATTGATCCAGCGCCGGGCGCGGCCGAGCTCGTCGCCTCCGGCGTCGCGAGCGACGGCGATCAGCTCATGGGGCTTCAGCTCCGGCCCGAGATCGACTCGGGAGGTCCAGGGGGGCCCGGACAGGGTGCCGGTGGGCTCGTCGTCGAGCCATAGCTCGACCTCGGCAACGTCGCGTCCTCGAATCGGCGTGACCTCGAGCTCGACCGGCTGCACGCCGTGATAGAGGCCCAGGAATAGGGTGACGAATTCGATCATCAATGTCCCTCATGGGTGACGGTTGAGTGTCTTCCAGGCATCCGTCCAGGGCGTGATGCAAGCCCCTTGCCGCGGTCTGCATCCCAATGGAAAGATACCTGGTGTCATCTCACCGTGAGCCGAGCCGTCTCATCAGAGCGTGGTAGTCTAGATTGCGAGTCGAAGCGCGACCCTCAACTCAGGCGACGAAAGGATCACGAGATTGGCCGTCTCTCAGCTGTCTTCTTTGGATGATAGAAGCCTTTGGCTGGCTGCAAAAAATCGCCTCTCGGACACCGCCTTGGCTGAATTGGAGACGCTCAATCGGAAGAAACAACGGGAAGGGCTGACAGAAGCCGAGGCTGGGAGGCTAGCTGAGCTGGCTCGAGGCTACGAACGAGTGGTGCTTCTTCGGGCTGAGGCAGCGTCGCTGCTGAAGGAACGAGGGCACGACGTCTCCGTCTTGGTCAATTCCGACTGAGCGAGATTGCTAGCGTAGCGAACTTTCAAGCCGAGAGCGCGCTCAGAATCTCGTCGAATGCCCGCACGGCCAAGTCGGCGTCCTGCCCGGGTGATCACCATCGGTGGCTTAATCTTTACCACGTTGTCGAACGGGCCGTCGGTGCCGGCGCCATGGCACAGGAGACCGTGTTGCCGCCGAGGGTGGCGAAGAACTCAATGCCTGCTAGGCGTCGGTGACTACGCTCCTTGCCGATAGGGACCGAAGACCCTGCGGTCGAAAATCCAGGAGATGATGGTCGCCATCAAGGCGACGATCGCCGGCGCGTATTCGCCGTCTCGCACCATGACGTGGCCGGCCAGGGCGAGAGTGACGTCGTATAAGAATCCCGCATAGGCGAGCTCTTTCAAGAAGCTCGAGTACCGGGTCCAGATCGCGATCACGCCCAGGACCTTGAGCGCGCCCAGGGGATAGATGATCCAGGTAGGAAACCCGAGACCGACGAAATATCCGAGCGCTCGTTCATAGTTGACCAGGTACATCAGTGCACCCGCCAAGAACACCAGACTCATGACGGTCGTGGAGATCCAATACACAATCCGATCCGTTTTCATCGCTTGATTCCTTTAGTTTGTGCCTCAGTGTAAGGCAGTGCAAACACCGATGACGGTGGCCGATGGAGAGAGCATGTGAATTAAGTGGGGGCAAATGACGATGAATGCCTACGCACGCCTGAGGAAAAACATGATTGCCTTCTTCAGGGCCGGAAAGCGGGACGGGCGCCTGAAGATTCGAGATCCAGAATGGGCAGCCACTCAGTTCTGCGGCCTGATCAAGGAGATCGTGTTCTGGCTCGAGGTGATGGCCGGCCAGGAGCCCGTGACATCTCGTGAACGGAGGATGGCTGTAGAGGATGCCGTCGCAATCTTCCTCAGCCACTACGCGTCGTGACTGCCTCTGTGCTTGACTGGAGAGGCTCGCGTCAGGAGCTTGATGCCTGGCTTGCTGCTGCTCGGCAGCCTTCTTTAGCGGCGGCGTGATGTCATCCGAGTTGTGATCGTTGTAGCAGCCGCCTGCCATGAACAACAGCGGCGATCTCGAGAGTTTCCTCATCCAGGATGCGGTAGATGAGTCGCCAGCTGAACACCGAGACCTCGCGCAGTTTCGGATCGCCGAATTCCGGGACGATCCTTCCTTTCCGCGGCGACCAGCGGAGTTTTTCAGGCGCGGAGTACAGGAGGTTGACAATTCTCTCGGCTTGCCAGGGGGAGTCCAGCTCGATGTGCTCGCCGATACTTTTGACTTGTAGGACGGCTTTGTTGGACCAGCGGATCTCCGCTACTTCACCCACTTCTGGAGCTTCTCTTTTGCTTGCTCGTGGGTGATGTACTCGCCTCGGTCGAGCTCGTCCAGTCCCTTCTGCACGCTCTCAATCACGTAGAGCTCATAGCCGATGTCGTCCAGCGTGCTGTCATCTGGCATCCTGGTAATGACTTCTAGCACCTGCTCCTTGACCGTCATGTCTGCACCTCCGAGATCGGTCATCCAAGGGAATTAGCATGCCTCCCTCTCGATTGTGAGTCTACCAGAGCCGCCGGCGGCCATTAGCGAGGCTGTAAACGAGCTGTAAAAGTCGGGGCTTTCTGAGCGGATTGCCTCCGGGCCTTAAACCGCTGGCCAGCGCCGGCGTACATCTGACGAGCCTGATAGCGCCCGGCTCGCCGCCGGAAAGTCGATCTCCAATCGCCGAGGAGTCCGCCTTGCACCAGAGAAAACTTGTTTCGATCTGCCTCGTTCTGCTGGCCGTGGCCAGCGTTGCCGTCGCCAATTCCGATCCCGAGCTGCGAACCGAGCGCTCGATTACTCTTCCGCGCGAAGGGGCGGACTGGCCGGTGTGGAGCGGTCCTGAGGGCAACCTCACGTCGCTGGGCAACGGCGTGTTCGACCGCGGCGCCTTCGGTTTCGAGCGGGTATGGTCGCGGCCCCTGGGCTCGGCCTATTCAGGGATCTTGGTGGTCGACGGAAGGCTGACGACCACATTCTCGGATGGCGAGTCGGACTGCCTGGTGGCCCTCGACGCGTCGACCGGCGTCGAGCAGTGGCGCTACCGGATCTCCGATACCTACAAGGGGCATGACGGCTCCGACGACGGTCCCCTGGCGACGCCGACCATCGGCGCCGGAGTGGTCTATGGCCTGGGCGCCCGGGGCGGGCTGTTCGCCGTTTCCCTGGAAGACGGCAAGGAGCGATGGCGCCGCGATCTGGTGACCGACTTCGGCGCCTTGAAGCCGCACTACGGATTCACCACCACGCCGACGGTGGTCGGCGATCTGCTGGTGGTCGAGACCGGCGGGGACGACGGGCGCTCGATCCTGGCCTTCGACCAGGAGACCGGCGAGTTGCGCTGGTCGACCGGGGACGATCCGGTCACCTATCAGTCGCCGATGGCCTTCGACCTGGGGGGCGAGACCTCGTTGGTCGCGGTGACCGACCGGAGCCTGCTCGGCTTGGCTCCCGAGACCGGTGAGGTGCTGTGGGAGCATCAGCACACCGAGGGCGACGGTCGGGGCTTCCGCTCGGCGCAGCCGGTGCCGGTGGGCCAGGGCGGGATACTCCTGACCGACTGGTCCGAGTCGGCCCTCTTCCATGTCAGCAAGAACGCCGACGGGTACACGGTAGAGGAGGCCTGGCGCTCCCGCGCGCTGCGCGGCACCTATGCCGTTCCGGTGCCTTATGAAGGATACATTTACGGCTTCTCCGGCAACTTCTTGAGCTGCGTCGACGTCGCCACCGGCGAGCGGGTGTGGAGGTCGCGGCCGCCGGGCGAGGGAGAGCTGGTGTTGGTCGACGGTCACCTGGTGATCCTGACCCGCGGCGGCGAGATCGTGGTCGCGGAGGCGACGCCGGAAGAGTACTCGGAGGTGTCGCGGTTCCAGGCCCTGGATCGCGGTTACTATACGCGGCCAAGCTTTGCCGGCGGCAAGATCTACGTCCGAAATCTGACCGACCTCGCGGCGATCGGCGTCACGGAAATGAGCGCGCCGCCGTCAGCCAGCGCCGAACGGGCCGGGGCCGAACGGGCCGGGTCGGACTGGGACCTGCGCGGAGACTTTGGCGCCTTCGTCAAGAAGCTTGCGGTGGCCGAGAAGAAGAGCGAGATGGTCGAGAGCTTCCTGGCCGAGCACCCGACCCTGCCGATTCTCGAGGGGAATCTAGTGCACTTCGTCTACCACGGCGAGGTCGACGACCTGGCCGTCTCGGGCAACTTCATCCGCGATGGCGGTGAGCACGCCATGCACCGGGTCGAAGACACGGACTTCTACTTTCGGAGCTATGAGCTTCCCGAGAAAGCCATCTTCACTTATCGATTCGCGGTCTTCGGCGAGCCGATGACCGATCCGGCCAATCCGCGGACGACCGGTCCCGAAGGCCGCGAGCAATCGGTGCTGGCGACCGCCGGCTGGCAGGCTCCGTCCCACTTGCGCGAGCCCGAGGGCAAGCGCGGCAGCATCGAGAAGCTGCAGTGGAAGAGCGAGCAGCTGGACAACGAACGCGAAGTCCAGGTCTACCTGCCGCCCGGCTACCGCGAGGGCGACGGCCGCTACCCGCTGCTGGTGGTCAACGACGGTGGGCAGGCGCTCTCGATGGGGGAGATGGACAAGAGCCTCGACAACCTGATCGGCGAGACGATCGCGCCGGTGATCGTCGCCTTCGTGCCGAGCGTCAGCTGGCGGGAGCTCGGCGGCTCGAGGACCGCCGAGTACACCCGCGCGCAAGCCGAGGAGCTGATCCCTCTCCTCGACGAGACCTTCCGCACCGACGCCCGCCGCGAGTCCCGCGCGGTCATGGGCCAGGACCCATACGGCGGCGCCGGTTTCGCGGCAATGTACGTCGCGCTGCGTCACCCGGAGACTTTTTCCCGGGCCGCCGCCCAGTCCTACGAGCATGGCGAGCTCGAAGAGGAGCTGATGGCCGCCGCCTCGGGCAAGAAGCACGACCTCGAGCTGGTGTTCCACTGGAGCTCGTACGATCGCCTCGATCCGTTCTGGGATTTCGACGCTCGCCGAGACGCCCAGAGCGTGGTGACGGCGCTCGAGAAGAACGGCTACAGCCCGAAGATTTTCGAAAGCAACGACGGCGTCGGCTGGGGTATGTGGCAGGGCCGGATCGCCGAGATCCTCGAGGCGCTGTTTCCCCCGGGAGCTCGTGCCGGGCGCCCTTGAGAAGGCATCAAGCAACCTACCAGGTGACCGCGGGAGGTGTTCGCGGGAATCCAGTGGCTTGTCGCCAGGCACCACTTTCTGGGGCCCCCGGCACCGAAGCACCGGGGGGTCAGTCTTCCGAAGAGGGAGGCACAGTTAGTCGACGCTAAAAGCGGTGAGCAGCGTGCCGGGTTTAGCCGTCAGGGCCTGCCGGGCTTTCCGGCGCTTGTCGGCCAGCTCCGGGGTCAAGCAAAGCAGCTGCTTCCCCTCGAGCTTTGCCAGCTCCTGGAGTCGGAGTAAGACGGCGTCGAGGGCCGCCCCTTCGCCTGCCGCACTCAACCCCGTGGGGGTGGCGGCAAAGTAAAGCCCGAGCCCCGCCGTCGCGGCGGGAGAGCCGGCGACCGTGAGCACGGGATAGTTACCGATGTCCTGGTTCTCGCGATCCCAGAATGGCGAGCCCAGGATGGCACCCTGGGGGTTGGCCCTAAGGCCAACCCTGGCAAGGGTCTCGGGGTCTAGGACGGGGACGGCCCCGTCCTCCTTGTTGCCCCACAAGGCGCTTTTGTTGACCACACCAAGGAGGAATGGGACTTTCCCGAGTCCTCCGCTCAGGCGGTCACTCTCGGCGTCCAGCGCCGAATACATGCCGCCGCCCTTCTTGGTGGGCGACTGCCACTTCAGCGCTTCGGTCGGGAACGGTCGGCCGATCGTCCAGAACGCATCCACCGCCTGGAAAGGCGTCAGATTGGGGTCGGCCAGCGCGTAGGCACGACATTCGTGCCAGGGGCCCTCGTAGGACGGCTCGGCCTGCTCCGCGACCTTCAGGGGTTGCCCCTGAAATTCGCAGAAAAACTGGCATCCCGTGTCGTCGCCCGACACGTCGGGTTCCGGGCACTCATTGCCCCCAATAGGTGCGCACGGGTCGATGGCGTTTGCGAGCGCGTTGCACCCGGCACCGCCGGGCCCGCCGGCACCGAGCTCGCTGCACGCGCTCTGGGCCGTCGGATAGGGGCCGGTAAACCACCGAAGGGTGGGATAGGTCGGGGACAAAAAAGTTCCGATATCGAACTCACACGGAGCAGGCTGCCCCGGAAGTGTAAATTTGTAACGACACTGCCCACTGGGCAGTGTCTTTTTAGTGACCCCGCAGGGGAGCAGGTTATACACCTGCGTCTGCGTCCGGCATACCGTCTCGATCCACGCTATCCTCCCCTCTGAACATGGGACGTAGTAGGTCTGGGCCTCCGCGGGCACGGCGATGAAAAAGATGCCCCCAAAAACGAGAGCGACGAAGGATGCCATTGAACAGAAGAGTCTCATAAAGAGACCTCCTTTCTTTCTCTCTACAGCGGGTCAACGCTGCAGGGAAGGCGTGCGGGATGACTCCCGCGTGTTACCTGGTTGGAGATTTACATCCGAAATTGCAATGACCTCTCCACCCGGGCAGACTCCTTCACAATGCACAGCGCAGAATGTTTTCATGGAGCCAAGAGCGGCCTGCTACCCTGAACAGTCACCGCCGCCTGCCCGGCGTTACTCCGCGCCGACAGCGGTGGCGCGCTGTTAACGCCCGGACGCGGCGCAGGCCGACGTCACTTTCGAGCTGGTGGTCGACGAGAAGCCGGTACGCGCCGGCATCGACCCCTACAACAAGTTGGTCGACCGAAACTCCGGCGACAACCGGTGGTTGTGGTGCGCCCGGCTCAATCGACGTCCGGCAGCTGGGGGACCAGCGCGTCGAAGACGGCCCTCCCGATACTGGACTCCATTGGGCAGTTGAGCACGACCACGCCGACCAATGGGTCCAGACTGAACTGGATCCAGGCGCTGGTGCCGGGGATGTCTCCGCCCTTACCCTGGGAGATGTTAGGGGTTCCGTCCGGGAGGAACCCACAGAAAAAGTGCCACCCGTAGCCCACGGGTCCATGCACCGACTTGTGTAGCGCGGGGCTGGCGTGTTTGTAATAGCCGCTGCGCAGCATGTCTTCGCGTCCGTCGCGGGCTTACCGGATACGCTGCAGGAGAAAGGCTCGCGACGAGCGCCACTGGCGGACCACCGAGCGCGAGCTCATCTTCAGGACCTCCGCCGCCTCTTCACACGAGAGGCCGGCGAAGAAACGGAGCTCGACGATGCGGGCTCGCTTTTCGTCCACTCGTGACAGCGCTTCGAGCGCGTCGTCGAGCGCCAGCAGGTCGACCGACCTGGGATCGCTGGCGAGCAGCCCCTCGTCGAGGGTGACCTTCTGACCGCGACGTTTGTCCGCGCGCCGGAGCCGTGCGCTCTCGATCAGAATCTGGCGCATGGCACGGGCGGCCATGGCGAGGAAGTGACGGTGGTCGGCAAAGCCGCCATGAGCGGCGTGCCGCAGCCGCACGTAGGCCTCGTTGACCAGGGCGGTCGGCTGCAGGGTGTGCTCGGGCCTTTCCTGCTGGAGGTAGGAGCCCGCGAGCGCGCGCAGCTGGGAGTAGACCTCGAGGAAATACCGGTCGGTCTTCGCTGACCTGCCGGACGAAGCGCCTCCGGAGTTGGATGGAGGCGAGTTGCTCAAGGGACGTCTCCCGGTGTGGGAAGCCGGTCGCTGGCGCTCTCCAACCGCCAGTGCAGAGGGGTCGGTGTATCGAAGAGAGCATCCAGGGTCTTTTTCGCCGCCCGCAAGAGGCGCTCCGCGCGCTCGACGTCCTCCGCCCGGCCACGGGCGAGGAGGCAGGCGGCGACCGCGCTCCGGGCTTCGGCCAGATACCAGGTCGGGCCCCTCGACCACGCCTCCTCGCGCTCGAGCGCGGGTTCGGCCAGCTCCAGACAGCGCTCGGCATCGCGCCCACGCGCGAGCTCCAGGCGGGCCCGGAGGACCGGGCTCAGCGGACGTCCCGCCCAACGGACCCTGGATGCATCCAGCTGCTCGAGCGCTTCGTCGTATCGGCCGAGATCGAAAAGCACGTGGCTCCGCCACGCGGCGATACCCCACGTGGCCGGCTCGGCCGATACCGCCTCCGCGCGATCGAGGTCTCCCCGCAGCCAGGCGAATCCGGTCCGCGCTTGCTGGAGGCTGACGGGACCGGGCACTTCTGACGCGTTGACCGCGAACCATCGCTCCGCCTCTGCCAGAGCTTCCGCCGCACTCTTCAGCCGGCCTCGTTCGGCTCGGCGCAAGGCGCGCATTGAGAGAAAATAGCCGGTGAACCGTGTATCGCCCTCTTCCGAGACCCGGATAGCCTCGGAGAGCCATCCTTCCACCTCGGAGTCGAGGCCGATGCGAACCGCGGCTCCGGCCGCTTCCACCAGGGCGTGGGGCAGGTTTCCGGTGGGCTCCGGCAGCTGCCGCTCCAGGTCGATCGCCGCGCGATAGGTGTCGATGGCGTCGACGAGCTCACCCTGCCCCTTCAGAGTGGCGGCCAGGTAGTAGGTCGACTCGGCGACCGCCGGGTGGAGCGAACCGAGCTCCCGCCTACGGATCTCCAGCGCCCGGCGGACCTGCTGCTCGGCGGGAACTAACATTCTCAGGGCCAGGTAGGTGTCATTGAGCGTCTGGTGCAGGGTCGCCCGCTGCAGGGGCGCGGTCTCGAGGTCGACCTCGAGCTTGGCGGCGGCCTCGTCGATCACTTCGATGACCCGGGTATCCGGCCCTTTGTGCTCCAGATCGTGCCACCAGCGACCCGCGGGCGCGGCCAACAGGTCGACCAGAAAGCGGTTGACCATCTCGGTTCGCTGCGCGTGATCGTCGGCTCGGATCTTCTGCTCGCGGGCTTCTCGAGCACTCGAGATCGCGATGCCCGTCGCCAGGGCCATCGACACGAAGACCATGGCGCCGGCGGCCAGGGGGATCCAGTGTCGGCGAACGAACTTGGACCCGCGGTAGACCAGCGAGTCGCCGCGCGCGGCCACCGGGAAGCCGCCGAGCCAGCGCTCGAGATCGGCGGCGAAGGCGTCGATGCTCGGATAGCGGCTCTCTGGGTCGCGGCGCAGGGCGTGGAGGGTCACGTTGTCCAGGTCGCGGTCGATCTCGCGCGCCGGTCGGGAGCGTCGGGCGGCCGTGGGCGTTCTCGGAGGCGCGGTCGCGGAATCGCCGACAGCCTGGCTGGGCCGGGTAATCTCGTCCGCTTCCCGGGTCGAGCGGCCGATCGCCGCGGCGGTGCTCGGAGAGCGCGCGAAGGGAGTCTGGTGAGTGAGCAGCTGGTAAAGGACCACGCCCAGTGAATAGACGTCGCTGGCGGTGGTCACCGGCTGTTCCAGGAGCTGCTCCGGGCTGGCGTACTCCGGCGTCATCGGACCGGGTCCGGCGACGGTCAGCCGG
>JAAUXY010008999.1_pt1 | contig 12807 bp, 13 predicted proteins | sample 7278121 | NCBI WGS metagenome assembly JAAUXY01 (sample SAMN14350117, study PRJNA611818) | marine sediment metagenome | isolation source: surface marine sediment (1.8m) | place: French Polynesia: Moorea | collected 2018-08 | reverse complement strand
GTTCATCACATCTTCGAGCGGCGTCTCGATCTGGTACATCGCCTTCGGATTCAGCGTCGAATGGTGGTGGTTCTTGACGGATACCTTCGCAAACTGCTCGAAGGTGGTGCCGTACTTACGTGCGTGCTCCATGCCAGCTTCGGCAAACACGGCCGGCATGGAGCATTCGCGCAAGTACGGCACCACCTTCGAGCAGTTCGCCAAGGTGTCCGTGAAGAACCACCATCACTCCACGCTGAACCCGAAGGCGATGTATCAGATCGAGACGCCGCTCGACACCGTCATGAACGCGGAGATGATCTCCTACCCGAACACCAAGCTCATGTGCTCAGTGAACGTCGACGGCTCAGCCGCCGCGGTCATCTGCTCCGAAGCGAAGGCGAAAGAGCTCGGCCTCATGTCCCGCGCGGTCAAAGTACGCGCGTCGGTCATGGCTTCCGACCCGTGGCAGGAGCGTGACCTCGTCATGCCCGACGTCAACTCCTGCACCCGCCGTGCAGCCAAAGACGCTTACGAGATGGCCGGCCTTGGACCCGACGACATTGACCTCGTTGAGCTGCACGACTGCTTCGCCACCGCGGAGATCCTGCACTACGAGAACCTCGGCCTCTGCGGCGACGGTGAAGCCGGACGCATGATCGACGACGGCGAAGTGGCCCTCGGCGGACGCATCCCGGTCAACGTTTCCGGCGGTCTCCTCTCCAAGGGACATCCGCTCGGCGCCACCGGCATCGCCAACATCTACGAGGTGAGCACGCATCTGCGCGGTGAAGCCGGCGGCAGACAGGTAGAAGGCGCGAAGATTGGCCTGACCCACGTCATTGGCCTCGGTTCCGCCTGCGGCATCCACATCCTCGAAAAAGCCTGATAACCAAGGCTCACGACGACGCCGGGCATTGATTGCCCGGCGTTTTTGTATCTGCCTAAGTGACTTTTCATGCGCATTGGCATCGTCAGCGACACGCATAACAATCTGAAGAACGTGACGAAAATCGTCGAGCTCTTCAATAACGCCGGCGTGGATCGCGTCATCCATACCGGTGACATCACCCAGGCGAAGACGATTGAGGTGCTGGGCAACCTGGACGCACCGATGTACGGGGTCTACGGCAATAACGATCTTGAGCGCGAATCCCTCGAGGCGGCGGTTGCGCGCCACGGCTTCCAGTTCTGTGATCCACCCTTCATCGACATCTGGGCCGAGCGCGAGATCATCGTGGTCCACGACCCGTTGGAATTCGACGGACACCTGCACGCACGCCACGAGTTGGCGCTACACGGCCACACGCACCTCTACCGTCACGAGGAGCTGGACGGCACCACCTTCTTTAATCCGGGAGAGTGTGCCGGGCACATGCACGGCAAAAACGCGATCGGGGTGGTGGACTTAATCAGCCTGCATACGCAACTGCTCCACTTCTGACGGCATAATCTCAACCACCTTGCCACGCGCCACATGCCAGACCCGATCCGCATGGGCGGCAAGGGTCAGATCGTGGGTCACCACCACGCGCGTGCAGGCAACCGCACGCAGAAGATCGGCAAGCTCGAGCGATCCGGCTCGATCCAGATGCGCGGTCCCTTCATCGACAAATAGATAGTCCGGCTGCCGGTACAACGCGCGCGCCAGCATCAACCGCTGCATCTGTCCCGCGGAAAAGCTGCTGCCGATCTCGCCAAGCCGGGTTCGCACCTGCATGGGTAGTGCTTCGATCACTTCCTTGAGTCCAACAGCATCGAGACAGGCCAGAAGCCGCGCCTCGTCCGGCGTCGCCCAGAGCGTGATGTTGTCTGCGATGCTGCCGGAAAAGAGGCTGTCGCCCTGCATGACGCATGCACTCTGACGTCGAAACTGACCGAGCGCTTCGCCGGCGAGCTCCCGTTCGCCCCATAGCACCCGTCCCGCATCCGGATGGTCAAAACCCATGAGCAGGCGCAACAGCGTCGTCTTGCCGCAGCCGGATGCGCCCACGACCGCCACAAACTCCCCCGGTTCGACCGTCAGATCCACACCATCCAACACCCAGGATGAGTGCGAAGCATGGCGATACTGCATCTGGCAGGCGCGTAACGTCTCGGCAGGGCACCGGCTGCCCGGAGCGATCCCTTGCGGCTCGGCTGGAGAAAGCCAGATGTCCGCCAGGCGCGCCAGATAAACCTTGAGGAGCCTCAACGATACGATCTCTTCACTCAACAGGCGCGCGCGTTCGGCAAAGTGACTGCGATAACTCAGGAAGGCAAACAGCATGCCGAGTGTCAGACTGCCGTTCAGAACAGCGTGCGCGAGGAACGCAACCGTCACCAGGTGTTCAATGCCACCCAGGCTGGTCACCACGCTATGCAGGCCGAGCTGTGTCTGCTGGAGACTGAGTCTGTGGCCGAGAGTCTGGCTGTGCAGACGTTGCCACTGAGCGTGGCGGACCGGCTCTTGACCATATGCCTTGACGGTGTGAATCGCATGCACGGTTTCCACCAGATGGGAGCGCTCTTCCGCAGCTGCGGCTACCGCGGCTGTCTGCAGCCGCTGCATTCGCGGCGCCATGCCCGCCTGCAACAAAGCAGTGACCACATGCAGAGTGATGACACCCAGCGCAAGAAGTGGCTCGTAGAACAACATGAAAAACGCTGCCAGTAACACCATCATGCCATCCACGACGATACTGCCGACACCGCGAGTGAAGAAGTCCTGCACGGGCGGTAGTGCATCGAAGCGGGAGACGATGTCCCCCGCACGCCGATCTTCGAACCAGCCGGGCGGCAGCGCCAGGAGCTGACGGAGCAGATCACAGCCGAGCTCGAGAGAAAGACCATGCCCTGCGTGCATGACCAGCACACCCCGTAACCATTGCGTGAGCACCCTCAATCCAAGCAGCAGAGCAAACCCCCACGCCAGCACTTCGATGATGCTGGCGTCGCCACCGGACACGCCCAGATCAACCGTCCACTGCACGTGCCAGGACGCCGCCAGGACCATGAACTGCACCAGCGCTGCAAGCAGTACGGTCCACCAGAGCCAGCTTCGACTGTCCTGCAGGGCGCCGTAGAGTTCGCCCAGCGTCAGGCGCGGCGGAGAATTGGCGGCAGGCACAAAGTCCATGGCCGGCCAGATCTCGAGCGCAGCCCCTGTGAAGCTCGAGTCCATTTCCCGCCAGGAGCAGAAACGCCGCCCATGGGCCGGGTCGTGCAGCACGCAGCCACGACGGGCGATCCGGACCAGCACGACAAAGTGATCCATCCGCCAGTGCAGAATGGCTGGCGCGCGCAGGCGCGTAAGATCCCGCAATTCACAGCGCAGACCGCGACTCACGAAGTTGAGCGCATCAGCCTGACGCACCAGATCTTTGAACGTTGCGCCCTGTCCGCTGGCGCCGAAGCGGCTGCGTAACACGAGCAGGTTGATGCCTGAATCGTACGCTCCAGCCACCATCGCAAGGCAGGCGAGCCCACACTCGGCCCGCCCACTCTGTAGCTCCAGCGGTACGCGCATCAAAGGCGCGCAGCCGCATCCATGAGCGGTTCGAGCAACCACATCCAGAGCGGTTTGCGCGCCAGGACAACGTCGGCGTCAACTGCCATACCTGCCGGGATCCAGTCCGCCGAGCGAGGCAACGCCGTCACCGCAACCAGCGCCCGATAGCGCAAAGCACCTTGCGCTGGCGCACGCGCGACCGGGCTCACTCGCTCGACCATGCCGGCGCCAGACCCGTGCTCAGTCATCGGATAGCCGGCGTATCTGAGTCGCACCGACATGCCTTCGCGCACCCTGCCCCCGGCCGTTGCCGGCAGCCACAGAACAACCCGGTGATCCATCGTCATGGGCGGCACAACGCTCAACATGTGCTCACCTCGATCAACCTGCTGACCTGCAAAGGCCTGCAGATCTGCAACATGCCCGTCAAACGGAGCCACTACCGCGAGATGCGTCCGCGCCGACAGCAGGCGAAGCTCCTGGCGCACGTCCGCAATCTGCGCATCAAGGCGTGCCTGCGCTTGCTCGCTGACCGCCTCATCGGCGGCCAGCTGATGGTCGTATCGCAACAACTCGGCACCCGCATCGATCAGCTCGCGTCGACCTTTGACGACAGCGTGTTCCGCTGCGAGATACTCCAGCTCACCGCGCCGGGCATCACGGGGACTGATCCAACGCTCGCTGACAAGCTGCATCAGGCGCTTGTGCTCCGATTTCACGAGCAGCGCCCGCCGCTCGAGAATGTCCACGTTTTCTACCGCCGAGCGCTGCTGCTGTAACAGCTGTTCACGATGTGCGCGCAGTCGACTGCGCGCAGCCAGCGCGGACGCGGCAAGACTGTCGCGCTCCGCCACCAACGACCGCCGTTTGAGCCTGAGCTGCTCGATTGCGTACTGGTCAACGGACTCACCCGCGGCGCCGCGCACACCGACGGCAATGACCGCAAGAACCTGGCCGGTCCTGACCCATTCGTTTTCACGAACATCCACCGCGGTAATCTGACCGGCAGCAGACGCGCTCAGGAGCGCCGGTTGCAGCAGCGGTTCGGTTAATCCCCCCGCGCGCACCTTGTCTGTGTACTGAACCTGGATGAGATATCCGGCGCCAACGAGTAGCAGGCAGCAGTACCCTGCCAATACCCATGGAGGCAGGCGTGGATGCCAGGCAAAGGTCGCCGCCTGACCCGCTGCGACGCGATGCTGAGCAGCAGGCCTGAATTGGAGTTTTGGCGAGCCTGCGCACTGCGCAGGCTCCAGTGGATGGGTCACGGCAAGCCGCTTTCGCTACGAAAGAACCGCGACTCTATATTCATCCCGGCGCGCTGCCTGTAGGCAGGCGCCGGGATTCATGTCTTACATGGCGCCCAGCGCGTTGAGAATTTCCATGATGCGGGCAGCGTTCTTACCGAGGTCGGACTGGCCAACGCGCGATACGCTGCGCACGTCCACCACCGAGCCGCTGCCTTCAGGACGCACGCGTACCACCACGTCGTCTTTGAAGCCGAACCAGAACGTGGTGTCTGTGGCCTCAACCCGGCCTTCAGCGGCGTTCGTGTCCACCACTTCCATGCCCATCTCCTGCAGCACCTGGGTGACGCGGTTGACCATCTCACCTTGAGCCACCTGGCTGATCAGCGGCTTCAGCTGCGGGTAGGCGGCCTGCTGCTGTTTCGCGACCTCCTCCGTGTACTCGAGCGGATTGGAGTCGTTACCCCTGATGGCGACAATTTTGTCGAACTGCGGCGGGTTCGTTGTGTCGGTGGAGATGTTGTGAATCGCCGGTACCGCACCCGCAGCCATCACCTGGCTGCCCATGACGCCGAGCACCACCGCGCTCAAGGCGATGCCAATCAGGAGATTGCTGCGCTCCGCCTGCAGGCCGCGCGAGAGGCAGTAGACGAAGGCGATGATGCCGAGAAAAGCCACAATGACCGCGAGCACGGCACCAATGCCCATCAACGGTATGCCGAGCTCAAAGCTCCAGAGCCCGAAACGGGTGCCTAACGCGGCAACGGGTAAGCAGATCAGACCAATGACGCCGCCAATCATCAGCGCGCTGGCCCACCATTTAGCTTGGACTTCTTCGTTCATGTCTTCTCCTAACTGTCGTTGTTCGATCAGGCGATGGTCGAGCCACCGTCGACGACGATGTTCTGCCCCGTCGTAAACGCGCCGGCTTTTGAAGCAAGGTATACGGCTGAGCCCGCAATCTCTTCTGGCTCGCCGATACGGCGCAGGGGGTCCCCCGAAGTGCGTCCCTTGAGAATGTCCGGGTTTTCCCAAAGCGCGCGGGCAAAATCGGTTCTGACCAGCCCCGGGGATATCGCGTTCACCGTAATGTTATGGGGGCCGTACTCTACCGCCAGGTTGCGCACCAGCTGCACATCCGCGGCCTTGGAGATGCAGTAAGCACCCAGCGCCTCGCTGCCGCGCAGCCCGCCCACGCTCGACACGATGATGACCGAGCCGGATTTGCGCTCGACCATCTCCGGCAGCACCAGCTGCGCGAGCCAGTGGTTGGACTTGATGTTGACGTCGAGGATCTTGTCAAAGGCATCGTCGGGAAGCTCTGACATGGGGCCGTAGAATGGATTGACGGCGGCGTTGCAGACCAGGATGTCGATCGGACCGAGCTGCTCCCGCGTCTCGGCAACCAGCCGTTCGAGCTCTTCTTTACGGCCAACGTGCGCGGGGATTGCAACCGCGCCGCCGGGCTCACCCTCGAGCTCTGCGTTGATGGCGCCGGCCACTTCCTGGCAGACGTCGCCTTTACGGCTGGAGATCACCACCTGCGCGCCATGGCGCGCCATTTCCTCGGCAATGGCTTTACCGATGCCCTTGCTGGAACCGGTGATCAGCGCAACCTTACCCGTGAGATCGAAAAGACCCCCCATTTGCCCCCCAGATTTATTGTTCTAGTGTCGAGCGGCGTAGGAAAGCAGATCCACCCGGCAAATGGAAGAGCGTCAAACACCGCCCGGCGAAGGTGTGGGAGGCTAGCTGGCGTAAGAGCTGAGGTAAGAAGAGTATCTAGAGAAAGGCGCGTCGCGGCAGCACCGCCACGTCGGCGTCGCCCGGGTGCTCCATGGGTTCGAGCTCGAGCTCGAGCTCCACTCTGACGGGACGCGCCGGCGCGCGCTCACGCTGACGCTGAAAGCTGTCGAGCTCGGTTTTCTCGAGGATGTAGCGGGCAACTTCGCGCTCCGCTTCGTTGTGACTCGGGTAAGGGCCCTGATCGCCTTCACGCGCCGCAAAGAACCACGCGCCATTCATATGGAATACCCGCTCCGGGCTGCGGAAAAAGCGCTTATTGTTGTGGTCGTCGTGTCTCACTCAAGTCTCTTGTCTTTATAGCGCCCTCTGTCTCGGCAGGGGCGTATGTGCTTCTCCTGTGCTTGCTATTGAGCCAAATCGAGCGCAATAGACCTACTCGACAAATGTACAACCTTGTAAAGACATCAATACAACTGCCGCCCTTCATATGGCGATTTCGGGTATAGTTCGCGCGCCTGAAACTACGGATCGAATCGCGTGACCGCTAAATCTATGGACGAACTGGTGGCGTTGGCCAAACGCCGTGGCTTCATATTCCAATCCAGCGACATCTACGGCGGTTTGCAGGGCGTGTACGACTACGGTCCCCTTGGCGTCGAGCTGAAGAACAACCTCAAGGCCGCCTGGTGGCGCGCCATGGTGTACGAGCGCGACGACGTTGAGGGTCTGGATGCCGCCATCCTGACGAATCCCCTGACGCTGCGTTACTCCGGCCACGAGGCGACCTTTACCGACCCGCTCGTCGACTGCCGGCAGTGCAAAAGCCGCTGGCGCGCCGATCACCTGGAAAAGCCCCAGTGCCCGAGCTGCGGCAGTACCGATCTCACCGACCCGCGTCCGTTCAACCTGATGTTCAAAACCCAGGTCGGTCCGGTCGAAGACGGCGGCAGCTTTGCTTATCTGCGTCCCGAGACGGCCCAGGCCATTTTCACCAACTTCAAGAACGTCGCCGACTCCACGTCGCCGAAGCTGCCTTTCGGGATTGCCCAGATTGGTAAAGCGTTTCGCAACGAAATCACGCCGCGCAACTTCATCTTTCGCGTGCGTGAGTTCGAACAGATGGAGCTCGAGTTTTTCGTCGAGCCCGGCGAAGACGAGGAGTGGCACGACACCTGGGTCGCGGAACGTCTCAAGTGGTGGGGCGAGCAGGGCGTCAACGAGAACAACCTCGAGCTCTACCACGTGCCCGCAGACGAGCTTGCCCATTACAGCAAGGCGACCGTCGACGTCATGTACCGCTTTCCCCACGGTCTCGAGGAGCTGGAGGGTATCGCCAATCGCACGGATTTTGATCTGGGTTCACACACCAAAAACCAGGCGGATCTGAACATCAACGCCAAGGTCGAGCCGAACGCCGACTCCAACGCGCGCCTCGCCCTGCAGGACACCGAGAGCAAAGAATGGCGGGTGCCCTACGTCATCGAACCTTCGGCCGGCGTCGACCGCGGCGTGCTGGCGGTGATGAACGAGGCCTATAACGTCGAGACGCTGGAGAACGGCAGCGAACGCACGGTCATGAGCTTCAAGCCGCATCTGTCGCCCATCAAGGTGGCGGTGCTGCCCCTCAAGCGCAATCACGAAGGCATCGTCGGCAAGGCCAAAGGCATCAAGCAGGATCTGCAGAAGCTCGGGCTGGGACGTATCCTGTATGAGGACACGGGCAACATCGGCAAAGGCTACCGCCGTCACGACGAGGTCGGCACGCCGCTCTGCGTAACCGTTGATTTCCAGACCATCGAAGAGGACGACACGGTAACGGTGCGCGACCGCGACAGCATGGAGCAGACGCGCATTGCCGTTGCCGATCTCGCCGACTATGTCAGAGAGCAGATAGCAGGATAAGTCATGGCTAAGGCAGTCATCTCCACCATCGGTCACGATCGGCCCGGGCTCATCAGCGACATCACAGCCATCGCCACGGACCTGGCGCTCAACATCGAGGACAGCCGCATGACGGTGCTCGGTGGAGAGTTCGCCATTCTGATGGCGCTGGAAGGCGCGCAGGAAGAGCTGGATCAGCTGAACGTCAAGCTGCAGGCATTGTGCGACGGCGACGAGATTGCCTACATCTATCGCCCGACTCAGGAGCGCGCCGGCACCACACCCGTACGACCGTACGTCGCCAACGTCGTGGCCCTGGACCATCCCGGCATCGTGCACGCCATTGCCGCCTTCTTCTCGAACCGCGGCATCAACATCCGGGATCTGCATACCGAGACGAGCCCGGCGGCGCATACGGGTACGCCAATCTTCAACGTCTCCCTGGTTGCAGAGGTGCCTTCCGAGCAGAAGGTGCACGGCCTGAAAGCGGACTTCGAAGCGTTCTGCGCCGAGGAGGACCTCGACGGCAGCCTCGAAGCCGAACGTTAGGACGCGTTCGCCGCTTGCGCCTGGCGCAGCAGCCGCTCGTGTATCTGCGCACCGCCAAAGCCCACAACGAGCGCACCGATAAATAGATACGCCGCTTTGCCGGGTAATACCCAACCGAGCACCAGCGCAATTGGCAGCAGCACCCCGGCGGTGAAAAGCGCCGCCAGCAGGCAACGCATCGCCCGGTGACGCAGGAGCCGCGTTTGACCTTCTTCCGACATTGCAAAACCCTCCTCTTCCAACACGCGTCGATCCATGCGGTTGGGGGAGGCGCCGCAGCGCCTCCCCGGTACGCATTCAGCTGGCGGATGCCTCCTCGTCGTCGGTGAGGGCGTAGTAAATTGCCATCCCCGCCGCAGCGATGCCGGCTGCCGCCAACGCGCCGGCAACCACGGGTGCTGCTGCCGCCGTGGCGCCTACCGTCAACGCCACTGCGGTTCCCGTAGAGACAGCCCACTCGGTGGAGCTGCCGCCGGCTACGGCGTCCAGCTGCGTTACATCAAGCTCTTCAAGAGCAGTTACTTTTTGCATGGTTATGCTTCCTACAGTTGAGAACTGTTCAATTCCCCAACAAATGGACTATGGGAAGCATGCTGTGCACACCGCAGAGTCAGCCTGTCATGGAAGCCGCGCCCAGAACAAGCAAACGGGGAGAACTTCCCGCAGTTCTCCACTTTGCAATGTCAGAGTGATATCAGAAGGCGGCGGCAGCGCACGCACACTGCCGCGAAAGTCTCACACGCTCAGTTGACGCGCTGCCAGCGGATGTCCGCACCACGGCGAACGTCAGCGGTTGCCGTGGTCCGCCCATGGTTCGCAATTTCGATACGCGCCGCACCGTCTGTCGACAAGTCGATGGAACCAGAGCGGTCCATGGCAATGACTTCGTTGGCGTCGTTGCGAACGAGGAGCGTCTCCCCCTCCGCGGGCGACCACGTCAGACGCGGGCCCTGCATCCGCCAGTCTACCGCCACGGCGGGATCGGTACGGACACCAGCCGCCGGGGTAGCGGTATGGAGCACCTGACCGGCGCTGCTGATCTCGTAGTGATGGATTGCCGCTGCGGGTTGCGCAACGTTGAAGCTGAAGCCCTGCAGCTGACCCTCCGGCGCATCCGCCACAACGTGGCTCGCGAAGGTTGCATCCACCAGCAGCGCACCCGAGGCATCCCAGGCACGGAAACGGAAGGGATTGCCAGCGTCTTCATCAGGCAGCCGATGCTGAACGGTGGGAAGCATGCGGACGCTCGTTACGCTGCCCGCTTCGATCAGACCGGATACGGTCATGCCACGATCCGCGGTTGGTCCAAATCCGCGCGGTGACTGCCCGCGATAGTCGATGGCGCGATCAAAATGATAGTCGCTGACCCAGAGATCGTTGCAGTAGCTCATGAAGTCGCGCTTCGTACCCGTCGGCTCTACCAGTGCGTTGGCGTTGATGTCCCAACCCCAGGTGGTTACCGCGGCACCCGCATTCGGATAATCCGGATCGGGATTCGGCGCGTCACAGCCGGGCGCGTGGCCGAGATTCAGGTTGTGGCCCATCTCGTGCGCAATGACGTAGAACTCGCCCCCCAGATCGATGCTGACGCTGACGGGAAAGCCGACAAAGCCGATGCCCGCGGTCTGCGAGCCGCTGCCGCCAGGCGGAATGACGATGCCGTGATAAAGCCGGTTACTGCCATCCTGGTCGCGCAGATCCGCAAGGTCGGTGAGGATCGTGTCCAGGTCATACGCTTCCGTGAACACATAGGGTGTACGCACCTGTACGTTCATGTCGCCGATGGGCAGAACCTGCAGTGCCTGGCGCATGTAGTCGTTGACGTCAATCGAGGGCGTCTGGCCATTGAACGTCACCGGCACGAACGTCACGTCGAAGCGACCGGCATCGGTTGCGTTCAGCGCCAGGTTGCCGGTCTCCGGATATACCGCCGGGTTGGCAAAGGGCTCAATCTCCACCCGGATGCTGGCATTGCTCTGCACCGCGGAGCCTGGCACGACAACGCGATGACTCTGGTTCAGGAGGGCTTCATTCCCGGGGTTCGGACCCACGCTCGCAGGCGTCTGCATGGGGTAAATCAGATCCTGCTGGCCGGGCCGCGATACGACAACGCGTCCGTCAGGGACGTTGCCGCTGCCGGTAACAAATGCACGGACTAAGAGATCCCGTCCGGCGAGCAGGTCGATTGAGGGCGTTGCTGCCTGTTCCGAATCGAACGCCCGCGCCGCCTGATTCATGAGCACGCGGGCAATCTCGAAGTTGCTGACCGGCACCGTGCACACGGCGCTGGCAGGAATGGTACTGGTGCCCTCGTCTGCGTCATCCGTGGTCAGCACCAGGCTGCCTGAAAGGTCGTCGTTCCCGCACGTGGCGGTCACGTTCAGTGAAACGGTACCTCCTGCCGCGAGTGAGCCGCTGGCGTTCGCCGGCAGGCTCAGCCAGTTGGCGGATGTCGTCAGCTCATAGACGAGGGCTGCATCGCCAGTATTGGCGAAGGAGATCGAGGCGACCGCTGAGTCACCCGCGTCGAGATCGAAGCTCAGTGAGGCAGGTGACAGATTGGCAAGCTCGGGCGCCGTAACAGGCGGCGGCGGTGGATTCGGCGCAGCCTGATCACTGCTCCCGGAGCTGGAACCGCTGCCGCATGCGCCGAGCAGAACCGTCAATAAAATGCCGCAAATCCCTTGCCGCCAATGCACATCCATGAAGTGAGCCCTCAACACGTAAGCTCACTGATATTTTCACTTCAATCTGGATTAATCCGTGACTTGTGGCGGGTTTCCAACGGGGATCAGCCGGGTTGTGAAGTCCGTCACAGCGGGCGCCGGCACGGCCAACCGACGGGGCTTCTGGAGGAGGTGGAGAACCCGGCCGGGCGGCCGGGCTCATCAGGAACGATCAGCCAGCTTGGGTCAGTGGCTTCAGAACGAGCTCGACGCGGCGGTTGAGTTGGCGTCCGCCGGCGGTTGAGTTGTCCGCTACCGGATAGTGCGGCCCCACACCCAGCGTGTAGACGCGCATATGGTCGACCCCGGTTGCCTTGAGGTAGGTGGCGACCGTATTGGCACGTCGCTCGGAGAGGTCCATGTTGTAATCCACGGAACCCGTGCTGTCGGTATGACCCGTCACGTCAATCAGCGTCTGATCGTACTCTTTGAGCACCAGGCTCACGGAATCGAGCACCGGGCCGAAGTTGGGACGCAGATCCGAGCGATCCACATCGAACGTGATGTTGCCGGGCATATTGAGCACGACGTCGTTGCCCATACGCGTGACGCTGACGCCCGTGCCCTGCAGTTGCTCGCGCAGCCGGGCTTCCTGAGCGTCCATGTAGGCGCCAATCGCGGTACCCGTCAGACCACCCACGCCCGCGCCGATCAATGCGCGTTTGCGGCGATCGTCCGCGTCATCTCCCGTAATGGCACCAACAACGGCACCAATGGCCGCGCCGATGGCGGCACCCTTGGCCTTGTTGGAGGCCTCCTGCTCGCCCGTATAGGGATTGGTGGTGCACGCAGTCAGAACCATCAGCAATCCACCAGCAACAGCTACCCGAAATTTCATAAAAAGCTCCCGTCGAGATTCTGCAAAGAAGATTATGCCAGCAATCATTAACGTTATCTGAACGAAGCTCTGGACATGTGAGCAGATTCACTCTCACGGGTCATTGCTTCACAGTCGGGGCGGCGATGGTTGCCGGCTGCCAGCCCAAGGCACATCAAAACGGTTAGGAGACCGTTCTGCACCGGAAGCTTCCATACCATCTCCCACCAAATTCCAGTACCATGCTGCGCAAATTAATTGCTCTGCGAATTGCGCCAGTTGCTACGTTCCGAACCAACCTTTCTGTCCCGCGAATGACAACAACAAAGACCCTGTGTGTCTTCGGCACGCGGCCTGAAGCAATCAAAATGG
>JAAUXY010129384.1_pt1 | contig 12812 bp, 10 predicted proteins | sample 7278121 | NCBI WGS metagenome assembly JAAUXY01 (sample SAMN14350117, study PRJNA611818) | marine sediment metagenome | isolation source: surface marine sediment (1.8m) | place: French Polynesia: Moorea | collected 2018-08 | reverse complement strand
CGACCAAGACCGAGGCGTCCGATCTCAACATCGCGCTCTACGGTCGCCACGGCGAGGCGCCACTCCCGGTTGTCGCGTCCTACAGCCCGGCGCACTGCTTCCACGCCGCGATCGAGGCCGCTCGCATCGCGCTCAAGTACCGGACGCCGGTGATCCTGCTGTCGGACGGGTACGTCGCCAACGGCTCCGAGCCGTGGCGGTTGCCGGACCTCGAGGACCTGCCCGACATCTCCGTGCCGTTCACCACCGAGTTCAACCACACCAATGCCGACGGCGAGGAGGAGTTCTGGCCGTACCTGCGCGACGAGACGACGTACGCGCGACCGTGGGCGATCCCGGGCACGCCCGGCCTGATGCACCGCATCGGTGGCATCGAGAAGAAGGACGGCACCGGGAACATCGACTACACCGCCGAGAACCACGAGCGGATGACCCGGCTCCGGGCCGCCAAGATCGATGCGATCACGGCCGACATCGCGCCGACGGTGATCGAGGGCGACGAAGACGCCGACCTGCTCGTCCTCGGCTGGGGGTCGACGTGGGCGGCGATCGACGCTGCCGTGCAGCGCACCCGGCGGGCCGGGCACAAGGTGGCCAAGACCCACGTCGTCCACCTCAACCCGCTGCCGCCCGACCTCGGCGACATCCTCCGCCGGTACGAGAAGGTGCTCGTGCCCGAGCTCAACACCGGTCAGCTGACCAACGTGATCCGGGCGAAGTACCTCGTCGACGCGTCGGTGCTGACGAAGGTGCAGGGCCTCCCGTTCCTGGCCCGCGAGGTCGAGGACGGGATCAAAGACGCCCTCGTGGCGATGTCAGCCAATTCGAGCGAGACGGAGGTGGCCTCGTGAACACCGCCCAGGTGGCCGTCACGACCAAGAAGGACTGGACCAGCGACCAGGAGGTGCGCTGGTGCCCGGGCTGCGGCGACTACGGGATCCTGCTGGCGGTCCAGCAGCTGATGCCCGAGCTCGGCGTCGCGCCGGAGAACACCGTGTTCGTGTCGGGGATCGGCTGCTCGAGCCGGTTCCCCTACTACATGAACACCTACGGCATGCACGGCATCCACGGCCGGGCGCCGGCGATCGCCACCGGCATCGCGGTCGCCCGTCCCGACCTCGACGTGTGGGTGATCACCGGCGACGGCGACGGGCTGTCGATCGGTGGCAACCACCTGATCCACGCGCTGCGCCGCAACGTCAACCTCAACATCTTGCTGTTCAACAACCGCATCTACGGGCTGACCAAGGGCCAGTACTCACCGACGTCCGAGCTGGGGAAGGTGTCCAAGTCGACCCCGATGGGATCGGTCGACCACCCGTTCAACCCGCTGTCGGTGGCGCTCGGCGCCGAGGCCGGCTTCGTCGCTCGCACCCACGACCTCGACCGCAAGCACATGATGGAGGTGTTCCGGGCCGCCCATGCCCACCGCGGGGCGTCGTTCGTCGAGATCTACCAGAACTGCAACGTCTTCAACGACGGCCAGTTCAACGACGTCACCAAGAAGCAGAACCGCGACGAGATGATGATCGACCTCGTCCAGGGCGAGCCGATCCTGTTCGGCGCCGAGAAGCAGCGGGGCGTGATGATGGGCTCGGACGGCTTCTTGAAGATCGTCGACGTGGCCGACGTCGGGCTCGAGAACATCCTCGTCCACAACGCACACCACCCGTTCCCGTCGCTGTCCGCTGCACTCGCACGGCTCGCCACCGACGACCACTCACCGACCCCGTTCGGCGTGTTCCGCGACGTCGAGCGGCCCGAGTTCGCGTCGCTGGTCGGCGACCAGGTGATGGCGGCCAGCGAGAAGAAGGGCCCCGGCGACCTCGAAGCGCTGATCCGCTCCAACGGAACCTGGAGAGTGGATTAGGGGTGAGGAGTCGTCGTTGTGTCTGACACAACTACGACTCGCGTCACGGTGGGTGTCTGACACTCGCGTTACGCAGGTCGTAACGACGTTCATCCGCTTGCGGCCAGGATGGCCGCCCCGTGTCGTCCGCAAGTACGAGGTCAGCCAGCGAGGGAAGCGCCAGCGACGAGCTGGAGCGAGCGAGCCGCAGGACGCGGCGAGCGAATCACGTGATCGCGTAGCCGCTGGTTTCGTCGAACAACGTGGAGCGGTCGACGCGTAGTTCGATCGTGTCGCCGACATCGACCGAGGGGCCCGGCGAGCGCATCACCAGGTTGCAGCCGGCGACGTCGCACCAGATCGTCGGTGGTGACCCCGGGACGACCCGCTCGACGGTCGCGGTGAGATCGCCGACCCCGACGATCGCGACGTCCTCGGGCCGGATGCCGAGCGTGACCCGCTCGCCGACGCGGTCGGCCAGACCGGAACCGCCGACGGCGAGGACGAGGTCGGAACCACCGGCGGGGTGACGGCGAACCAGCCGGAAGCCGCTCGCGTCGCGGGCGATCGTGACCGGGATCGTGGACATCTGGCCGGTGCTCATCGCCGCATTGAGCGTCGCCGGCGACCGGTGGACGTCGGCGCGCGGCGCGAGCTGCGCGAGACGGCCCTGCTCGATCACCGCCAGCCGGTGCGGCAGCGACACGACGTCGGCGGGATCGTTCGTCGTCATCAGCGTCGTCACCCGGTAGCCCTCCTGGAGCAGCCCGATCTCGGCCCGCATCCGCACCTTCAGCGACTCGTCCAACGTGATGAACGGCTCGTCGAGGAGCAGCAGCGCTGGAGTGCGCACCATCGCCCGGGCGATCTGGACGAGCTGCGATTCTCCCCGCGACAGCTCCCCGGGGCGCCGGAGCAACAGCTGCTCGAGGTGCAGCGCCCGCACCTCGGCGTTGACCCGCCGGCGGATCTCCTCGGCCTCCTCGTGGCGCACCTCGAGCGGGAACGCCACGTTGCGCCGCACGTTGCGGTGCGGGAACAGCGCCGGCTCCTGGAAGACCATGCCGACGTTGCGGGCCGCCGGTTCCAGGCGGGTCACGTCGACCCCGTCGAAGCGGACCGTGCCAGAACGGACCTCGGTGAGACCGGCGACCGCCCGCAGCAGCGTCGTCTTCCCGCTCCCCGACGGGCCGACGATCGCCAGCAGCTCGCCGTCCTCCACCTCGAGGGTCACGTCGTGGAGCGCCCGTTCCGATTCGAAGTCGACCGACACGTGGTCGAGCGTGACCGCAACCATCAGCCCGCCCCGGCCGGGTGGACGCCGAGCACCCAACCCTCCTCGTCGACGACACGGCGGCGGACGTCGTCCCCCACCGGCGGGGCGAAGAGCGGCGCGACCTCGCCGGCGCGGTCGAGTCGGGTGAGGTGGTCGGCGACGGACAGGACCTGGGCGGCGTCGCGAATCTCGTGGGCACCGTCGTGTTCGACGAGCGTCGGCCAGACCTCGGCGATCACGACGTGGCCGGCGGCCGGAGCCGGCGAGCGCAACCCGGTCGTGAACGGCCAGACGTGCACCCGGTCACCTCCGGCGCGGCGCAGCCGTTCGAGGACCGGGATCCCGGTGAGGCTCTGGCTGCCCACGCTCCCCGCACCGAGGAGCTGCCAGGAGCTGAACGGCCGCCACCCCTGCGCCCGGAGTTCGACCTCGACGGCGCGCCACTCCGGCAGGGCGGCCTCCGGCTTGGTCGCCGGCAGCCGGTCGATCGCCATCGTCGAAGGTCGCCCCCAGAACGGACCCGGCGAGTCGCCGATGCGGCGGTTCAGGTCGGCGGCGACCGCGAACCGGTTGTTGACGTTGGCGCCGTCGTCGGAGATGCGGGCCTCGAGGTGCTCCCAGATCGCCCGCCAGCCGGGTCCGCCCCCGTTCAGCCCGCCGGCGGCCGCCGTCCCCGCCGGATAGCCCAACGAGAAGTCTACGCCGAGCAACGTCGCCCCGTCCGAGCGATCGCCGAGGGTCGCTGCGAGCCGATCGGCTGCGGCGCGCCGGGTCGGCGGGTTCTCGAGCCGGCACCCGTCGGGATCGACGATGGCGATCCAGATCGAGTCGGGGCCGCGCCTCGGCGTCGATGCCGCGCTCCAGTCGACCACGACGACGCGATCGAACAGCGCGGCCCCGCCCACGTCAGGCCACGACGTCGCTCACCGCTGCGAAGTGGAGGGCGGCGGCGACCACGGTGAAGCTGTGCCACACCTCGTGGTACCCGAACGTCCGTGGCCACGGATTGGGCCGCCGGATCAAGAGGATCGGGAACCCCACCGTGTACGCCACGCCGCCGGCGACGATCAGCGCCAGCTGGACGGGCGTCAGCCGGTCGACGAGTACCGGCAACGCGACCAGTGCCAGCCACCCCATCACCGGGTAGAGCGCACCGGACACGTAGCGGGTTCGATGGAACGCCACGTGCTTCATCACGATCCCGGCGACGGCAGCGACGCCCAACACCGCGAGGATCGGGATCCCCCACCCCGGCGGCAACACCAGCAGGCAGATCGGCACGTAGGTTCCGGCGATCAGGAGATAGATCATCGAATGGTCGAGCCGCTGCATGACCTGGCGGGCGCGTTCGGAGCGAGCGAGACGGTGGTACGCGGCCGACGTCCCGAACCCGAGGAGCAGGGTCGCTGCGTAGACCGCCGCTGCGATGCGCGCTGCGGGACGGTCGGCGAGCAGCACGAGCACCACTCCAGCCGGAATCGCTGCGGCGAACGCGCCGACATGCATCCAGCCGCGCCAGCTCGGGTGAGCGTCCATCTCCCTACGGTAGCTGGGCACCGATCGTGCTCGTGGGCGGGGCGGGCACGGCGACCGGCTGAATGACTTTCGGCGCGGCTGACGTGGACCGACTACATTGAGTGGCGCCCAACATCAGGGGCACAGCGAAGGGAGCTGGACAAATGAAAGATCGATTCCTGTGGCGGTCCAGGTGGGCGGCAGTGGGCGCCGCGGTCGCAGTGACCCTGGGCGGAGCCGCCGGGGGCATGATTCTCGCCAACGGCGTCTCGGAGGAATCCAACGTCGTTGCGATCGACCCGATTCGTATCCTCGACACTCGCAGCGACCTCGGTTTGGCCGGTGCGTTCGAGTCGGGGACGTTGCGGACGTTGCAGGTCACCGGGTCGATTGCCAGCGGCGAGGGCACCAAGGTCGTCGTGCCCACTGGTGCGACCGGCGTGTTCCTCAACGTGACGGTCGACAACCCCACGGCCGGTGGGTTCATCCAGGTCAAGCCCTCCGGTGAGCCACCGTCGGTCACGTCGAACGTCAACTTCGCCAACGATCCGAACCCCGACCTGAACATCGACCCGAACCTGGTGCTCGTGGAGCTGCCGGTCGACGGGACGGGCGCGGGCAAGCTCGACATCACCTACACCGCCTACAACCCACCCGGCTCGGTCAACGTGATCGCCGACGTGGTCGGCTACATGATCAAGGATGATGACCCGATCGCCACGAGTGCGGGCGGCGCACAAACGGTTGCGCTGTCGACGTCGGCCCAGTCCGTGCGGGCGGTGTCCGTGACGCCATCCGCAAACGGGCAGGTGATCGTGAACTCGTCCGCCACCGTCTCGAGCGAGACCGGGGCAGACGTGAGATGCGAGATCAGCGACGGCATCGCGATCGGTGGACCGTTCGCCCAGCGGAGCATGGTTCCGGCAGGTGGCAACGACAGCCTGGCCGGTACCCGAGGCTTCACCGTGACACCCGGGGGCGGCGTCTTCACGGCCTACCTGGTGTGCGACAACGCGTCAGGCGACGCAACGGTCATCAACTCGTCGATGACGGCGATCTTCATCCCGGGCTGAGTCGTCCCATGATCGGTCGGCGGGCCGCGGCGTAACGTCACGGCCCGCCGACACCGTTCACCCGAACGGGTCCGTGCTGCGCGCCCGTGGTCCGTCGGCCGAGCCGGCGCCGGGCTCGCCGAGGCGGATCGGAAACCGTCGCCGCCGGATCCAGCTCCCGGGAGAAGGTGATGGACGTCCGCACGTTGATGCGCCGGTCGGCGACCTACCACGCCGACCTCCCGGCGATCGTCGCCGGCGAACACCGGCTCACCTATGACGACGCCTGGACCCGGGGGCTGCGGCTGGCCAACGCCCTGCTCGCCACCGGGCTCGAGCCGGGCGATCGGATCGGCGTCCTCGAGGACAACACGCTCGAGTCGGTCGACCTCTTCTGCGGAGCAGCCGCGGCCAACCTGGTGCGGGTGCCGTTGTACCCCCGCAACCGGCGCGAGGCGCACGAGCACATGCTGGGCCACACCGGGTGCAGGGCGGTGGTGGTCAGCGACTCGCACGCCGCAGCCCTCGACGGGATCGACGCCACGGTGCCCACCCTCGAGCACGTGATCGTCCGCGACGCCGGGTACGAGGAGTGGCTCGCCGGACACCCCGACGCCGATCCGGACGTCGACGTCGCAGAGGACGACTGGTTCATCGTCCGCCACACCGGCGGCACCACCGGCGCGCCGCAGGGCGTCGGCTACACCCCCAAGACGTGGCTCGACGCGGGCCGGGACTGGTTCTACGCGTTTCCGCCGGTGCAGGTCGGCGACGTGTGCCAACACGCCGGCCCGATCTCTCACGGGTCGGGCTACTTCTTCGTGCCGATCTGGCTCTCGGGCGGCGTCAACCTGCTGCTCCCCCGCTTCGAGCCCGCCGAGGTGCTCGACACGATGGAGCGTGAGCGGGTGGCCTACGGGTTCATGGTGCCGACGATGCTCAACGCGCTCGCCCGGCATCCGTCGGCGGCCGCTCGTGACTGGTCGCACCTCAAGGTGCTGCAGATCGGCGGGGCGCCGATCGCCGACGACACCGCGCGGGTTGCTCACGAGGTCTTCGGCGACCGCCTCTACCAGGGGTACGGTCAGACCGAGGCGGTCCCGATCACGATGATGGGGCCGGGCGAGTGGTTCGCGGACGTCGACGGGTCCGAACCGCTGCGGTCGGCGGGTCGGCCCCTCCCGTTCGGCGACATCGAGATCCTCGAGTCCGACACCCTGGAACCCGTCCCCCTCGGCGAGGAGGGCGAGATCGCCATCCGTTGCGACGGGCAGATGAGCGGGTTCTGGGACGACGCCGAGACCACCGCCAAGCGCATGCACGACGGGTGGGTGCTCACCGGTGATATCGGCCGCATCGACCGCAACGGGTACCTGTACGTGCTCGACCGCAAGGACGACATGATCATCTCGGGCGGGTTCAACATCTGGCCCGCCGAGCTGGAGAACGTGCTCACCGACCACCCCGACGTGATCGAGGCGGCCGTGTTCGGGGTGCCGAGCGAGCGCTGGGGGGAGAGTCCGTTCGCTGTCGTCTCGGTGCACGAAGGGGCGGAGGTGACCGCCGAGGAGCTCATCGCGCTCTGCGCCGATCGGCTGGGTGGGTACAAGAAGCCGGTCGGCGTCGAGGTCCGTACCGACGAGCTCCCGAAGTCGCCGGTCGGCAAGCTGGCCCGCAAGGTGCTGCGGGAGCCGCATTGGGCGGGTCGGGACCGACGGGTCGGTGGTTCGTAGTTCTCGGGTCCTGACTTTCGGACCTACCGCTCACGGGTCCTGTCACCGGCGACAGTTCGGGCGTGCGACCTTCGGGCTGCGCCCTCCGGTCGTTCCCGAACTGACCCCGGCGCCACCCGTTCGCTGGCCCCTACGCCCCTACTTCCGGAGCAAACACGATCTGGTCAACGGACGGGTAAGAGCTGCTGGGCGGTCGGTCTGGTGATCGACACCAGACCGACCGCAGCGGTGCCTGCGGCACCGCCACCTTCACGCTTGTCGTCGGGTCCAGGCGTCAGCCGCCGCCAGTGGTGAGTTTGGTCATCAGGGTCACCACCGCATCGCCGTATCTGTCGAGTTTGGTGGGGCCGACGCCGGAGATGCGGGACAGCTCCTCGCGGGTGGTCGGGGCGGTGCGGGCGATGGCGGCGAGGGTCTTGTTGTCGAAGACGACGTAGGCGGGTTTGCCGTTGCGCAGGTCGTTGCGGAGGGTCTTCAACGCCTCGAATCGGGCGGCGGCGTCGCCGTCGAGGTCGGCGGTCGGGTCGGCTTTGGCCGTCGACCGCTTGGGTGCGGCGGCCCGCTCGGGTCGGGCCCGGTGACGATCGTGGCGTGGCGACGGGCCCGGGTGATCGCGACGTTGAAGAGGCGCCGCTCTTCCTCGACGGCCTCCGCGAGACGGTGCGGGTACTGCTCGGCGCCCGCCAGGTGGACGACGACGTGGGGCCACTCCTGGCCCTTCACCCGGTGGACGGTGGCGAGCATGACACCGCCGCCCGCCCGTTTCGTCGCCAGGTGGCCGCGCAGCCAGCGCTCGAACGTCGCTGCGTCGTCGTGAAGCGCGGCGAGGTGTTTGACCGCAGTCAGGTCGTCGCCCTGAGCCGCCCGGTTCATGCCCCGTCGGGTGGCATCGAGCGACGCCACCGAGCCCGCCAGGCCGATCTCGTCCAGCAACGTGAAGACCAGGTCCGAGGTGGGCGCCCCGGACGCGGCGAGCTTCTGCATCGTCTGGACGTCGGCGGCGAACTCCTCCAGCCGCTCCGCGTCGCGCTCGTTGTTCAGCCGCCCGGCGAGTCGGAAGAGCTGCACGACATCGCGCTGCTCGCAGATCCAGTCGTTGACGCGTGGGTGGAACGAGCGCGACGGCCAGCGCAGCGCCTCGCGCACGTCCTCGGGCGAGAAGTCGCCGCCGGCGGCCAGCCGGAGCCAGGCGAGCACGGAACGGACCGACGTCCGCTCGGCGAACTCGAGGCCGACGCCGCCGGCGATCGGCACGCCCGCCACCGACAGCGCCACCTGCACCGGTGCGAGCATGGCGTTGACGCGACAGAGCACCGCGACGTCGGCCGCATCGGCGCCACCGGCGAGCGCCGTGTCGACCGCCGCGGACGTGGCGCCGACGGGGTCGACCGCCGTGTCGACCGACCAGCCCCCGGCGTCGGACGACGAGGCCCGGATCGTCTTCGACACGCGCCGGCGGTTGTGGCGCAGGAGCCGGTCGACGACCTCGACGACGCCGGCCGGGCAGCGGTAGTTGACCTCGAGCGGGTGAGCCCCGGCCCCCGGGAACAGCTCCCCGAAGTCGATCAGCCACGCGGGGTCGGCGCCGTTGTAGCCGTAGATCGTCTGGTCGTCGTCGCCGACGCCGAACACCGCGCCGCCGGGCGCCGCGAGCAGTCGGATCATCAGCAGGTGGGCCGGCGTCAGGTCCTGGAACTCGTCGACGAGCAGGACCCGGCAGGCGCGCTGCGCAGTGCGCCGGGCAGCGGGATCGGTGAGCAGGACGAGCAGCGCCCGGTGGATCTGGTCGTCGAAGTCGACCGCGCCCTGGCGCTCGAGCACCTCCCGGTAGGCGGGCCAGACGGCGGCGAGCCCGTCGACGTCGCCGTCGTATCGAGCCTCGGCCTCGTCCGGGTCGACCAACCCGAGGCGGATCAGGCTGAGCGCCTCGATCCAGGGGGCGACGGGATCGCTGTTCCGGCGCCGGGGGAACGACACGAGCCCGCCGATGATGCGCCGCACGTCGGGCTCGTCGATGGTGCGCCACCGCCGGTCCTGTGGGGCGAACGGCGGCGTCCCGTTGACGATCGCCAGCGCCAGCGAGTTGAGCGTGCGCACCTGGAGCCCGGGCAGGTCCGGGGTCCGCTCGGTCATCTCCTCCTGGGCTCGCTTGTTGAACGCCACCAGCGCGACGGCACTCGGCGGCAGGTTCCACGCCGAGAGCAGGTGGCGGGCCCGCTCGGTGAGCACCCGGGTCTTGCCCGACCCGGCCGGGGCGATGATCCGGGCCGCTCCGCCGGGATGGGTCACCGCAGCGAGCTGGTCGGGGGCGAGGTCGGCCGACGACTCGTTCGCACCGGGGACGTCGAACCCGCCGTGCTCGACGGCAATCGCATGCAGCACCGGCAAGCCGTCGATGGGGTCGGTGTGGCGCAGCGGCCCGCCGTCGAGCCACGCTGCTCCCCCGCCGGGCAACACGATGTCGCCCGCCTCGCCGGGATCGACCGGCCGTGCTCCGGCGGCGACGGCCCGGTCGAGCACGGTCCACGTCGGCCGCTCACCGCGCAGGTCGACCGCGTTGGACCACACGAGGTGGTGCAGCTCCTCCAGGGCGAACTCGAAGCGCGGCCCGACCTGGTGAGGCGGGGCCTCGGTCATCAGCGCCGGCTCCCGATCGAACGGGACCGCCAACTCGATCACCACCCGCCGCCGCCCGTGGTGCGCCGCCCGCAACCGGGCGAGGGCTGCCGTCGGGTCGTGGCGATCGGCGTCGGTGACGGTCAGGCGCTCGGCGTCCGCCCACGGGGGCGGCGCCGGCGCGTTGGCATCGACGATCGCGTGCCGGCCGAGTCGATCGGGGCCAGCGCCTGCAGGGGCGACGCCGCGCCGGACGTCGTCGGCCGGAGGGGTCGGCGCCCGCCGCTCCCGGTTCGGCGCCGCTCGCGCCCGGGACGGTGGTGCGGGCGCTGCCACCGCCGGCTCCACGTCGGCGAACAGCGTCCCGGCGACCTCGGACGGTTGCGGCTCGGTGAATCCGTCATCGGACGGCGCCGTCAGCGGGACCTCCTGGCGACCACCCTCGTCCCAGCACCGGCGGACCTCGGCCGGCGAGTCGTGCCGGCCCCCGCAGTACGCACACGCGATCGCCATCGGGCGGATCGTATCGAGCGTGGCGGGCGGCCGCACACATGTTCGATCGCGGTGGAGGAAGTCGGGACCATCCGTGCGTGCAGATGAGCGCGGGGAGAACGAGGCCGCCGACACGCGGGCAACGTTGAGCAGAGCGCCCGGTGAAAGCGACGGCGAGCGGAGCGAGCCTTGGAGCGACGGAGAGGAACGGCTACCAGGCGATCTCGGGGAGGCCGTAGGTGACGCAGAGGCCGACGCCGTTGACCGCGAGCAGCGAGCCGACGATCGCGGCGACGACGAGCGTGCGGCGAGGCGTGCGCCCGGTCACCTGGGGCTCGGGCATGTACCAGGCCGGGAGCAGGTCCGACTCGGCGACCCCGCCGAACGGGACGGCGTCGTCGTCGATCGGTGCGTCGGGATCGGCGGCGAGCGCCAGCGCGGTTAAGTCGTCGTCGCTGAGCGGCAGCTCGTCGTCGCTCAACAGCAGCTCGTCGTCCATGCCACGACGGTAGCGGCGCCGGGCGATGGTGTGCGCTCGCCGGCCACCGCTGGTCGCGGTGACCGACGAGCGCCGACGGGCCACACGCGCCGTCTGCGGTGCGACATCACAGGTACAGGGATTCCCCCCCACCGCGCCGGCGCCCGAGTGTCTCGATGACTTCCCAACGGCGCCCGCCTCTTCCTCCGTGTGTCGCACCGCAGTGGCACGCCAGGACACCCTACGAAGCCGGACCTGTGGGAAGGAAGGGGTACAACCGTGTGAATTTCGCGCGAACGGGGTCGGACAACGATGTGGACACCGTGTGGGTGCGGACCGGTTGTCCACAGCCCGCGCTGCTCCGAGCCCTACCCCGCACATCCACGGATCCCGGACGATCGTGCCCGCGCTTCTCCGAGCCGCGCTCCGAGCGCCACCCCCGCACATCCGCGGATCCCGGACGATCGTGCCTGCGCTGGTGGGTGGCGCGATGATCGGGGCATGCGCCGCCTCCACCCGGCACCGATCGAGGCCGTCGACATCGACGGGGCCTATGCGGCACCGCTCTCGTCGCCGCGGGACCGGCCGTGGATCGGGCTGTCGATGGTCGCCTCGATCGACGGTTCGACCGTCGTCGAGGGCGACTCGGCCGGCCTGTCGAGCACCAACGACGCCGCCGTGTTGCACCGCTTGCGAGCGCTCGCCGACGTCATCGTGGTGGGCGCGGCGACCGTGCGCGGCGAGGGATACGGTCAGCCGAAGAAGGCCGGCCAGCGCGTCGGCGTCGTCACGGCGACGGGGTCGCTCGACATGACGACCGACCTGTTCACGTCGGGCGCGGGGTTCGTGATCACGACGCTCGACGCCGACTTCGCCGTTCCGGTCGGCGTCGACGTGTTGCGGGCGGGCACGACGACCGTCGACCTTCGCGACGCGACGAGCAGGTTGGCGGAGTGCTGCCCGGCGACGGCGTTCGTCCAAGCCGAGGGTGGCGCGGCGCTGAACGGGGCGCTGCTCGATGCCGACCTGATCGACGAGATCAACGTCACGACCTCTCCGCTCGCCGTCGGCGGGGACGGCCCGCGGCTGGCGACCGGTGCCGGCGACCACGCCCACCGCTACGAGCTGGCCCAGCTCGTCGTCGACGAGGACTCCTTCGTCTACTCCCGCTGGCGCCGCCGCAACGTCTCCCCGTGACCCAGCCGCCGGCGATGAGCCTGGCCGCGACCCCTCCCCGCCCACACTCATCACCCACGGTGGCAGGGGTGGGCTACTCGGCGGTCTTCTCGAGGAGCTCGAGCTCGCGGTGGAAGTCGGCCGCGGCGTCGAAGTCCTTGTAGACGCTGGCGAAGCGCAGGTACGCAACCTCGTCGACGCTCCGCAACCGCTCCAGCACCGCCAACCCGATGACCGCACTCGTCACCTCCGAGCCCTGCAGTCGGACGGCGTCCTCCACGTCGAGGGCCAGCTGGTCGAGTTGTGCGGCGCTGACGGAACGCCCCTTGGTGGCCGCCTCGATCCCGCTGACCACCTTCGCCCGGTCGAACGGTTCCCGGCCGCCGTCGCTCTTGACGACGGTCAGTGCCGCGTGGTCGATGCGCTCGAACGTCGTGAAGCGGTGAGCGCACGACAGGCACTGCCGGCGGCGACGGATCGCAGCGCCCTCCTCGGCCAGGCGCGAGTCGACGACCTTGGTGTCCTCGGCGCGGCAGGCGGGGCAGTGCACCACCCCGAATCTACCGCCGGCGTTCAGGGCAGCCGGATCGCCTGACCGGCCTGGACGTCGGTGCTGCCGTTGAGG
>JAAUXY010057637.1_pt1 | contig 12813 bp, 7 predicted proteins | sample 7278121 | NCBI WGS metagenome assembly JAAUXY01 (sample SAMN14350117, study PRJNA611818) | marine sediment metagenome | isolation source: surface marine sediment (1.8m) | place: French Polynesia: Moorea | collected 2018-08 | reverse complement strand
GTTGCCCGCACCGACGAGTTCGTAACGCACTACGCCCGGACGCGTTTCTTCGGGGTCGAAGAGGTAGCTCGTCGAGCCGACCAGCTCGTTACCCTGCGACTGCAGTGAGTATCGGTTCAGGTACAAGTGGATGTCCGTATCGGCGGTACGATACTCGCCAAGCACGGCGGCCTCGGCGCCGGGAAAGATCGGAGACCAGTTCGGCACGGGGGCCGCAAGCCAGTGCCAGTCGCCCAACCGGGCCGGCATTTCGATGTCACCGTCCTGCTGATTGCGCGCCGTGACGTCCAACGCAAGCGCGACGCCCGGAAACAGGGCGAGCGCCGCGGCGACGGTTACAAGTTGCATTGCGAGACGTGCACTGTCCGCACTGCCGGCATCATCGGAACGGGCTGCCGGCCCGATTCCGGCCCGCTCCTCCCTCGCTTCCAGGTGCCGCCCCAACAGCAACAGCGGGATGAGCATTGCACCGAACAGGTACCAGCCAAACTGGTAGTGGTCGACCGTAACGAGGTAGTGCTGCATTTCCGTCACGTGACCGGCGTAAATGATTATCGCGACGCGAATCCAGTTCATCAGGATCGACAGGACCATGGCCATGCCGACAAGAACCAGCTTGCTGCGTCTCGAATACAGGTAAAGGTGTGCATACAGCGCGCTCAGCGCGAATGCGACGACGAAGAAGTGTAGCCCGGCACAGCCCGACGCAATGTGGAAGGTCCCGGACGGCAGGTGAACCAACGCTCCGTCGATCAATGCCGGAATCTTCAACGACGAGAGTATCCACTCATTCACCACGACGGTCATTTGCTGAAGTGTCGGCCGAATCAACCCCCAGACAGGCAGTGCAAAATAGAGAAATGCGATCGGGAATGCGTAGACCTTGCTCGCGCGAAACCCCAGCGCATAACAGATGCCGGCGTACATGAGTATAGGCAGCACCGAAACCTGCACGAACATGACGTCAGCAAGATAGCCAAGCAACCACGCCGAGCCGAGGCCAAGCATCGCGAGCAGCGCCAGCGTCCTGCCGTCGCTGGCAGGCACCGCAGACTGTGAGCGGCTGTAGTACGCAAGCAGCCCAAGGCTGATCGCGCTGATCAGGAAACCATGTGCGTCCGTTTCCGCAAGCGTCAACCAGCGGTCGAGCAGAGCGCGCCACGTCGGCAGAAAGCACACGAGCATCAACAGCACGACGACAGCAACGGTCGCCATGTGAATTGTGCGATTTGCCGAGATCGCCGATCCCGTCGATGATGACGCTGGAATATCCAGGAAAATCTCCGTCTAGCGCTGACCGAAGCGGAAAGTCAGGAAACCGACATTCTCGACGAAGTTCTGCCCGACGATGTTACTGTCGCGATCGACACGCGTTAGCTCGAGCGCGACTCTGAATACCTGCGTGAACCGATATGACAGATCGAGACTGTAGATAAGGTCATCGTCACGACGGTCACCAACATCGAAATCGGTGCGTCGAAATGCGACGCCGACGCCGCCCTCCCACGTCCTGCCAAACTGCCGGTCACCGCCGATCCTCGCCTCGAGCGTCTCGCGATCCAGACCGTTTGCGGACACGAAGTCCTCGTCCAGTGCCGATACGGAAAACCTGAACGAAGTGATCTCGCGTTCGTAGTTGATACCGACGCGGCCGGACCTGATTTCGAGGGGGTCTGCGATGCCCGCGACCCCTTGCGTTTCGCCGGACGTAAAGCCGAGATTCTGGCGATTGCGAAACGCATCGCTCGCGTACGTGAGCCGTTCGCTGTAGTTGAGGTCAAACCTGGACCGATCGCTTATTTGCCGCGAGAGCGCGAAATCAATGTAGTTTCCGTCCTGAACCTCGGCAATGCCATCGTCCAGCTCGTTATAGCCCAGGCTTATGTTGATGGTTCCTCGCGAGTTCTCGCTCGCGAATCCAAAGTACGCTACGCGTATGTCGAAGTCCCGGTTCAGATCCGTATTGTCGAACTGGACATCCGTAACGGATGCGTTCAGCGAAAGGCTGCGGTTTCGGGACAGCGCCCTTGTGAGATACAGGATGCCACGCAGGCTGTCATTGTCGGCGTCGGTCCTCGAGAAGGTGTTGCGACTCCAACGGCTCGACAGCCCGAGGCCCGTCGACGAGCCTAGCGGCAGGAGGATCTCCGGCCCGGTCGCAAATGAGTTGGTGCGTTCGCGGTTCGTCGGTGTCTCGGGTCGGAACGGGTTCGGTCGGGTGTGACCGAATCGATTCTCTATGCGCCAGCTGAACACGTTCTGCACGAGATTGAACTGGAGATCCACATTCGCGGCGCCGTAAGAGTCGTCATCGAACGTCTCGTCGATGTAGCGGCGATACTCGACGTCGCCATTGATGTCGACCTCGAAGCCACGAGAGGTATATTCGTAATCAAGTGCGAGCCCTGCGATTCCGATGGTCTCGTCCAACTCGCCCGTCTCCGTCCGTGCAATGTTGTCGGAGCGACCCGCACCCGTGCGAACCTCCCAGATCAGCTCGTCCGCGATCGCCGGAGCCGGCATGAGCGCGGCCAGTAGCAGAACGACAAGAAGGTTGCGGATCAATACATTCATAAGTCTGTCTCCGATCGCGGTGCATTATGGCGACCCGCTAAGGTGGCTAACGCCCGTAAGCGTGAACGCCGTAGCCACCGTACGCGCTGAATCCGTCCGCGAGGATGCTGGCGCTGGACTCGTTGAGAATCAGGTTAATTGCCTTGGTCTGGTCCAGGCTGTCGAGGGCCTCGAGAACCGCTTCCTGCTGGGTCACGCCGGCGCGAACCACCATCGCAATCTGCCCGACCGATGCCGCCAGTACTCGAGCCTCACTCGTGACCAGCAATGGCGGCGAATCGAAGATGACGATTCGATCGGGATACTTTCGCGACAACTCCTCGATCACGATCTCCATGCGCCGGCTCGCAAGCAGCTCGGTAGCGTGTTCGTCCGCCGAACCGGCCGGCAACAGGCTCAGACCGGGCACGTCGGTTCGCATCACGAATCTGGAGGTATCGATCGTCTCGTCCGTAAGCAGGTCGATGAGCCCGGGCTGGTCGGGCACATCGAACAATTCACTGACGTGCGGCTTCGCAACGTCGGCGTCAACGAGCAGTACGGAGGTGTCCTTTTCGAGCGCCATGCTCAACGCAAGGTTGATGCCCGTGAAGGTCTTGCCGTCCCCGGGCAGCGCGCTCGTGACCATGATCAGGTTGGCGTCATCCGCCTGGAAGTCTCCGCGACCCGATGCATTGTCCAGCAGCGGGCGCTTGATGAGCCGATACTGGTCCGCCAGGTCACGCTCCTGGTCCTTCGGTGCCAGGTATCCCTCGCGCCGCAGGATCTCGCGATCCACGACCACGAGGCCACCGTCGTCCGGGATGACGCGGACACCGGTATCGTCGAGCTCGTGCTGAAGCTGCCCGAGGCGGGTGGTCTGTGCCAGCTCATCGCCGTTGCCGTTGCCGTTCTTTGCGCCGTGTCGTCGAGGCTTCGATTCCGACTGAATTCTCCGCAACGCGTCCTGGATTTTGCTCATCGACGTCTGTGCCCGTTACAGGTAGGAGCGAACCAGCGCGCCGCCGGTCTCGTGAAAGAGAAATACGCCAACGAATGCTGCACAGAGCATCAGCAACGCGAAGCTAAAAGCGGTTACCTGCCGGCTGCGGCCGGCGTTGCGCCCCTGCGTCCTCAGACCCGTTACGCTGCCGAGCACCGGCATGCCCGTGACATCGCGAAGCGACATGACGTCATGGAACACTGGCTTCAGCTGGTTGCCCAGGAAAGCGAGGCCCGCCCCGGCCGCGAGACCACCAACAAGCACCACGAGCAGCAGCAGCGGCCGGTTTGGCGCAACCGCGTCGTCCGGCAACCGCGGCGGGTCGATGATGCGGAACTGGACCTCGTCGCTCTGCTCCGCCGACTCGGACAGCTCTGCGATCTCGAGCCGCTGTAGCAGGTCCTGGTACTGCACCTGGTGGACGTCATAGTCACGGGTCAGCCTCGCCAGCTGGGCTTCGACCTGCGGCAGTACGTCGATCAGCTCACGGAGTTCGGCGATGCGGCGCTGCTGCGTGGCCTCCTGCTCCAGCAGTGTCTCGATTTGGACGTTAACGGTCGTTAATTCGATCTGGATGTTCTGGAAAACGGGGTTGTCTGACGCGATGCCGGTGCCATCGCCCGCGGCAAGTTCATCGAGCTGCGCCTGCTTCTGCGCCCGCAGCTGCTCGAGTGATTCCTTTACGGCAATAACGTCGGGGTGCAGGTCCGTAAACCGGAGCTGCAGCTCCTCGAGGCGCGACTGGTTGTCGGAAATCCGCTGGTCGAGTTCGGACTGCTGGCCCGTCGACGAATCAAGCAAGGGCTGCTCTCCGGCGAGCTGCTGAATCAACGCATCGTGCTTGCGACGCGCCAGCCGCAGCGTCGACTGCGTCGCCTCGAGTTCATCCATGCTGGACTGAAGGCGTTCAAAATAGGTTCCACTTTCGCCCGGCATTTTGCCGACATTCTGCTTCTTGAATTCGGCGAGTTCTGTCTCCGCCCTTTGCAGGTCCTGCTCCAATTTCTGCAACTCCTGGCGCAGGAAGGCCTGTGCCTTCTCGGTATCGACGCGACTCTCGCCAAGCGAGTCCTCGATGAACATGTTCAACATCGAGCCGACAACGGCCTGCGCTGCTACCGGACTCTCGTCGCGGTAGCGAATGTTGTACAGGCTGGGATCGCGGCGCGGGTCGTTGAGTATGCTGATCCGTTCGCGCATGCCCTCGATCAGATTGTCCATCTGTTCCGGGGTGCCGGCGCGCAGGTGCAGATCGGTATCCCGCGCGACCCTGAGGAGCAGCGGCCGGCCCGTCATCGCGGTCCTGACCATCTCGACCCGGCTCAATACGTCATTGCCGATCGTCATCTGCTCGAGCAGCGGCCTGAGCGTCGAACTCGTATCGACATACAAGGTCGCTTCCGACTCGTAGGTATCGGGCAAGGCATAGACAGCCAGCCAGCCGAACAGGCAAATCAGCCATGCGATCACCATGGCGGTCCAGCGAAACCGCCAGCTGCCCTTCAGCTGCGCGACGATTTGACGTATCAGCTCCTGCATAAGACTGCGAGACCCTAGAAAAACGACTCTGGAATGATGATCACGTCGCCAGGCTCGATCGCGACGTTCTCGTCGATATCGCCCTTGTTCAGCAGGTCGTTCAGACGCAGCCGGTACTCGGTGGTACCGCCACCCTGCTGACGGCGAACGAGCTTGGCCCGGTTGCCGGCGGCGAATTCACCGAGTCCGCCGACCGCGATCATGACGTCGAGCACGGTCATGCCTTCCCGGTACGGTATGGACTGCGGGTTCTGCGCCTGGCCGACCACGCGGACCAGATCCTGCGGGACACCAAGAAAGCCGGACACGATGATGTTGACCGATGGCGTCTTGATGTAGGTGGAAAGCACCTCTTCCATGTCGCGTGCCAGTTCCGACGGCGTCTTGCCGACGGCGACCATATCCTCGACAAGCGGCGTCGAGATCATGCCGTCGGGACGCACCTGCACCGAGGTCGAAATCTCCGGGTTTCGCCAGACGAACACTTCGAGCGTATCGCCGGGACCGATCTTGTAGGTTGCCTGGTCGATCTCGCTTGCGTCACCGCCGGTGCTCGCACCCGTCGTCGGGTCGGCTGGCGGCAGCGACGGTGCGCCGCCGCAGCCTGCGAATAGCAGGCAGGCGATGAGCGCAGAGATCCTCGTCAGCATTTACAGCGACTCCGCCAGCTCTTGGGCGTCGGCCCGGCTCGGAAACGCCGCATCCGATTCGAGCAGGTTGGCGAGTATCTGGCTTGCTTCCGACCGTTCGCCTGCATCGGCGAGCGCGCGGGCAAGGTGGAATCGGATCTCGCCGTTGTCAGGCGACAGACGCACTGCTTCACGCAGCATCTGCGTCGCCTCGTCGAGGCGGCCATTCTTGTACAGGATCCAGCCGTAGGTATCGACGATGCTGCCGACGTCCGGACGCAGGTCGTACGCACGCTTGGCGAGGTCGAGCGCCTCGGGTCGTCCTTCCAGCGAGTACTCCCACGCCAGGTTGTTCAGCGCAACGGGGTCATTTCGGTTCTCGCTCAGAACCCGCTCGTACTCGGCGATAGCTCTCGCCCGATCGCCGCCCGTCTGCAGGATCTGCCCATAGGAGCGCCGGATGGGCGCATCGTCGGGATGCTCAGCCAGCCAGCGTGCGAGCGGCTCGCTGGCCTTGTCAGATCCCGTGGCCATGTAGGCCGACGCCAGCCGGAGAGCAATGCCGCGATTCCAGCTCGCTTCAGCGGACTGCTCGAACAGCTGGACGGCCTGGTCGTTGCGTCCCGCAGCCAGCGCGACGTCGCCACGCAGCGCGGTCACAACGGCGGAGTCACCGTTGGCCTCGGCAAACGCCGTAATCGCGTCGCTCGCCGCGTCGAACTGATCCTGACCGAGCCTTGCGTTGACCTCGAGCGACAGACCGACGGGGTCCTCCGGGCGCAGTCGACGATAGTTATCGATAGCATCGACGGCGCCGACGTAGTCGGTTGCCTGCAGTCGCGCAACGGCAAGGTCGAATGCGTAGCGCGGAGTCTCGGGCTCGGCCGCGGCCGCACGCGCCAGGCTGATCATTGCAGACTCCGACTGGCCGAGGCGCAGCAGCACGAGGCCCTCGAGATGCCGGAAGGAGGCAAGGTCGGGAAACAGCTCGCGTGACTCCCGGACAAAGCTCAGCGCCTGATCGGCATTGCCGGTGGCGAGTTCGACGCGACCGCGCAGCAGCCGGGGGCCAGACGCCTGCGGATTGGCGGCGATAGCTGCATCCAGGCGCTGCCGGTACAGGTCGACGGCCCCCTCGGCCCAGAGGATCTGTCCGAGCATCGTGAGCGCCGACATGTTGGCGGGCGCCGCGTCGAGCAGCGTTTCCACGGCCTGTCGCGCCGCGTCAGTATCGCCGCGCTCCATCGCGAGTCCCGCGAGGCCGGTCAGCGCCAGCTCGTTGGAAGCCTCGAATCCGAGCGCGTCGCGGAAGTGCTGCTCTGCTTCGTCCACTTCGCCAATGCTGCGCTTGAACGAGCCGACGACGGCATGCGCCGCCGCGTCTTCCGGATTCGTCGCAATCAGCTCATCTGCGGTTGCGCGTGCGGCCGTGAGATCACTGGCCCGAACCTGCGCGGCAATAAGCAGCATCGAACGCCGGTGCAGCGTGTCGTCTGCGGCCGGCGGCAGCGATTCAAGCACTTCGACCGCGTCGTCATTGCGGCCCTCGGTCAGCAGCGCGACCGCGTACATCAGGTTGATGGCAAGGTCGTCGGGCGCTGCCTGCCGACCCTGCTCGAAGTACTCCATTGCCGTTGCACGGTTGCCGGCGCTGAATTCCGCCCGTCCCAGCAAGCCGAGCAGCGCCGGATCGTCGATCTCGCTCGCATTGCTGTCGCTCAGGATCGCAAGTGCGTCATCGGGCCGATTCAGGCGCAGCCGCGTCTCCGCAAGCAGGCGATTGACCGCCCGGTTGCCGCTCTCGCCAGCATTGCCGAGCCGTGCCTGCTGCAAATACATCTCGGCCTGGCTGAAGTGATTCTGTGAGTAGCTGATCGCACCCATAACGGCCTGGGCGCGGGCGTCATTGGGCACCCGGCTCAGGTACTTCTGCATCTCCGACGCCGCCGTGTCCGCGTCGCCCTGCACGAAGGCCAGCTGGCCGCGCAGGTAGTTGAGCGTCGGATGTCCCGGCAACAGCGCCTGCAGCAGCGCGAGTTCGCCCTCGGCGAGTTCCAGATCGCGGGTCTCGATCGCGGTGGTAATCAGCGCCGCGCGCGCCTCGAAGCGCTCAGACACGGGCAGCGCGGGCGAATCAAGCGCGACAGCCTTCTTGTAGGCCGCCGTCGCGGCGTCGAGATTCCCGGCGACCCGTTCGAAATTGCCGAGCACGGTCCACGCTCGCGCGGCGCTGGGGTCCGCCTCGGTTGCCTTGATCAGCAAGCTGCGGGCCTGCGCCGTGTCGCCCTGCGCTCCGGTCACCACGGCCATGCCGACCAGGCCGCCGACCGACGCGGGCTCGATATCCACGGCCCGCTGGAAGGCCGCCTGAGCGTTCGCGTAGTTGCCGAGCGCAGAGTAGATCTCGCCCATGAGCACGTGAACTCGCTCGTCGTCGGACGAATCGGGCAGGTGCTCATGGACACTGTCAAAGGCCTCGACCGCGTTACCCGAACGCAGCAGGGAACGACCGAGGCCGAGGTAGTTATCGATACTCTCGTCACCCGCGAGCGCGCGCCGATATTCGTCCGTCGCCGTCTCGAAGTCGGCAACGCGATACGACGCCTCAGCCAGAAGGGCACGGGCGGCCGCATTGTCCGGATCGGCCTGCAGGGCATTCTTGACCTCGATGATCGCTGCCGGATAGTCACCGGTCGCCATGTACTGGTTGGCTGCCGCGAGCCGCTCCTCGGGGGACGGCTGGCAGGCACTCAGCAACAAGACGGAAGCAAGCGTCGCCAGTCGCAGGGACGAGTGCCGGCAGAGGCTCTGAATCGCTCGATAGTTACGCATCTAAATTCCTGTTTTTAGTCTATTTTTTGGCGTCAACAGCGGACCACCGCCGGCTGCCGCCTGAAGGCGCCCGACGTAGGGACGAACTAGGAATTCCCCTCGTAAGGTCACTGATTATAAACCTTTTACGTGCCGTCGCCGCGACTCGTGTAGGCCGCAAAAATGTGAACTCCGTCACAGTTTTTCCGGGCTTATGTCTGGTGCCTCTTCGTCATTGACGCCGGGCAGTTCGATGCACAGATGGGTCCCCTCGCCCGGCTCGCTGTCGATGTCGATTCGCCCGCCCAGCGCGGCAATCGTCTCGCGCAGCTGGTAGGCGCCGATGCCCATCCCCTGTGTTCCCTTGGTGCTGTCGAACGGTTTGAACAGGCGCTCGCGAACGAAACGCGCGTCCATGCCGCTGCCGGTATCGACGACTTCAATTTTCGAGCCACGCTCCGTTCGGCTGAGAACGACCTCCACTTTGCCGTCGGCCGGCGTGGCATCCTGCGCGTTGCGAATTGCGTGATACAGCGCCATTTGCAGCCGGTCGGCATCGGCGCGCACGTACAGCTTCTCGTCGCCGATCCTGGCTCGCGGCGCCGGTTCACGGTCTTCGGATTGACCTACCGCACGCATGATCAGTTTGCCGAGCTCGACCCGCGTCATCGTCTGGTCCAGCGAGCGCTGCTGCAGGTGTTCGATGATGCGCCGCATGCGCACGACACTGCCCCGTATCGTCGCGACCACGTCGTCAACGAACTCCGGTTTGTGCTTGTGCTTCTCCGCGTTGTCGACGATGAGTGACTGCTGCGCGATAACGTTTTTCAGGTCGTGCATCAGGTACGCCGTCAGCCGGTTGAACGCTTCGAACTGGCGTCCTTCGGCAAGGCGTTCGGTCGCCAGCTCCTGGGCAAGATAGCTGGCGATCTGCTGGCCCGCGGTCTTCAGCAGATCGCGATCTTCGAAATTCAGGTTGCCGCCATGACGCCCTGCCGGCAGCGCGACGAAACCGAGCATACCGCCAGCATGCATGAGCGGAATCACCAGGCCGGCGCGGTCGATTCCGAAGATCGCGGCGTCGAAATCGATGCCTTCATAGCGCGCCGGATTCTGGCGAAGATCCTCCGCCTCGATGATCCAGCCTGTCTTGTCCATAAAGCGAAGCAGCGGCTGGTCTCGGCCGATCGGCTCGGCTTCAGCGCCGACATTCCAGCCGGCGACACAGACGTAGACATCAGACTCCGGCGGCCGAATCCACAGCACGCCGGCCTCCACTTCGAGGATCTGTGCGAGCGCCTTGATCCCCCGCTTCTTGAGCGGCAGCTTCTCCTCGTCGGCCGTCAGCGTCGCAATCAGACGCAGCCATTCCTCGCGATAGTCATACTTGTTTTCGAAGAAATGCTTGGTAATGAAGACCCGCAGGCTGCGGCGAACACGGTCGGAGATGAGGAACACGCCAAGCGCGAGCACGGCCGCGAATACCAGCACGTTCTGGATGAAGGCGCCCCACTCGCCTCCCGTCTGGCGCAGGTAATAGCCGAGAAAGCCTATCGCCGTCAGGTACAGGCCCGCACCGAATAGCGTTGCGGTGTAAAAGACGACGTGTCGCGAAACGAATATGCCGGCCGACCAGGTCGGTGAACGGCTGGCGGCAACCGCAATCAGCGGCGCGCACAGAGCCACTGCGGCTCCGCGGGCTGTCCACAAACCCGGGCTCATCTGGCCGACCAGGATGGCGTTCGAAAACAGCAGCAGATCGTAGGCGAAGATGCCGCCGACCCCGAGTACGAGGAACTTGAGACCCGAACGCTGTCCGTCGCGGGCGTTACGGTAGAGTTGTTCCAGCGCTACAAGAACAAACAGCGAGGTCAGTATCGAGCCGAGAATGACAACGCCCCCGGAACCCGGGCCACCGGCCTGGGCATCGCCACCCAACTCGCGGTAGACGCCGAGCCCGACCAGCGACAGCACGAGGCCGATGCCGCCGTAGCGGGCGATGAGTTGACCCCGGCTGCCGATGGCGCCGGCGAGCAGGGACGACAGGAACAGGATCCAGGCGGCATCGAGCGCCATCTCGAGCAACAGGACCTGCAGCGGCGTGATCTTGAGTGACGCGATGCCCCAGGAATGCAGCCCCGCCCATGCCGCCGTCACGACTGCTGCGGCGGCAAGCAAGCCGCCGCGCAGGCGGCCGCTGAAGCTTGTCAGCAGGAGTATGGCGAGGACGATGTAGACAATCGTTGCGAGGGCGTAGCCCAGGAACTGTAACGTTGCGTCTAGCGGCAGCATGACCGGGCGGCGCGCTTAGCGGGCGCCCTTGCCCCAGACAACCACCTCGACGGTTTGCAGAATGATGAAGATGTCCAGCAGCAAACTCTGGTTCTTGATGTAGTACAAATCGTACTGCAGCTTCTCGGCGGCGTCGGCATCGGTCGCGCCGTACGCATACTTGAGCTGTGCCCACCCCGTCACACCGGGCTTGACCGTGTGGCGCTCAGAGTAATACGGGATCTTCTCTTCGAGTTCGCGAACGAACTCCGGCCGCTCCGGCCGCGGCCCGACCAGGCTCATGTGGCCACCGAGCACGTTGAATATCTGCGGCAACTCGTCGAGCCGGGTGTGCCGGATGAAGCGTCCAACACGCGTCACGCGCTGGTCGTTCTTCTGCGCCCAGCGCGCCTTGCCATCGGCCTCGGCGTCGACGCGCATGCTGCGAAATTTGAGGACATCGAATTCCACGCCGCCCTTGCCAACGCGACGCTGCCTGTAGAGGACCGGTGCGGACGGGCCGTCTTCGATCTTGATCGCCAGGGCAACCAGCAGCATGACAGGCCATGCGAGCAGAAGAATTGCGATGCCGAACAGCGCGTCAATGAGTCGCTGGCTCATACGCCGCACGCTCGATACCCGGAAGCCGGGCGAGAAGATGAGCCAACCGGGATTGATCAGGTCGATGCGAATCTTGCCCGTCTCGCGTTCGAGGAACTCGAGAATGTCGATCACATTGATACCGCTGAGGCGCGCATCCAGCAGCGCACGGATGGGCAGGTTGCCACGACGCTCGTCCATGGCGATGACGATTTCGTCCGCGCCCTTGTCGATGGCAACGTCGCGAATTGAACGCCCCTCGCTTAGCAGGATCGCGCTGGCGCTCGACATCGTATCGCCCGGTGCGGCCACCTTGCCTACCAGCTTGAAGCCGCGGCGGTCGGCGCGACGGCGAAGGTCGTCAATGGCCGATGCGCGTGAACCAGCACCGTAGACGAGCGTGCGGCGTCTGAAAATATTTTCATCGACAGTGCGCGAAAACAGGTACCGAGCCAGCAAGAGCAGGACGAGTACGTAGCCGACGGCAAGCGAAGCGATGTCGCGCTCGACCATGACCGATGGGAAGGCATAGAACAGAACCGCCAGCGCCAGGCAACCAATGGCGAGAGCGACCAGGATGCGCACGGCTGCTTCCCGGTAATAGAGTCGCTGGTTGAACTGGTACAGCCCCATAGCCGTCAGGCACAGCAGGATCGTTGCCGCGATCAGGATGGCTTTCGGAGCGATTGGACCGAGAACGGACTGCGACGCCTCGATGCTGCCGAAGGCAATAAACGAGGCAACGTACACGGACGAGAAGATGATCGCCGCTTCGATTGCCGCCATGATGAGGAACGGCACGCGAACACGGTTAAGGGCTGGCCAGGCAGTGATCATCTTTTGATTATTGGTAAGTTGTTTCTTATTTGTTTCAGTAGTTTACGCCACATTTCTGTCAAGTGCATGACCAATTTTAGAATCGCCCTGTCACGTAAGCTACTGTCAACAATATTAAATGCTGCGAACGTCGCGTCGCCGTGATGCACATGCATTCACGCACTGTGACGTGGTTCACACTTTATAGCGTGACTCGATGCCGGATTTGCTCATCGCTCATTCGAAATGGATCGATCGAGAAAATTTTCTGCAGGTTGCAGGCCACTTTTCGACTAACGCGAGGGTACCGCAAAAGCCAGATACCAGGATACGCGGCGCCGGATCCGGGCACGGACGTTGTATGCCTGGTCAAAAAAACCGCTACGACTTGGCGCACCGGAACGAGTAGTATCGCGGCTTCGCAGGATGGAAGCTCCGAAAAGTGATCGACGTTCACCTGATTTGCGCGGCCCGGCCGAACTTCATGAAGGTTGCCCCGCTCTACCATGCGCTCGCGGAAACCGACTGGGCGCAGCCAACGCTCGTGCATACCGGTCAGCACTACGACCGCAACATGTCGGACGCGATCCT
>JAAUXY010176688.1_pt1 | contig 12817 bp, 12 predicted proteins | sample 7278121 | NCBI WGS metagenome assembly JAAUXY01 (sample SAMN14350117, study PRJNA611818) | marine sediment metagenome | isolation source: surface marine sediment (1.8m) | place: French Polynesia: Moorea | collected 2018-08 | reverse complement strand
GGCCGCGTGGCAGGCAGCCGCCTCGGCCGCGGTGGCCTCGATCGAAACCGGCAGGTTGGGGTGATCGCGACCGGTTTTGCGCGCGCCGTTGGGCGCGGCCATGATGATCGCCTCGGGCATCAGATTGCGCGCAGGGTGGCCTTGAGTGCCTTGTCGAGCTTGGTCACGATTTCGTCGATATGACCGATGTCGATCGTAAACGGCGGCGCCAGCAGTACGTGGTCACCCTGCTGGCCGTCGATGGTGCCGCCCATCGGGTAGCAGATCAGGCCGGCCTTGAACGCCTGCTGTTTGAAATGTTTGTTGAAGCCCAGCTGCGGAGGGAAGGGCGACTTGCTCTGGCGATCGCGTACGAACTCCATGCCGAAGAACAGGCCGCGGCCGCGGATGACGCCGATGTTCGGGTGATCGCCGAACTTGTCCTGCAGCGCCTTGTGCAGGCGTACGCCCTGGGTCAGAACGCGGTCGAGCAGCCTGCGTTCGAGAATTTCCATGATCACCGCGAGTGCGGCGGCACAGGCCACCGGGTGGCCCAGGTAGGTGTGGCCGTGCTGAAAAAAACCGGAGCCTTTTTCGATAGCGCGGTAGATCGCGTTGGTACACAGCATCGCTCCGATCGGCTGGTAACCCGCGCCGAGTCCCTTGGCGATGGTCATGATATCTGGGGCAATGCCGTCCTGGTCGCAGGCGTAGAGGCTGCCGGTGCGGCCCATGCCGCACATGACCTCGTCGAGGATCAGCAGCACGCCGTACTGATCGCAGATCTCGCGGATACGCTTGAAGTAACCTTCCACCGCGGGTACCGCGCCGAGCGTTGCACCGACTACCGGCTCGGCGATGAAGGCCATGACCTCGTCGGCACCAGCGCGCTGGATCTCGGCCTCGAGTTCGTTGGCCACGCGTTGGCCGTAGTCGAATTCGGATTCGCCCTTTTCCAGACCACGGTAGGCGTAACAGGGCGAGATGTGCGAGGTCTCGATCATCAGCGGGGCAAAGGGCTCGCGTCGCCACTGGTTGCCGCCGGCGGCGAGCGCGCCCAGCGTGTTGCCATGGTAGGACTGGCGGCGTGCGATCACGCGATGCCGTTTTGGCTCGCCGATTTCGAGGAAATACTGCCGCGCGAGCTTGATCGCGGCCTCGACCGCTTCCGACCCGCCGGAAACGAAGTAGACCCGGTCCAGTGCCCCGGGCGCCTCCTTGATCAGCAGTTCCGCCAGCGCTTCGGCCGGGACGCTGCTGAAAAAACCGGTGTGCGCAAATTCGAGCCGATCGAGCTGCGTTTTGATCGCTTCGATCACCCGCGCATCGCTGTGACCGAGGCAGGACACCGCGGCGCCGCCGGACGCGTCGAGGTAATGCTTGCCCGCGCTGTCGATCAGGTAGACGCCGTCGCCCTGGACGGCGAGCGGCAGTTTGCTTTTGCAGTTTCGCGGAAAAACGTTGCTCATGATTTGGCGGCTGCTACCTCGGATGCCTGGTGAGTTCGATCAAATGCCGCTGCGGATTACGCTACCGAGTAGCAATCGCTCTCGCGGGCGCGGCGCAGCAGTCTCAAGATTATACGCCCTTGTCCGGAGAAAGTTTCGCCGCGCTCGCGCAGACGCAAGATTTTGTCGCTGTCGGATAAGGACTCGATCGACTACAGAATCTGGCTGAGGAACTCTTTCGTGCGCGGATCCTTCGCTTCGGAAAAAAACGTTGCTGGTGGGCCGTGTTCGACGATGATGCCGCGATCGGTGAAGTAAATGTGATCGGCCACCTCACGCGCGAATCCCATTTCATGCGTGACCAGTATACAGGTCATGCCGCGCTGGGCGAGATCCTTGATTGCAAGCAGAACCTCGTTGACCGTTTCCGGATCCAGTGCCGCGGTGACTTCGTCGAACAGCATCACGTCCGGATCCATCGCCAGCGAGCGCGCAATCGCAACGCGCTGCTGCTGCCCCCCGGAGAGTTCCCCGGGATAGTTGTCTTCCTTGCCGACCAGGTTGACCCGCTTGATCAGCGCGCGCGCCCGTTGCTCGACTTCCTCGCGCGGCTGCTTGAGCACCTTCAGCGGCGCCATCATTATGTTTTCCAGCGCGGTCTTGTGCGGGAACAGGTTGTACTGCTGGAACACCATACCGACTTTCTTGCGCAGTTCGAGCTTGTCGAGCTGCGGGTCGTTCACTTCCTGCCCCTCGACCAGGATCGAGCCCTGGTTGATCGGGTTAAGCGCGTTGACGCAGCGAATCAGCGTCGACTTGCCCGAACCCGACGGGCCGATGACGCAGATAACCTCGCCCTTCATGACGTCCAGCGAAACGCCCTTGAGTACCTCGAGATCGCCGAAGGACTTGTGTACGTCGCGGATGGATACCAGGGGTTGGTCGGGGGTCCAGCCTGTATCGGTCATATCGAATGCTCCCGGGTTAGCCCTTGACCGCGAAACGCTTCTCGAGCCTGAGCGTATAGCGCGCGATGGGGTAACAGTAGGCAAAAAAGATCACCAGCGCGAAGCCGAAGAACGGCACCAGCAGCTCGGGGTGATTGTCCTCGGCTTCCATCGCCTGGCGCGACAGGGTCACGATTTCCTCGACCCCGAGCAGCGAGATCAGCGGCGTGGCCATGGTCAGGATCGCGTACCAGTTCATCCACGGCGGGATCATGCGCTTGAAGCACTGCGGCAGAATCACCAGCCACAGCGTCTGGTGACGGGTGTAGGCCAGCGACTCGGCCGCTTCCCACTGGCCGGTCGGCACCGACTGGACCGCGCCGCGCACGATCTCGGAAATATTGGCCATGATCGGCAGCGCGAGGCCGAACACCGCCTTGATCCAGTCCGGAATCGGGTACACCGTGTCGCCGATGGTGAATTCGAACGGAAACGACAGCATGACGATGAACAGCAGCACCAGCCAGGGCGAATTGCGAAACAGCTGCGTCAGAAACCAGCACAGGCGCGCCAGCGGGCGAAACGGCGAAATCTGCCCGAGCCCCAGCAGCACGCCGGCCAGCGTGCCGATCAGCATGGTCAGGAAACTGACGATCAGGTTGAGCAGGAACCCCTTGCTGACCAGGAACGGCAGCCAGCGCCACAGCGCGTCCATGGCCTGGGCCGTGGTGTAGCCGCTCTGCGCCAGCACGATGCCGGGCCACAGGCAGGCCGCCAGCATCAGCAGCAACAGATGCCAGGGCGAAAAATCAGCCAGCCAGCGGCTGAACTGCAGATCCTGTGCGCCACCGGCCGCCGAATAGCGGAAAGGCTTCAGCACCGCCAGATCGGTCGATCCCTGCAGGATACGCTGTCGACGATTGGGCGGCATCAGGTCCCGTACCCCGGAATTTTGAGCGCACGCTCCCAGCGATGCATGCCGAACACCAGGATGCCGACCAGCAGGATGTAGGCGATGAACATGAACAGCATGCAGGCGTACTGTGCGGTGGAGTAATCGTTGTAGATGCTGATCATCTGGTAGAGCAGTTCCGGCACTGCGATCGCAATCGCCTGGGTGGTGGTCTTGACCAGGTTGACCAGGTTGTTGTTCAGGGCCGGCAGGCTGACGCGAAACGCCAGCGGCAGAACGACGTAGATGTATATTTGCAGGCGGTTCATGCCGAGCGCTTCGGCTGCCTCACGGGTCGATTCCGGCACCGCCTCGATCCCGGCGCGAAAGATCTCGACGTTGAATGCGCCGGCGAAAAACGACAGCGAAATGATCGCCCAGCCGACGTTCGAAATAATCGGTACCTCGAGCCAGCCGTCGGGCGAATAGGTCGGCGTGAACTGGCCGAGCGCGAAGTAAAAGAACATCAGCTGGATCAGCGGCGGCGTGTTACGGAAAAACTGGATGTAACCCTGCATCAGGTTGCGCGCCAGGGCCGAGTGCGCGCCCTGGATCCAGGCCCCGATGACGCCGATCACGACGCTGCAGATCACGCAGATCACCGACAGCTGTATGGTCATGCCGAGACCGTCGATGACGCGCTCGGTTTGCGACGGATCGTAGAAATAAATGAAGTTCCAGCGCGGGTACTCCTGCGCCAGATCGTAGAAATATTGCTGGAAAGCGTTCACTGACGGCGTCGCCGGAAACGCCGGCCGGGAGGTCCCGGCCGGCGCATCAGCGATTGTCGGTCAGGTTACTGGATCCAGTCTGAGAAACGCTGATTCTGGTCTTTCAGGTACTGCGTGGCCTGGATACCCCATTTCTTTTCCAGTTCGATCAACTTGCCGGACTGGTGCAGGTTGTAGGTCAGGCCGGACATGAAGTTGCCGAAGATGCAATCCTTTTCGGCCAGCGGCACGGCCAGACCCCAGGGGTTGTCGTCTTCGCTGGCAAGCGGCATTTCGAAGCTGTCCCAGTTGCCCGAGGACAGGTCCGACATGATCGACGAATCGTCGTAGACCCAGGCGATACACTTCTTGTCACGCAGGGCCTGCTTGGCTTCGGCGTTACCGGTAAAGGCGATGACCTTGGCGTCGTAACGATCGGTCACGATCTTGTTGTAGAACGCACCCTGCTTGCCGCAAACCGGCTTGCCGCTCAGATCTTTCCAGTTCTTCAGGCCGAGCGCCTTGGGAGACATGATATTGGTGCCGGAAGTGTAGTAGTTGGGCTGCGTGATGCCGACGATCTTGCGCCGGTCCGGGCGGTCCGACATGGTTGCGATCATCATGTCGATCTTGCCGTTTTCGAGAAACTGCATGCGGTTGGACGACTGCACCGCGACGACCTCGAGGTCGACGCCCATGGCGTCGGCGGCAAGCTGCGCCATGTCGACTTCCATACCGACGATGTTGCCGCTGGTATCGCGGAAGCCCCAGGGCTTGTAGTCGGCCTTGACGCCGACGACCATCTTGCCGCGCTGCATAACCTTGTTCCAGACGTCGTTGGTACAGGAATGGCCAGCGGCCTGGCTGGCGCCGCTGGCGAGCAGCAGGGCAGCGGACGAGGCCATCACGGCCAGGGATTTGATGGGTTGTTTCATGATTCCTCCTGATCTTAAGGCTTGTTGTTAGTATCTGGCTATTGGATAGTTTTTTATTATCCTGCCCGGGGAACCGAGGTTATCCGGGCACACCCGCGATCGACGAGCCGTCCGCTCGCGGGCGCATTGGGTTACCTTAACCAAAGTGGAATCCTTTGGAAACCCTCTTCGAGGCGTTAGGTAAGGGCAATCTGTCGCTCAGAATGGCAGCGGCAGTTTGCTGGTGCGCCCACCGTCGACCACGAGGATCTGGCCGGTCACGAAAGCCGAATCGTCGCTCGCGAGATATACCGCGAGTTTGCCGACGTCGGCCGGTTCGCCGACCCGGCCGGCCGGATGCATGGCGGTCAGGCCCTGCCGAGAAGTCTCGGGATCCTCCTGCGCGTCGATGTAGTTATCCGACAACTCGGAGCGTATCCAGCCTGGCGCAATCGCGTTGACGCGAATGCCGTCCGCTCCCAGGTCGACTGCCAGCGCCTTCGTCAGCGCATGGATCGCGCCCTTGGTGGCGCAGTAGGCGCTGTGCCCGGGATTGGCCGCCAGGCCTTCGATCGAACCGATGTTGACGATGCTGGCCCGTCCGGCTGCGCGCAACAGCGGCAGCAGGGCCCGGGTCAGAAAAACCGGTGCGTTAAGGTTGACTGCAAGCATCTGCTCCCATTCGTCGACGGTCATTTGCTCGAGACCGCGTTCGAACATGATACCGGCGTTGTTCACCAGCAGATCGAGCCTGTCGGTGGCCCCGGCAATCTGCTGGACAACCCCGGCAAACGAGTCGCAGCGGGTGAGATCGGTCTCGATAAAGTGGATTCCGGGATCGTCGGCAATCTCCGCTGGCGGTGGTGATCGCTGCGCGATAAATACCTCGGCACCCGCATCCAGCAGTGCCTGCGTGATGCCGAGCCCGATGCCGCGTCCGCCGCCGGTGACGACGGCACGTTTGCCCGCGAGTGTCGACACCTCAGGCGTAAACCGGCTTGGCGCCGGTCACCTCGATACACTCGCCGCAGACGTAGCGAGCTTCATCGGACGCGAGGAAGGCGATGACGTCGGCAATCTCCGCCGGTTGCGCGACGTGACCGAGCGGTACGGTTTTACCGAGATCGGCAATGGCATCGTCCGGGTTCAGCCCGCGGCGCAGAAAACCGCTGCGCAGCATGGGCGTGTCGACCTCGTTGGGACAGACCGCGTTGACGCGGATACCGTCGGGTGCATGGTCACGGCCGAGGCAACGGGTCATTGCCGCAAGCGCGGCCTTGCTGGTGCAGTAGGCGAGGTGCCCGGGACCCGGATTTACGCCCCAGGTAGACGAGGTGTTGACGATTGCACCGCCCCGGTCCTGCATCAGCGGAATGGCCGCGCGGCACAGGAAAAAAACCGCGGTCAGATTGACGTCGAGCGAACTGAACCACATGTCGTCATTGGTTTCGAGGATGGTGCCTCGAGGAATGATGCCGGCGTTGTTGAGCAGTATGTCGATGCCGCCGAGGCGGTCGACCGCTTCGGCTACCAGGGCTTCGCAATGAGACTTCTGCCGCAGGTCGCCGTTCAGAAATTCGGCGTCGAGTCCGTGCCGGCGCAGGCGAGTGACCAGATCTTCGCAATCTTCCGCACTGCGGTCGGAAAACAGCACTCGCGCTCCCTCGCGCGCGAACAGTTCGACCAGCGCCTGGCCGATACCGCCCACGCCGCCGGTAATGATCACGTTTTTGTCTTCGAATCGCATAATTACAGAAACCTGGCCGGCCTGAAGGGTTTGATATTGTGGCTCGGTTGTTCACCGTTTGCCAGTTCGGCCACCAGCTTGCCGGTGATGCCGCCGAGGGTCAGGCCGAGATGATGGTGACCGAACGCATAGATGATGTACTCCGACACGGTGCTGAACCCGATTACCGGCAACGAATCGGGCAGTGTGGGGCGAAAGCCGAGCCAGTCGCGATCCGGTTTTTCCGGCAGGTCGAGCATTTTGCGGGCATGCCGCTGAATGAATTCGAGGTTACGCGGATTCTTGCGCTCATGGTAACCGGCGATCTCGACCGTACCGGCGCAGCGGATGCCCTCATCGGTGGGCACCGCGTAGAAGCCGGTTTTGTTCCAGGTCACCGGTCTTTGCAGCAACGACTGCAGGCCCTCGTAGTGAACGTGGTATCCGCGCTCGGTATCCAGCGGCAGTCGTTGCACCGGGATGCCGTCGATCTGCTTCGAAAAAGCGCCCGCGGCGATGACCACGCGGGTCGCGTTAACCTTGCTGCCGTCATCGAGTTCCACCTCGATCTGGTTCAGTGCGTGCCCCACCGCGGTGGCGCGCTGCGGCCGGTAGTCGCCGCCGTTTTTCCGGAAAGCTTCGAAATAGCGCAGGCACAGCTTTTGGGGATTGACCGTTTGCCGGATCCGTTCGTAGAAGACGCCGCGCGCGAAATCCATCTTCAGATTCGGTTCGAGCTCGCGAATGTCGCCGCTGTCGACCTCGACGAATTCGCTGCCCTGGGCGCGACGTACCTCGTTGACGTCCTGGTCCGCGCGATACTCGGCCTCGGTAGCATAGAGGCGCAGAAATCCTGACGGGCGTATCAGGTCCTCCGCACCGGCCATCTCGAGCAGCGGGTCGAGACCCTCCCGGGTCTTGCCGAGCAGCTTGCCGAGCAGGCGGGTGATGCGCGCGGCTTTCTCCTTGCGGCAGTTGAGCAGGAATTGCAGCATCCAGCCCGGATGGGACAGCGCGTAGGCGGGATCGAGTGACAGTGGACTGTCGCTGGAGAACATCAGTCGGGGCAGGCGGCGAAACAGGTCGGGACTGTTGACCGGCACGCAACCGTATTCGGCGATGGTGCAGGCATTGCCGAAAGAGGTGCCGCTGCCAGGCTCGGCCGGATCGATCAGCGTCACGTCGAAACCTTTCTTTTGCAGCCACAGGGCGCAGCTCATGCCGACGATGCCGGCACCGACGACGGCAATGCGCTGGGGATCGTTCAAACGGATTTCCGGGACGAGCTAAAAGTCGATAGTGTATAGCGATTCACGGGCGGCGTGAAAGTCGCCAGTGGCGCTGCACGACGACAAGGGCGCAGATTGTCGGCTAGTCGAGCTGCAGCGCCTGGCGCAGCATCCCGCCCAGCTGCTCGCGGCTGGCCGGCTCCATCAGGTTCAGCGCCGGCAGGCCGGAAAGCTTGCGCACCAGTTCGATCGCCGCGGCGGTATTGGCCGCGCCGCCGGCGACCAGGTCGGGCGCACGCTGAAACGCCTGTTGCACACCGACCACGGCGTACGGGTCCTGCGCGCAGAGCAGCTTGAAGCGCACCTGTTCGCGGATCGTTTCTTTGGCGATGGCGCCGTTATAGGGTTCGAGCGGCGAGGCGCCGGCCTCGGCGACGACCACGTCGGGGCGTTCGGCCGCGATCAGCGACAACAGGCGCGGCAGGGCTTCGCGGTAGATTGCTTCGTCGACCGACGATGACGGCAGACCGGCATCGACGAAATCGAAAATCGCACTGGCGCCGGCGTCGGCGAAACTCAGCATGTCGCGGTAGCGCGCCGCGCCGGTCAGCTTGGCGCCGACGACCTTGAGGCCCATGCGCGAGAGGATGTTGACGATCACCCGGCCAGACATGGTTTTGCCCGCCGACATCGACGTGCCTACGATCAGGATCACCGGCACGTCGAACTCGACCTGCGGGACTTCGCGCAAGCAGCCCCGCATGGTCACTTTTTCGCCGTCGCGGGTGACGTGGCCGGCGTATTGCAGCGGCATCGGCGAACCGATGAAGGGCGACAGCGAGGTTACCTTGCCGAACAGTCCGGCCGCGGTCATCGCATTGAAAGCTCCGTCGTCACCGATGTCTTCCCAGTCGCCAACCGCCTCCAACGTCGCCGAGCGCCTGCCCCATGTACCGACTACCAGATCGTCCTGCATGACCTCGATCATGCGTCCGCCGGGCAGTTCGAGCAGCGACAGGTGACCGCGCGGGTCGAGCACGCGGCCGACCACGTAGTCGCCGAGGCCCCAGTCGGCGCGGTCGATCTTGCGGGTTTCGAAATTGTCGGGAGTGAGATCGGAAATTCGGGTGACGGAAGCAAGAAACGGGCGGGTCATGGCAGGCTCCAGGTGTCAGGAATTTAGGGGTGGTGCCATCAGTAGCATGGCAAGCAGTGCGCAGCGCTCCGGTAGATGATCGAGATCGATGAATTCGTGACTTGCATGCGCACCGTCGCCGACCGCGCCCATGCCGTCCAGCGTCGCCGTGTAGAGGCTGGTGGTGTTACCGTCCGAGCCTCCGCCGGCCATGCCCTGTTCGAGTTCGAGCTCGAGGTGATCGCTGGCCAGTTCGCGCGCGATTTGCCACAGGCGCTGATTTTGTTCGGTGCGCTCCATCGGCGGCCGGCCGATCGCGCCCTCGATTTCGAGCGTAACCCCGGGGGTAACCGATTCGAGGCCGTGGATCGCATTTTCGACGCGTGCCGCGTCGGCGTGGGTGGGTACCCGTACGTCGATCACGGCACGGCTCTCGGGCGCCACCATGTTGGGACGAATACCACCGTCGATGACGCCGACGTTGACCGAGGTGCCGTGTTCCGGATCGTTCAGCTCGAACAGTTTCTGGATCACGTGCGACAGTTCGAGAATGGCGCTGGCACCGGCACCGGGGTCGAGGCCGGCGTGCGCCGCCTTGCCGCGCACGGTGACTTCGAAGCGACCGACGCCCTTGCGCGCGGTCTTGATCTTGCCGCTTCGTCCCAGTGACGGCTCGAGCACCATGCAGCGATCGACGCAGCGCGCCAGCGCACGCACGTAACGAGTCGATTCGCGGCTGCCTATTTCCTCGTCGGAATTGATGAAGCACAGTGGCGCCACGCTCGGTTTCCAGCCCAGTTCACGAATCGCGCGCAGCGCGTACAGCATTTCGACCAGCCCGGCTTTCATGTCGTAAACACCGGGCCCGCGCAGGATATTGTTTTCGCACTCCAGCGGCATTTCGTGCAGGGTGCCGATCGGCCAGACGGTATCACAGTGCCCGATCATTACCTGCGCCGGCTGGTTTCGCTTGCGTTGGCTCGGCGCGGCGTACAGCTGGCCGCCGCTGTTGCGGCCCGGTACGCGGATGACGCGGTAGTCGATGGCTTCGAATTCCGCCTGCAGGCGAGCGAGGATCGGTTGCTGGCTGGCCGCATCGGTAGAAGGCGTTTCCATCAGGACCAGGTCGCCGAGCAGCCCGGCCATGGATGCACTGACGTCCTGCAGCAGTTCGAGCAGTAACTGACCGTCGCGCATTCGTTTACCGCTTGAAGCCGGCGGGCAGGGGCAGCTGGTTACTGGCGCGGATCTCGGCAAAGCGACCGGGATAGAGGTAAGCCAGCAGGGGCGCGTTGTAAACCAGGTCTTCGTCGTCGCGCTCGTGATCGCGCAGCGCATCGGCCGCCACGCGCGCGGCGACGATGCGGCCGATGATCAGCGAGTTGTCGTCGAGATCGTCGCGGATGTCCACCAGTTCGCATTCGAGAAACAGGTAACCGTCGGCGACCAGGGGTGCAGCAACTTTCTTCCCGGCGATGGTTGGCAGGGCCTGTACCACCGGTTTGGACCCATCGTCACAGCGCGGCGTCGCCGCCAGGCTCGCGAGCACGGTCTGTGATGGCCGCATGTAGGTGACCGCAAATACGCCATCTCGGCGAACGTTGGTGTAGGTATTGTGGCGCGGGGTGCAGACGAAGCCGTAGTGATTCTTCCAGCTCAGCGGCATGGCCAGGTGTTTCGGTGCCAGGTCGTCGCTGCCGTCGGCTTCGTGGGTGCCGACCACCACCAGTGGAAACACGGTGAAGCAATTTTCCCAGATGGATTGGTTGCAATCCAGTTCCACCAAATCGGCGGCATTTCCTGTATTCATGCGCCAGCCCCATTGTAATTAGGATTGAAAAAACTAACACTGGCATTCAGCTGTCGTATTGACACGAATCAACAATCCACAGGAGTCACCCATGATCGTATTGAAACCCCGCGAAGCGGTTCCCGCAGTCGAAGTCGAAACCCTTGGCGGACCCTGGTCGCTGACCGAACAGAACAATGAAAACTTCACCATCCTGGTGTTTTATCGCGGGTTGCATTGCCCGATTTGTTCGAAGTACATCGGCGAACTGGCAAAACTGCAGGCCGACTTCGCCGAAATCGGCACCGGCGTCATCGCGCTGAGCCAGGACACTCGAGAGCGGGCGGAACAGGCGGTGTCCGACTGGGGACTCGGCGACCTGCCGGTCGCTTACGGCTTGTCCGACGATCAGGTACGCGCCTGGGGACTGCATCGTTCCGCCGGTCGCGGCCTGACTTCGATCGGCATCGAGGAACCGGCCGAGTTCAACGAGCCCGGTCTGTTTATCGTGCGCGGCGACCAGACGCTGTACTGGTCGCAGGTCAGCACCATGCCGTTTGCGCGGCCGCATTTTCGCGAAATCCTGGGTGGACTCAAGTTTGCGCTGGAAAAGGATTACCCTGCGCGCGGCGAACTCAGCTGACGGTCGCGGGCCGGTGCCCGATCGCCGGCCCGCTAAACGTTATATGATTAGCTTTTTACGGCGACAGGCCCGGGGTGATGAGCAACGATATTCTCGCGTCGGACTTTAGTGATACACCCTGGTGGTGGAAACATGCGGCGCCGCATGAAAACGGCGTCGACGCCGCCGGCGGTGAGTACGACGTACTGGTCGTAGGCGGCGGTTATGCCGGCCTGTCATGCGCCCATGAGCTCGCGCGCGCCGGTCAGTCGGTTGCGGTACTGGATGCGCAGCGCATCGGGGAGGGTGCGAGCACGCGTGCGGCCGGTTTCCTGTCCGGCCGAGCCGGCGTCAGCAAGCAGATCGATCTCGAGGCGCTGGTCGGCCGCGATCACGCCGGACGCATTTTCGACGAGGCCGATGAGGCTTACGCTTATCTCAAGAACCTGGTCCGAGAGCAGTCCATCGAGTGTCATCTCGAGGACTGCGGCCGTTTCGTCGGCGCCCATACGCCGGCCGCCTACGACCGGCTGGCGGCAAAAATGCGCGAATACAATCGCTCGGGCAACAATCGATTCCACATGGTGCCCCGCGAAGCCCAGCGCGACTATGTCGACACCGACTACTGGTTCGGCGGCATGTACACCGGGGATGCCGGTAGCATCCATCCGTCGCTGTATCACCGGGGGCTGGTCGATCTCTGCCTCGAACTCGGCGTAACCCTGGCCGGTGACAACCGTGTGCTCGGCATCGTCGAGGAGGGTGATTTTCGACGGGTAGTGGCGGAGCGCGGCGACTGGAGGGCGCGAGAAGTGGTAATCGCCACCAACGGTTACACCGATGCCCTGTCGCCGTGGCACCAGCGCCGACTGATGCCGATTTCGAGCACAATCGCGGCCAGCGAGCCACTGGGTGCAGAACGTGTGCGCGCACTGTTGCCGAACGGCAGCCCGGTAATCGATACCAAGCGCGTAATCTGTTACGTGCGGCCGGCACCCGGTGGCGAGCGCATCCTGTTCGGTGGCCGGGCACGGTTCTCGCCGATGGGGCCGGCTGAAAGCGCGCGTATTCTGCTCGGGCTGCTGTGCGAGATGTTTCCCCAGCTCGTCGATATCAGGGTTGCCCACGCCTGGTCCGGTTTGATGGCATTCACCTTCGACTTCATGCCCAAGATCGGCATCCACGACGGTGTGCATTACGCCGTAGGCTGCAACGGCGGCTGCGGTATCGTCATGATGAGCTGGCTGGGACGCCAGGTCGGGCGCAGGATTCTCGGCAGCGCTTCGCGGCCGAGCGCCTTCGAAGGGCTGGCTTACCGCGGCCGACCGCTATACACGGGCAATCCCTGGTTCGTGCCGATCGTCGG
>JAAUXY010017678.1_pt1 | contig 12820 bp, 25 predicted proteins | sample 7278121 | NCBI WGS metagenome assembly JAAUXY01 (sample SAMN14350117, study PRJNA611818) | marine sediment metagenome | isolation source: surface marine sediment (1.8m) | place: French Polynesia: Moorea | collected 2018-08 | reverse complement strand
CTAACGGGGTTTCGTTGCACAGCCTGACGGCACCCTAAAGGTCAGTCCGCGGGCGGAAATGTCGCGCTGAAGGACCTGGGCATGCGGACTGGGCGTCGACGTCCAGATCAAGCTGAACTGATTCGCCGTCAGGCGGCGCCCTGCGTCGTTGAAAACCGGCTCAAACTGCTCATGTATCCCCGCATACACTGCGCGTTTTCGCCGGTTTTCGCCTCGCATGGCATCCACCTGAGCGACGAATCCGTCGAGTGCCGCCTCCGGAGCGGCCTTCCGACCACTGGAAGCCTTTCTATATTAGTGACTTAGCTTCGATTTCCGCTGCCCGCTGCGGTTATCGACAAAAAACCGTCAAAAAAGCCCGAAAAGCCTTGCGGCTTAGGGATTTGGCGCTATACTTGCGGGCTCGCTGAATCAGGCCGGGCCGGGAGTCGGCCTGACATCGGCACAAAAGTCACCTCGCGGTGGCTTATTTTTTCGGTCACCAGGAAACCGAGGGTGACACGGCAAATCCCGGACCTGCCGGCCTGAGCAGAAGCCTCGAGCCGGACCATTGGGTCAGCCACTGTAGCTTTTCGGAGAACACGACGTTCTCGGAGCGCGGCTGGCCCTTTCGCGTGTCTGAAGACAACGCGAAACGAATGATTCAGGCAGTGCCAACCGCAGTGCTGCCGCAGAAAATGATTTTTTTGAGAGTGGCGCTGGCCAATCGAAGTCAGCGTGGAGTTTGAAGATGACGATGGGTCTTGTTGGCCGCAAGCGCGGCATGACACGTGTCTTCACGGACGACGGAGCTTCCGTTCCGGTCACCGTGATCGAGGCACAACCAAACCGAATCACACAGGTAAAGACCGTGGAAACGGACGGCTATCGTGCGCTGCAGGTTACTGCCGGCAGCCGCAAGGCGTCCCGCGTGTCCAAGCCTGAAGCCGGCCACTTCGCGAATGCGAAGGTTGAAGCCGGCGATCTCCTATGCGAGTTCCGCCTTGCTGAATCGGATGGCGAGGCGTTCGATCTTGGGTCAGAGCTCAAGGTCGACCTCTTCGAGGAAGGCCAGAAGGTCGACGTCATTGGTACGTCGATCGGTAAGGGCTACGCCGGTACGGTCAAGCGCCACAACTTCCGCACGCAGGATGCTACGCACGGCAACTCGCTGGCGCATCGCGCTCCGGGTTCCATTGGTCAGAACCAGACCCCGGGCCGCGTATTCAAGGGCAAGAAAATGTCCGGCCACATGGGCAACGTTCGCCGCACCGTGCAGAACCTCGAAGTCGTTCGCGTCGATGCCGATCGCAACCTGCTTCTGATCAAGGGCGCCGTGCCCGGGTCGAAGGGCGGTAGCGTCATCGTGCGCCCGGCAGTCAAAGCGAAGAACTAAGGGGCGCTGGCGATGAAGCTCAAGATGGAAGGCAAGGGTTCAGTCGACGTGGCAGAGGCTGCGTTCGGCGCTGATTTCAACGAGGCGCTCGTCCACCAGGTCGTGACGGCTTACCTCTCCGGCGCACGCGCCGGGACCAAGGCCCAGAAGAACCGCTCGGCGGTTCGTGGCGGCGGCGCCAAGCCGTGGCGGCAGAAGGGCACCGGCCGTGCACGTGCCGGCACGATCCGCAGCCCGATCTGGGTCGGCGGTGGCCGTGCGTTCGCTGCGCAGCCGCGTGACCACAGCCAGAAGGTCAACAAGAAGATGTACCGTGCGGCGCTGCGCTCTGTCATGTCGGAGCTGGTCCGCCAGGAACGTCTCGTCGTCGTCGAATCGCTCGAGATCGAGGCCCCAAAGACCAAGCTGCTGGCCACTAAGCTGAAAGACATGGGCCTCGACAACGTGCTCGTACTGAACGAGGCCTTTGACGAGAAACTCTTCCTGGCAGCACGCAACCTGCCGAACGTCGGCATTTGCGATGCCGCTTCGATCGATCCGGTCGTACTGATCCGGTTCGAAAAGGTGCTGATTACGCTGCCGGCACTGAAGCTGATTGAGGAGCGACTGTCATGAGCCAGGCTCTCCACCAGGAACGACTGATGACGGTCATTCGCGGCCCGCACCTCTCCGAGAAGGCGCACATCGCGGCCGAGAACAACCAGGTTGTATTCAAAGTACGCACTGACGCGACGAAGGCGGAAATCCGCCAGGCCGTCGAGCTGCTGTTCGAGGTCGAGGTCGACCAGGTCCAGGTCGTGAACTGCCGGGGCAAGAGCAAGCGCTTCGGTCGCACCCAGGGCCGTCGTGCCGACTGGAAGAAAGCGTACGTCAAGCTCGCAGAAGGAAGCTCTCTCGAGGGCGTCCTCGGCACGGAATAAGGACAGGCGATCATGTCACTGCATAAAGCAAAACCGACTTCAGCGGGACGTCGTTTCGTCGTTGCCGTCAAGACGCCGGGCCTTCACAAGGGCAAGCCGCATTCGGCGCTCGTCGAGAAGAAGACCTCGAAGGGCGGCCGCAACAACAACGGCCGAATCACGGTTCGCCACCAGGGTGGCGGCCACAAGCAGCAATACCGTCGCATCGACTTCAAGCGCAACAAGGACGGTATTCCGGGCGTCGTCGAGCGGCTCGAGTACGATCCGAACCGCAGCGCCCACATTGCGCTGATCAAATACGCCGACGGTGAGCGCCGCTACATCCTCGCGCCGAAGGGCATTGCCCAGGGCGCGCCGATCATGAGCGGCGAGGACGCGCCTATCAAGCCGGGCAACGCCCTGCCGCTGCGTGCGATTCCGGTCGGTACGGTCATTCACAACGTCGAGATGAAGCCCGGCAAAGGCGGCCAGCTCGTACGTTCGGCCGGCGGCGCCGCACAGCTCGCTGCACGCGAGGGTGCCTACGCAACGCTCCGGCTTCGCTCCGGCGAAATGCGCAAGATTCACGTCGACTGCCGCGCAACGATTGGCGAAGTCGGCCACGGCGAACACAACCTTCGCAAGCTCGGCAAGGCCGGCGCGAAACGCTGGCGCGGTGTGCGCCCGACGGTTCGCGGCGTCGCCATGAACCCGGTCGATCACCCACACGGCGGTGGTGAAGGCCGCACCTCGGGTGGCCGGCATCCGGTCAGCCCCTGGGGTACGCCGACGAAGGGTGCGAAAACACGTTCGAACAAGCGCACGGACAACATGATCGTTCGTCGCCGCAAACGTAAGAAATAGGATCAGATAGATGCCACGCAGTGTAAGAAAAGGCCCGTTCGTCGATACGCATCTGGCGAAGAAAGTGGCCGAAGCGGCCGCCAAGAACGACCGTCGCCCGATCAAGACCTGGTCGCGACGTTCGATGGTGCTGCCCGACATGGTCGGTCTGACGATTGCCGTTCACAACGGCCGCCAGCATGTGCCGATCCTGATTTCCGAGAACATGGTCGGTCACAAGCTCGGTGAGTTTGCGATGACCCGTACGTTCCGCGGTCACTCCGGTGATCGCAAGACCAAGTAGCGTCAAGGAGTCGAACCATGCAAGTTGCAGCCACTCTCCGCTACGCGCGTATCTCGCCGCAGAAGTGCCGCCTCGTCGCCGACGTCATTCGCGGCAAGTCGGTAGACGACGCGCTTCGTACGCTGACGTTCTCGCCGAAGAAGAGCGCCCGCATCGTGAAGAAGGTTCTGGAGTCGGCAATCGCCAACGCAGAGCACAACCACGGCGCGGATATTGACGAACTGAAGGTTTCCACGATCGAGGTGAACGAGGCGCCGTCTTATCGGCGGTACCGGGCCCGTGCAAAGGGTCGCGGCGCACGCATCATCAAGCGAAACAGCCACATCACCATTCGGGTGGGAGACGAGTAAGCATTATGGGCCAGAAAGTACATCCGACCGGTATTCGACTGGGCATCGTCAAGGACTGGGCGTCCAAGTGGTACGCCGACTCCAAGACGTTCCCGGAATACGTCAAGACCGATCACGACCTGCGCGTGTTCATCAAGAGCAAGCTCAAGGACGCATCGGTCAGCCGTATCTCGATCGAGCGCCCCGCCAAGAAGGCCAATATCACGATTCACACGGCACGTCCGGGCATCGTGATCGGCAAGAAAGGTGAGGACATCGAGAAGCTGCGCGCTGAGGTTGCCAAGATGATCGGCATGAACATCGCCGACGTCCGGATCAACATCAACGAGGTGCGCAAGCCTGAGCTCGATGCACAGCTCGTTGCAGAAGGTATTGCGCAGCAGCTCGAGCGCCGCGTGATGTTCCGACGCGCCATGAAGCGTGCGGTAACGAACACGATGCGTGTCGGTGCCGAGGGTATCAAGGTCAAAGTCGGCGGTCGCCTCAACGGCGCCGAGATCGCGCGTTCCGAGTGGTATCGCGAGGGTCGTGTGCCGCTGCACACGCTGCGTGCCGACATCGACTACGGCGTTGCCGAGGCCCACACGACCTACGGCGTCATCGGCGTGAAGGTCTGGATCTTCAAGGGTGAAGTCTTCGACAAGCCCGAAGCCCAGCCGGCCGAGGCTCCGGAAGCGGCTGCTGGTGCACGCGCATAAGGCTCAAAGGTTAGATAACGATGCTACAGCCAAAACGTACAAAATTTCGCAAACAGCATAAGGGACGCAACCGTGGACTCGCGGTGCGCGGCAGCTCTGTTTCGTTCGGCGAGTTCGGTCTGAAGGCGACCGGCCGCGGCCGCATGACGGCCCGCCAGATCGAGGCAGCACGTCGTGCCATGACGCGTCACATCAAGCGCGGCGGCAAGATCTGGATCCGGGTATTCCCGGACAAGCCGATCACCAAGAAGCCGCTGGAAGTGCGCCAGGGTAAGGGTAAGGGCAACGTCGAGTACTGGGTTTGCCAGATCCAGCCCGGCCGCATGCTTTACGAGATGGAAGGTGTATCGGAAGAAGTGGCGCGCGAGGCGTTTCGCCTTGCCGCGGCAAAGCTGCCGTTCCCGACCCAGTTTGTTTCCCGGCAGGTGATGTGATGGACGCCCAGGAACTGCGTAACAAGTCTGTTGATGAACTCAACGAAGAGCTCGTCGCCCTCCGGCGCGAGCAGTTCAACCTGCGCATGCAGGCAGCGACCGGCGACCTCGCCAATACGGCGGAGCCGAAGCGCGTGCGTCGGGATATCGCTCGCGTAAAGACCGTACTGAACGAACTGCAGTCGGGCGATTCGCAGTAAGCGACTGAAGGTAGACAGAGAAATGAGTGAAGAAAAGAAGACTCAGCGCACGGTTGTAGGCCGGGTCGTCAGCGACAAGATGGACAAGACCGTCTCCGTCGCTATCGAGCGCATGATCAAGCACCCCGTTTACGGCAAGTACATCCGCCGTACCACCAAGGTGCTGGCACACGATGCCGAGAACACGTGCAAGCCTGGCGATCGCGTTGCGATTTCCGAGTGCCGCCCCATCTCGAAGAACAAGTCGTGGGCTGTCGTCAACGTTGTAGAGCGTGCGGCAGACCGCTAACAGGTAAGGATTGCAGTCATGATTCAGATGCAGACGGTTCTCGATGCGGCAGACAACTCCGGTGCGCGGCGCGTGCAGTGCATCAAGGTGCTCGGCGGCTCGAAGCGTCGTTACGCGAATGTCGGCGACATCATCAAGGTGAGCGTCAAGGACGCGATACCGCGCGGCAAGGTCAAGAAGGGCGAGGTCTACAACGCCGTCGTCGTTCGTACGCGTAAGGGTGTTCGCCGCAAGGATGGTTCGTTGATTCGCTTTGACGGCAATGCGGCGGTTTTGCTGAACGCTCGCCTCGAGCCGATCGGAACGCGCATCTTCGGCCCGGTAACGCGCGAGCTGCGTACCAACCGTTTTATGAAAATCATTTCGCTGGCACCCGAGGTTCTCTGAAGAACCCGGACACATTGGCAGTAGGTTTATGAACAAGATCAGGAAAGGCGACGAAGTCATCGTTCGTACTGGCAAGGACAAGGGCCGCCGTGGCACCGTCCTGCAGGTCACGGCGGACGGCCGTTTGGTTGTCGAAGGCATCAACGTCGCGAAGAAACACGTGAAGCCGAATCCGCAGGCCGGCGTCGAGGGCGGTATCAAGCCCATCGACATGCCGATCGAAGTATCGAACGTCATGCTCTTCAACCCGAAGACGAAGCAGGGCGAACGCGTCGGATTCCGCATGGACGATGACGGCAACAAGGTCCGGTACTTCAAGGGCTCCGGCGACGTCGTCGATATCTGAGAGAAATAGCAAATGGCACGTTTACAGGAAAAGTACAAAGCGGAACTCGCCGACCAGCTGCAGAAGACGCTGGGCCTCGAGAACCCGATGGAAGTACCGAAGATCACGAAGATCACTCTCAACATGGGTGTGGGCGAAGCCGTGGCCGACAAGAAGGTCCTCGAGAATGCCCGGGCCGACATGGAGAAGATCGCCGGCCAGCGAGCGATTCTGCGCGTCGCGCGCAAGTCGGTTGCCGGCTTCAAGATCCGCGAGGGTTTCCCGATCGGTTGCAAGGTCACGCTGCGTCGTGAGCGCATGTACGAGTTCCTGGACCGGCTCGTCAACATCGCGATTCCGCGAATTCGCGACTTCCGTGGTCTGAACCCGAAGTCGTTCGACAAGCAGGGCAACTACAGCATGGGCGTGACCGAGCAGATCATTTTTCCCGAGATCAACTACGACGAAATTGATGCGCTGCGTGGCATGGACATCACCATCACCACGACGGCACGCAATCCCGAGGAAGGCAAGGCGCTGCTTGAAGCGTTCAACTTCCCGTTCAAGAAGTAATAGCGAGATACCAGATGGCTAAGAAGTCAATGATCCAGCGTGAACTCAAGCGAGCGAAGCTCGTTGCTCGATACGAGAAGAAGCGCAAGGAGCTCAAGGCGATCATTCGCAACGTGAACAGCACGGATGATGAGCGTGCGGCTGCCCAGGCCAAGCTCAATGCGATGCCGCGTGACGCAAGTCCCACGCGCCAGCGCAATCGTTGCTCGATCACCGGTCGCCCGCATGGCGTGTACCGCAAGTTCGGCCTCGGCCGTAACAAGCTGCGCGAGTCGGCGATGAAGGGCGAGATCCCGGGTCTCACCAAGGCCAGCTGGTAAGCGGAGACAGACGATGAGTATGACTGACCCGATTTCGGACATGCTGACGCGCATTCGCAACGGCCAGAAGGCCCGCAAAGTCAGCGTTTCGATGCCTGCGTCGAAGCAGAAAGAAGCCGTAGCGGCGGTTCTGAAGGACGAAGGCTACATCACGGGCTTTTCGAGCGAGGGTGAGGGCGCCAGCAAGTCGCTGACGGTCGAGCTCAAGTATTTCGAAGGCGTGCCGGTGATCGAGAAGATCCAGCGCGCCAGCCGTCCGGGCCTGCGCGTATACCGCGGCAAGGAAGAGCTGCCGAAGGTCCTGGGTGGTCTCGGCGTTGCAATCGTCTCGACGTCTGCCGGCGTCATGAGCGATCGCCAGGCACGTGAGAAAGGTATTGGCGGTGAGGTGATCTGCGTCGTCTCTTGAGGCACGTGTCACCTGATCATAACGAGTACGGAACTATGTCAAGAGTTGCTAAAGCACCGGTCGAGCTGCCCTCGGGCGTCGAGTTCAAGCAGGAAGGCAACGTCGTCACGATGAAGGGCGGCAAAGGCACCCTGTCGCTGGAACTCAACAACGAGGTCGAGCTGTCGCAGGAAGAGAACACGCTGAAAGTAGCGCCGCGTTCGGGTTCGCGCTTCTCGACGGCGGTCGCTGGAACGATGCGCTCGCTGCTCGCGAACATGGCGCAGGGCGTGTCGGAAGGCTTCGAGCGCAAGCTCGAACTCGTCGGCGTCGGCTATCGCGCGCAGGCACAGGGCAACAAGCTCAACCTGCAGCTCGGGTTCTCGCACCCGGTCGTCCACGAGGTCCCGGAAGGCATCACGGTGGAAACGCCGAGCCAGACCGAGATCATTGTCAGGGGCGCCGACAAGCAGAAGGTCGGCCAGGTCGCCGCGGAGATCCGCCGCTACCGTCCGCCCGAGCCCTACAAGGGTAAAGGCGTTCGCTACGCGGATGAGCGCGTCGTGATCAAGGAAGCCAAGAAGAAGTAGGCAATAGATTATGAAGCTGGACAAGAAACAGAATCGACTGCGTCGTGCCCGCAAGGGGCGCTCGAAGATTCGCGAGCTGGAAGTGAGTCGCCTGAGCATTCACCGCACGCCGCGGCACATCTACGCGCAGATCATCGGCGCCGATGGCGGCACCGTCCTCGCGTCGGCATCGACGCTCGAGGCGGAGGTCCGCAAGGGCGTCAAGAGTGGCGGCAACGTCGAAGCAGCAAGCATCGTGGGTGCACGCATTGCCGAGAAGGCAAAAGCAGCGGGCATCGATACGGTCGCCTTCGATCGTTCCGGTTTCCGTTATCACGGTCGCGTCAAGGCGCTGGCCGATGCCGCGCGTGAAGCCGGCCTCAAGTTTTAAGGCGAGTAGCAATGGCAAGAAACGAGCAGAATCAGTCGAACGACGACCTGATCGAAAAGCTGGTCACGGTCAACCGTGTCGCAAAGGTGGTCAAGGGTGGTCGTCAGTTCGGCTTCACGGCACTGACGGTTGTCGGCGACGGCCAGGGCCAGGTCGGCTTCGGCTACGGCAAGGCGCGTGAGGTGCCGATCGCGATCCAGAAGGCGATGCAGAACGCTCGCAAGAACATGATCGAGATCAACCTCAACAACGACACGCTGCAGTACGCCAAGAAAGGCCGTCACGGCGCCACGCTGGTCTACATGCAGCCCGCCTCGGAGGGTACCGGCGTCATCGCCGGCGGTGCGATGCGTGCCGTTTTCGAGTGTGCCGGCGTGCGTAACGTACTTGCCAAGAGCTACGGCTCGCGCAACCCGATCAACGTCGTGCGCGCGACGATCAAGGGCCTGTCGGAGATTCACTCACCGCAGGCGATCGCCGCCAAGCGCGGCAAGAAAGTAAAGGAGATCGTGGCCTAAGGCGCCGCGGTCCGGAAGAGATATAGCAGGAATCGATCATGGCTGATCCGAAAGAACTGAAAGTGACGCTGGTCAAGAGCAAACACGGGCGGCTGAAGAGCCACAAGGCCTGTGTTTCCGGGCTGGGTCTCCGCAAGATGCACCAGACCGTGACGGTCAAGGACACGCCGGAGAATCGCGGCATGATTAATCGAATTTCGTACCTGCTCTCGGTTGAGGAAGCCTGACATGCGACTTAACGATCTGTCGCCCGGAAAGGGCGCGAAAAAAGTAGGCAAGCGTCTCGGACGCGGTCATTCGGCCGGCCAGGGCAAAACCAGTGGTCGAGGCCAGAAGGGCCAGCACGCGCGTTCGGGCGGCTATCACAAGGTTGGCTTCGAGGGCGGCCAGATGCCGCTGCAGCGTCGTCTGCCGAAGGTCGGCTTCACGTCGCGGATGGCGAAGAAGACCGCCGAGCTGCGGCTGCATGAGCTGGCGATTCCAGAGGCCGATGTCATCGACATCGACGTCCTGAAGTCGCTGAGCCTCGTGCCGGCGTATACGACGAAGGTCAAGGTGATCCTCTCGGGCGAGCTGGACAAAGCCGTCAAGCTCAAGGGCATTGCGGTTACCAAGGGTGCACGTGCGGCTATCGAAAAGGCCGGCGGCAGCATCGAAGCTTAACGTAGGGAAGAAGGCAACGTAGGAGCGGCTTTTGCCGCGATTACAACGCAAAAGGTTTAGATAGTGGCGAAACAGCCCCAGCAAAATCCGGCAGATCTGGCGAAAGCGGCGAGTAAACTGGCCGAGCTCAAGGCTCGTATCCTGTTTCTCATCGGTGCGCTGATCGTGTTCCGCGTGGGCACGTATATTCCCGTGCCCGGCGTCAACCCGGCGGAGCTCGCCAACTTCTTCAGCCAGCAGGGCGGTAACCTGCTCGGTGTCTTCAACCTGTTCTCGGGTGGTGCGCTGGCGCGCTTCGGTATCTTCGCGCTCGGCATCATGCCGTACATCTCGTCGTCGATTATCATGCAGATGGCGAGCCAGATCGTGCCGAGCCTGCAGCAGCTCAAGAAAGAGGGCGAGCAGGGCCGCCGCCAGATCATCAAGTACACGCGCTGGGGTACGGTTGCTCTCGCGAGCTTCCAGTCCGTTGCCGCTGCGTCCTGGCTGCAGAATCAGGCTGGCCTGGTCGACAACCCGGGCCCGAGCTTCCTGATTACGGCCTGCATCACGCTGGTTACGGGCACGATGTTCCTGATGTGGCTGGGTGAGCAGATCACCGAGCGCGGCATCGGTAACGGCATCTCGATGATTATCCTCGCGGGCATCGTCGCGGGTATCCCGGCTGCCATCGCGGGCACCGCAGAGCTCGTGCGCAACGGCGAAATGTCGCCTGCCACGGCCATCATGATGCTGATCGGTGGCGTCGCGGCGATTATCTTCGTCGTCTACATGGAGCGAGCTCAACGCCGCATCACGGTCAACTACGCACGCCGCCAGCAGGGTCGCAAGATGATGGCTGCGCAGAGCACTCATCTGCCGTTCAAGCTGAACATGGCTGGTGTAATTCCGCCGATCTTCGCGTCGTCGATCCTGATGTTCCCGGCGACGATCGCGCAGTTCTTCGGTCAGTCGGCAGATCCGAGCCCGATGCAGCGTTTCCTGCAGACGATGGGCGCGAACCTGGGTCCGGGCCAGCCGATCTACGTGCTGCTGTACGCGGCGCTCATCATTTTCTTCTGCTTCTTCTACACGGCGCTGATGTACAACTCGAAGGACACGGCGGACAACCTGAAGCGAGCAGGGGCGTTCCTGCCGGGCATCCGGCCGGGTGCGAACACGGCCGAGTACATCGACCGCGTACTGACCCGGCTGACGTTCTGGGGCGCGATTTACATTGCGGGTGTCTGCCTGCTGCCGGAGCTCGTGAGGATGGTCTATCCGAGCATGCCGTTCAGCTTTGGCGGTACCTCGCTCCTGATTCTCGTCGTCGTAACGATGGACTTCATGTCGCAGATGCAAGCGCACGCGATGAGCCATCAGTACGAGGGCATGATGCAAAAAGCCAACCTGCGCAACTACGGGCGCGGTGGTCAACTGCGCTGATTCGTCAGCGATTGGAGAACGCTCATGAAAGTCAGAGCATCAGTCAAAAAGATTTGCAGAAACTGCAAAATCATTCGTCGCAACGGTGTTGTGCGGGTGATCTGCACCGACGCGCGGCATAAGCAGCGTCAGGGTTAATTAGAGGAATACGCTAGTGGCACGTATAGCAGGCATCAACATCCCGTTGACCAAGCACGTCGTGATCGCGCTGACGTCGATCTATGGCATCGGCGACTCGCGCGCGAAGCAGATTTGCGAGGCAGCAGGCGTCTCACCGGATACCAAGGTCAAGGACCTGGCCGAGCCGGAAGTCGCCAAGCTGCGTACGGCAGTCGCCAACTTCACGGTGGAAGGCGACCTTCGTCGTGAGGTCTCGATGAACATCAAGCGCCTGATGGACCTCGGTAGCTACCGAGGCATCCGTCATCGTCGCGGCCTGCCGCTGCGCGGCCAGCGTACCCGTACCAATGCACGGACCCGCAAGGGACCGCGCCGTCCGATCAAGAGATAAGTTATGGCTGAGGCTAAGAAAAAGAAGGTCAAAAAGCATGTCGTGGACGCGATTGCGCACATCCATGCTTCCTTCAACAACACGATCATCACGATTACGGATCGTCAGGGCAACGCGCTTTCGTGGGCCACGGCTGGCGGCTGCGGTTTCCGCGGCTCGCGCAAGTCGACCCCGTTCGCTGCACAGGTTGCTTCGGACAAGGCTGGCCGTGTCGCTCTGGACTTCGGCGTCAAGAACCTTGACGTCCGCGTCCGTGGGCCGGGCCCAGGTCGAGAATCCGCGGTGCGTGCATTGAACGCGCTGGGCTTCCGTATTCAAAACATTGAGGACGTAACGCCGATCCCTCACAACGGCTGTCGCCCGCCTAAAAAGCGTCGCGTATAGAGGCTAAAGACTCATGGCAAGATATTTAGGACCAAAGTGCAAACTGTCCCGCCGCGAAGGCACGGACCTGTTTCTGAAGAGTGGCGTTCGGCCGCTCGAGTCGAAGTGCAAGCTCGAAGTACCGCCGGGCGGTGCCGCGCAGCGGCGTCCGCGTCTGTCGGACTACGGCCTGCAGCTTCGCGAGAAGCAGAAACTGCGTCGCATGTACGGTGTGCTGGAGCGCCAGTTCCGCAACTACTACAAGAAGGCGGCACAGCTCAAAGGCTCGACCGGCGAGAACCTGCTGCGCCTTCTGGAAGGGCGGCTGGACAACGTCGTGTATCGGATGGGCTTTGCGACGACCCGCGGTGAAGCGCGTCAGCTCGTGAGCCATAAGGGCATCGAGGTGAACGGCAAGGTCGTGAACATCCCGTCTGCACAGGTGCAGGCCGGCGATGCCGTCTCCATCCGTGAAAAAGCGAAAAAACAACTTCGTATCCAGAACGCGATCGACATCGCGGGCCAGGTCGGCCTGCCGGAGTGGGTCGAGGTGGACACGAAAAAGATGACGGGCGTATTGAAGTCGTTGCCGGATCGTCAGGACATCCTGCCGGATATCAACGAAAACCTCGTCGTCGAGTTGTACTCGAAATAGTCAGGAGGGTTCTTACCCATGCAGGAATCTGTTAGTGAATTTCTGAAGCCGCGCGTCGTCAAGGTCGCGCCGGTGAACGATTTGCATGCCAAAGTGACGATCGAACCGTTCGAGCGTGGCTACGGGCACACCCTCGGTAATGCGCTGCGTCGTATTCTGCTGTCGTCGATGCCGGGAGCGGCAATTGTCGAAGCGGAGATCGATGGTGTGCTGCACGAGTACACGACTATTGAGGGGGTGCAGGAAGATGTCACGGAGATTCTGCTCAACCTCAAAGGGTTGGCCATTCGCATGCACGCCAAAGACGAGGCTGTGCTCACCTTGAGCAAGAAGGGGCCTG
>JAAUXY010075255.1_pt1 | contig 12829 bp, 16 predicted proteins | sample 7278121 | NCBI WGS metagenome assembly JAAUXY01 (sample SAMN14350117, study PRJNA611818) | marine sediment metagenome | isolation source: surface marine sediment (1.8m) | place: French Polynesia: Moorea | collected 2018-08 | reverse complement strand
TCGCCCTTCCCGGACTGCCTCGATGATTTCGCTGCCAGCATTCTACGATTCGGGCATAGCGGCCCATCGCTTTGGTAAGCGTCTTGTCTCACCGCTACAGCGAGTCCGCCAGCGATGCCAGCCAATCCATCACCACCCGCATCCGGGTCAGCTCGCGCAGCTCGGGGTGCACCATGAGCCAGAGCTCGCGCGACAGCGGCGGCGGGCCCGCCTCGAGCCGGACCAGGCCCGGCTCTCGATCCGCGATCGCGACCGGCAGCAGGGACCTGCCGAGCCCGGCATTCACGCTCTGCAGGATGGCCTCGGCGTCGTTGACGAACACAGGCGCAGACCTTTCGCCGTCGCGGCTCGCCCGCTCCGCGATCCAGCGCCATTGCGGCAGGTCGGCCATGCCGTCCTCGAAGGTGATCCAGGGCAGCGCCTTTCGGCTCTTTCGTCTGGGCCCGTAGACGGCGTAATCGAGCCGGCCCACACGGCGCGCGACCGCGCGCAGTTCCTTCTGCGGCCGTGCCAGCCGCAGCGCGATGTCGGCCTCGCGCTTGGTCAGGCTGAGGTCGCGCGGCTCGGCGATGAGCTCGACCTCGAGCTGCGGGTGCGCGCTCAGCAAAGGTGGCAGCGCCGGCACGAGCAGGCGGTTCACGACGATCGGCACCGAGGTCACGCGCACCGTTCCCGCCGCGAGCCGATCCGCACCCGAGACAGCGCCTTCCAGCGCCTGCACCTCGAGCTCGACGCGCTCGGCGCCAGCGACCACCGCCGCACCGGCCTCTGTGGGATGCAGCTGGCCTTGGCTGCGCTCGAACAGGCGGGCGCCCAGCCGCCGCTCGGCCCGGGCGATGCGCCGGCCCACCGTGCTCTCGTTGACGCCCAGCCGGCGGGCCGCGCCGGCCAGAGACTGGCTGCGCACGACGGCCAGGACGAAACGCAGGTCGTTCCAATCGAGGTCCTGCATTATTGCAATCAGAAAAAGCAGATTTTGCCGTTTGCATGCCAATCCTGCAGGGCCATGCTCTTCCCCGTCAAGCGCTGCGAGGAAGAGGCGCGGGAGCCATGATCTACGCCGTCCTGTTCGAAGACGATGCCAGACGCGCCGACATGCGCGCCAAGCATATGCCCGATCACCTCTCGTTCCTGGAGCACAATGCCGCCTGCATCACGGCCGCCGGACCGCTCGAGGACACCGCGGCGGGCGCGCCGGCGGGAGGCCTTTGGATCGTCCAGGCGGACAGTCCCCAAAGCGTCCGATCCCTCGTCGAGAGCGACCCCTTCTGGCCCACCGGCCTGCGCAAGTCCGTGCGGATCCTCGCGTGGCGCCATGTCTTCTCGGACGGCAAGCGGCGGATCTAGTGCCTGGTCGGGTCACATCGGAACGCTGTGGCCCGGGAACCCTGCTCTAGTGTCCCGAACCTGAAATTCGATGGATCGAATTTCGGGTTCAAAGGGACACTAAGCCTCAGAATCTAGTGTGATTCAGCTTCCGTAGTTCGTCACATTCAATGTGACGAACTACGGAACCATCACACTAGCGGCCGGGCCGGTTAACCGCTTCTTAATGCGCCTGCGCTAAGTCACGCCAGGGCATCGCTGGCTTGTCTGAAGAACATGACCGAAAGCGTCTTGAACAGCCCTGGCGTTACGAGTCTGCGCCTGAGCACGTCGACCAAGGATGCGATCCTCTGCGCGATCGCGTTCCTCGTCTTGTTGTTCTTCTTCATCAGCATTGACCTCGTCGAGTCCGTCTTCGAGTGGACGCGCGATTACGAGGAATGGGAGCTCGATGAGGTCCTCGCCTCGATCCCTCCGCTGGCATTGGTGACGGCCTGGTTCTCCTACCGGCGTTGGCGAGAGGTCGGCCAACTGAACGAAGCGCTGCGCAACACGCTTGAAGAGCTCGAACGCTCCGCCGCGCAGCGGCGCGCGATGGAACAGCAGCTCAGGCATGCGCAGAAGATGGAGGCCTTGGGCAAGCTCTCGGCCGGCCTGGCCCACGAGCTGAACAACGTGCTGCAGCCGATCGTGACCCTCTCCCAACTCGGCGCCAAGCGGGAAGATCCGCCTGCCGAGTCGCAAGAGAAGATGCGCAACATCCTGGACGCGGCCGAGCACGGCTGCGAGATCGTGCGCGAGGTGCTCACCTTCGCGGCCGGTGGCAGCCGGGAGGCGGAGACCCTCGTTCTGTCGCGGGCGCTCGTCGAGACTGTCGCGGTATCCAGAGGCCTACTCGCCGAGACGATAGAGCTCGAGACCCAATTCCCCGAAGACTCCGGCCTGGTTCGACTCAATCCGGTCGAGCTGACGCAGGTGGTCACCAACCTCGTGACCAACGCGGCCGACGCGATGGGTCGGAAAGGCAAACTCTTCCTGGGGCTGGACAGCTGTTTCGTCAATGTCGCCGAAAGCGAAGCGCACGGACTGGCCCCGGGCAACTACTTCCGCTTGACCGTGCGCGACGACGGGCCGGGAATCGCTCCGGATGTCCAAGCCCGCATTTTCGATCCCTTCTTTTCGACCAAGTCGGTCGGCGAGGGAACCGGTCTCGGTCTCGCGATCGTCTACGGCATCGTCGGAAACTGGGGTGGCCGGATCTCGGTTTCCTCGGCACCCGGTTGCGGTGCGACGTTCGAAATCCTAATCCCCCGCATCGTGCCAGAAACTGAAAATGGGTCTTGAACCATGGCGCTGATCCTGCTGACGGACGACGACGACAGAGTTCGTTGTGCGCTGGCCTTGCTGCTGCGCGACGCCGGCCACGAGGTGCACGAAGCGATCCACGGGCGCGCGGCACTGGACGCCATAGAAAACATCAAGCCGGCGCTGATCATCACCGACGTCTACATGCCGGGTTTGGACGGTATCGAACTCATCCGCGCCATCCGCAAGAATGATACGCAAGTTAAGATCCTTGCCATCTCGGGCGGCGGCGTGCACCGCAACCCGAAGCTGGCGACCAACCTGGCGGGCCTCTCCGGCGCCGATCGGGTGATGGAAAAGCCGGTCAAGAACGACATGCTTCTGGACGAGGTCGCCAGTTTGGTCGGTGACCGCGCCGCTTAGCAGCCTCCCGAACAGTCGACAAAATCACCAGAATCCGCGACGGACGCGACCCGTCTGGAGTTTCGTCCAGCGGCGCTCGCTCGCACGCTCCGGACCGGCGCTAGACCTCGGCCGAGCTTGGCCGGCATTGCTCGCCGTTCCTGCGGCTCCTACCATGATCGTCGGAGGAGCGACATGGACATGGACCTGAAGGAGCGGTTCCCCGCGCTGCAGGATCTCGGCGAGACGGCGTACCGTGTCCTCGCGGACTGCGCCAGCGCTGTCACCATGCCGCCCGGGTCCAAGGCCTTCGAGGCGGGCGCATCGTGCGAGAACTACCTCGTATTGGGCTCGGGCCGTGTCCGCGTCCAACAGGTCACGGAATCCGGCCGCGAGATCGTGCTCTATCGCGTCGGCGGCGGCGAAACCTGCATCCTGACCACGGCCTGTTTGTTGGCCCACGAAAACTACTCGGCCGAGGCCATCGCGGAGACAGAAGTATCGGCGCTGGTCGTTCCGAGAGCCTGCTTCGAGCGTCTGCTCGCCGAATCGCCGCCGTTCCGCGATTTCGTCTTCACGGCCTACGCCCACCGCATCACCGACTTGATGCTGCTGGTCCAGGAAGTGGCCTTTGGGCACATGGATATCCGCCTCGCTCAGCGCCTCCTGGAGCTCAGCGACGCTGCCGCGGTGGTGCCGATGACCCACCAGGACCTGGCGGTGGAGCTCGGGACCGCCCGCGAGGTGGTCAGCCGACAGCTCAAGGAGTTCGAGCGCCGCGGCTGGGTTCGACTCGAACGGGGCCGGATCCACATCCTGGAAATCGCGGCCTTGGGCGATCTGGCGGAAAGCTCGGCAACGTGACCTAGTCACAGACGTCCTCTCGACGGGCTGGCTATCTTCAGCCATTCGACGCCGACCGCTACGAGAGGAGACAGCCCATGAGGAATGTCGGAAACATCGACCGCGTCCTACGCGTGGTCGTCGGTGTGGCCCTGATCGCCCTGGTTTTCGTAGGTCCACAAAGCCTTTGGGGTCTGATCGGGATCATTCCCATCCTCACCGCCTTTGTGGGAGTCTGCCCGGCATACCGGCTGTTCGGCATCCGGACCTGCCCGATCGGCCGACAAGCCACGCAAAGCTAGACCGACGCCCCTGAATGCCTGCGCGAGCGAGACCGCCAAGGGCGCGGAGCGCGCCCGCTTGCGCGTCGCGAGCGCCAACCCTCGAGGAGACCAAGCCATGCGCAATTCATCCCTGACACTTGCGGCCGCCGCCGGACTTCTGATGGCGGCCATCGCATCGAGCCCAGCGTCCGCGGTCGACTTGCCGGGACCTTTGATCGATGTCGACTGGCTCGACATGAACCGAGACAAGGTGGTCCTGCTCGACGTCAGAAAGGACACGTCGCGTTACACCGAAGAGGGGCACATCCCGGGCGCGATCCTGCTCGATTGGGCGCAAGTCCGCGGCGACCTGACGGCAGAGGGGGTGGTCTACGAGAAGATGCTGCTCGACGAAGCCCGCTTCGAGCAGCTGATGCAGGCCCATGGCGTCGACAAGGACAGCGCGGTGGTCATCGCCCAGGGGGGCAAGGATGCCAAGCAGTTCTCCTTCGCCGCCCGGCTCTATTGGCAGCTGAAGTACTACGGCCACGACAGCGTCGCCCTGCTCGACGGCGGCACGGCGCAGTGGAAGGCCAGCGGCCGCGACCTGACCCGGACTGCGAGCACGCCCGAAGCCGGCGACTTCCAGGTGAAGGCCAAGCGCGACGAGATCCTCGCCACGACGGAAGAGGTCGAGGCGGCGCTCGCCGATGGGTCGGCGCAGCTCTTGGACAGCCGTCCCGTGGCGTTCTATCTCGGTCTCGAACAGCGCAAGTACGTCAACGCGCCGGGCCACATTCCGGGGGCCAAGAACGTGCCCTTCTCGCTGCTCACGCCGATGAAGGGACCGGGCGTCGTTAGGCCCGACAAGGACCTGAAGATGTCCACCGAGGCCCTGGGCGTCGATCCGGCGAAGCCGATCATCGCCTACTGCAACAGCGGACACGTTTCCGCGGGAACCTGGTTCGCCCTCTACGAGCTGCTCGGCAACAAGGAGGTCCAACTCTACGACGGCTCGCTGCACGCCTGGACCAAGGATGCCAAACGCCCGATGGTCGCCATGCGGGTCGACTGACGGCAGGGATGAAGAGCGCTTTCGAGAAATGGAGAAAGACCGATGATCAAGACAAGCCTCAAGACGGTTCTAGGGGTGTTCATGGTGGCTCTGGCAACGGCCACTTCGAGCGCGGTTTCGTCCGCGGCCGATCCGGTGCCCGATCTCCTGGTCGTCGTGACCTCGGAAAACCCGCAGGTGCAGGGCATGGCGATGGTCTTGTCGCGGCAGTCGCTCGGCCGGGGCGCTCAAGTGCGGATCCTGCTGTGCGGACCCGGCGGCGACGTCGCCTTGAAGGGGGCGCCTCAGGTCGAGTTGAAGCCGCGCGGCATGACGCCGCAGGGCATGCTCTCCGGCCTTGTCGCCAAGGGCGTCAAGGTGGAGGTCTGCGCCCTCTATCTGCCGAATCAGCAAAAGCAGCCGAGCGACCTCATCGAGGGCGTCGGCGTTGCGAAGCCGCCGGTGATCGCCGAGGCGATGTTGGGCCCGAACGTCCGGCTGTTCACGTTCTGACGCCCCTACTCAACTGACCCGCCCTCAGCCCCGGCCTCCGCTTGATCTTTGCCGGTGCGCCTTCCACAGTAGGCGCCAACGGAAGATGCAGGCGGGGGAGGGGCTTTGGCATGAGCGCGCCGCGTTACGTTCTGGCGATCGATCAGGGCACGACCAGCAGTCGGGCGGTGCTGTTCGACCGCGAGGGGCGCGCCGCCGGCCAGGCGCAAAAGGAGCTGCCGCAGCACTTCCCGCAGTCGGGCTGGGTCGAGCACGACCCAGAGGACATCTGGCGCGACACGGTCGCCGTGGTCCAGGAGGCGATCCATTCGGCCGGCACGACCGCCGAAGACGTCGAGGCGATCGGCATCACCAACCAGCGCGAGACCGCGATCGTCTGGGACCGCGCCGCCGGCACACCCCGGCACAACGCGATCGTCTGGCAGGACCGGCGCACGGCCGCGCTCTGCGAACGGCTCAAGGCCGACGGCCAAGAGCCGCTGGTGCAAGAGCGCACCGGCCTGCTGCTCGATCCCTACTTCTCGGCCAGCAAGGTCGCCTGGCTGCTGGACAACAAGCCGGGCCTGCGCTCGCGCGCGGAGCGCGGCGAGATCGCCTTCGGCACCGTCGACAGCTTCCTGCTGTGGCGGCTGACGGGCGGGCGCGTGCACGCGACCGATGCGACGAACGCCGCGCGCACCCTGCTCTACGACATCCGCCGGCAGTGCTGGGACCCGGATCTGCTGGCGCTGTTCGGCATTCCCGAGGCGATGCTGCCGGAGGTGCGCGACAACGACGCCGAGTTCGGGGCCACGCCACGCGACCTCTTCGGTGCGCCGCTGCCGATCACCGGCATGGCCGGCGATCAGCAGGCGGCCACGGTGGGCCAGGCCTGCTTCGAGACCGGCATGGCCAAGTCGACTTACGGCACCGGCTGCTTCGCCCTGCTCAACACCGGCGCGGAGCCGGTCGCCTCCAAGAACCGGCTGCTCACCACCATCGCCTATCGCCTGTCCGGCAAGACGACTTACGCCTTGGAGGGATCGATCTTCGTTGCCGGCGCGGCGGTCCAGTGGCTGCGCGACAGCCTCAAGGTGATCGGCTCGGCGGGAGAGACCGAACCGCTCGCGGCGAGCGCCGACCGGCATCAGCGGATCTACCTGGTGCCGGCCTTCACCGGCCTCGGCGCGCCCTACTGGGACGCCCACGCCCGCGGCGCCGTCTTCGGCCTGACCCGCGCGACCGGGCCGGCGGAGTTCGCCCGCGCCGCCCTGGAGGCGGTTTGCTACCAGACGCGCGACCTGATGGAGGCCATGGCCGCCGACGGCGCGACGCCGCCGCGCGCCCTGCGCGTCGACGGCGGCATGGTGGCCAACGATTGGATGCTGCAGTGCCTGGCCGACACCCTGGACTGCGCCGTCGAGCGGCCGCGGGTGATCGAGACGACGGCGCTGGGGGCGGCCTGCCTGGCCGGCCTGCACACCGGGTTTTACGACGGGCTGCGCGGCATCCAAGGCATCTGGCAGGCCGAACGCCGATTCGAACCTAACATGGATGCCGAGGACCGCGACGAGCGCTACGCCGGCTGGCGCGATGCCGTGCGCCGCACCCGCGGCACGCCGGACGCGTAGCTGGAATCAGTCGCCGTAAAGGCCCATGAGGAGTAGCGGGTTGACCGCCTGCTCGGCGCGGTTCGGCCCGTTGCCGACCGGCTCGAGGTAGACCTTGGCGACTGGCTTGCCGCCGCTTTTGGCGATGAGATCGAGCACTTTCGTAACGACGTTCATAACTTGCCTCGTCGGCTGCAATGGACCGGGTCCTCATGACCCAAGCCCCAATCTACAAATGATACGGTTGACGCGGGCTTAGGAGAGCAGTTGCCGGAAGGCAGACCTGCCATGCCCTGAGCGCATGTCCTAGAGCAAGATCGAGTTAGATCGAATTGATCTAACTCGTGAATCTTGCTCTATTTCAATAGCTTAGAGACTGGTTCACGGGTCACACCGTTTCGGTGTGACCCGATCAGGCTCTAGGCCAGCAGCACGGCCCCGAAGGCGGCCAGGCCGAAGGCGATGATCACGGCCCCGGAGATCCGGTTGATCCAGAGCCGCAGGGCGGGCCCGACGTGGGCACCCAGGCGGCCCACCACCGTGCTGAGCCCGAGCCACCAGAGCGCCGAGCCCAGGAAGACGCCCAGCACCATGCTGGCCGCGCCGGCATGGTCGCCGACATGGTCGGCCAGGCCGAGGCCCGCGAAGATCGCGATGAACGAGAGGATCGTGGCCGGATTGGCGAGGGTCAGCAGGAAGCAGGAGGCGAAGGCGCCGGCCAGGCTGCCGCGGCCGTTGGCCCCGGCTTCCCCGGGCTGGGCGGCCACGAAAGCGCGGTAGCCCAGCCACAGCAGCACGACACCGCCCAGGACCCGGATCAGGTCCTGGTGGTCGAGCAGCAGCAGCGAGATCGAGGCCAGGCCGAAGGCGGCGATCACGCCGTAGACGCCGTCGGCCGTCGCCGCGCCCATCCCGGTCGCCAACCCGGCCAGCGCGCCGTGGTTCAGGCTGCGGTTGATGCATAGCACTCCGATCGGGCCGACCGGCGCGGCGATCGACAGCCCGATCACGAGGCCCTTGAGAAAGAACGCCAATTGGCCCTTCCGTTAACGAACCATTCATGGAATTATCTGCATATTACAGGATGTAATCCTGCGAGGCAATGAAATCATGAAAGACCATACGTTGGACTGGATCGATCGCCGGCTTCTCGACCTGGTGCAGGAGGACTGCCGCGTGTCCCACGCGGAGCTGGGCTCGCGCGTCGGCCTGTCCGCCTCGGCGACCCACGAGCGGCTCAAGAAGCTGCAGGCCCAGGGCGTGATCCGCGGCTACGGCGCGCGGGTCGACCCCCGTGGCGTCGGCCTCGCAGTCTGCGCCTTCGTGCTCGTCGAGATCGACCGGCCGGAGCACGAGCCGCGCTTCCGCCAGGCGGTCGCGGCCTTGCCCGAGGTGCAGGAGTGCCATCACGCCACCGGCGAGTTCTCCTATCTGCTGAAGCTGCGGGTGGCGGACACCGACGCCCTGGAGCGCTTCATCTCTCAGCGGCTGAAGGGCATCGAGGGCGTGGTCCGCTCGGTCACGATGATCGTGCTGTCGACCCAGAAGGAGACCGCGGCGGTGCCCTGCGCCACCGGCTGAGGCTCACGGCAACGCCGTCACGCCGCCGTCGACGATCAGCTCGGTTCCGGTGATCCAGGAGGCCCTGTCGGACAGCAGGAACAAGCAGGCGTTGGCCTGGTCCTGGGTCGTGCCCAGGCGGCCGAGCGGGATGTGCGCGCCGATCTCGGCCTGCAGCTCCGGCTTGCCCTGCCAGCGCTCCTGCATCGGCGACAGCACCGGGCCCGGCAGGATCGCGTTCGAGCGGATGCCGTCCTTGGCGAACTGCACCGCGATCGCCTTGGACAGGCGAATCACCGCGGCCTTGGAGGCGCCGTAGGCGTCCTGCGGCTTGGGATCGCCCGAGAGCGCGTCGATCGAGGCGAAGTGCACCATGGCGCCGCCGCCGCTCTTTTTCATCTCCGGGATCGCGGCGCGCGCGGTCAGCATGTGGGACTTGAGGTTGATCTCCAGCACCCGGTCCCAGACCTCGGGGTCCATGTCCACCAGCGAGACGTCGCGCTCCAGCCACAGGACGCCGGTCGTGTTGACCAGGTAGTCGAGCCGGCCGAAGGCCGCGACCGTCTCGCCGACCGCCGCCTTGACCGCGTCGGCCGCCGTCAGATCGATCTCGCAATAGAGGTGCCGGCCCGGTTCGGCGCGAATCCCGTCCGGCTTCGGCTTGACGTCGGCCAGCGCGACGTTGGCGCCGGCCTCGATCAGGTCGTTGGCGATGTTGAGCCCCATGCCGCCGCCGGCGCCGGCGACGAACGCGGCCTTGCCCTCGAAGCTCATGGCTCACTCCCCCAAGCTTTTCTATTCGGGCGGCCCGAGCCGCAGCAGGCCCGAGCGCAACAGGAAATAGAGCGCGATCAGCACGGTGAAGACCAGGGCGTTGACGATCGAGGCCAGCGCGTAGAGCTCGGGCTCGATGCCGTGGCGCAGCGTGCCCCAGGCGATGGTCGGCAGCGTCGGGATGGCGCCCAGGTTGTAGAATGAGATCTCCAGGTTGTTGAACGCCAGGATAAAGCTCACCAGGAAGGCGCCGAGCAGCGCCGGCCAAGTGTTCGGCAGCGTGACCTCCCAGAAGGTGCGCCGCGGGTTGGCGCCGAACACCATGGCCGCCTCGTCGAGCCGCCAGTCCCAGCGCACCAGCTGGGCCAGGATGATCAGGAAGGCGAAGGCGATCGCATAGGTGCTGTTGGCGAGTACGGTCGAGGCGATGTTGCCCGGCAATCCCAGGACGCCGCGGTTGAACATCAGCGTCGAGATGCCGATCAGCACGTGGGCGACGAACAGCGGCGCCAGGTAGAGCAGGATCATCAGGGCGCGCCCCGGCGCCCGATACTTGAGGATGCCCACGACGGCGAGCGCCGCGAAGAGCGTGGAGACGACGCCAGTGCCGAGGCCGATCAGCAGCGAGTTCACCAGTCCCTCGTGGAAGTCGCTCATGATCTGCAGCGTCGCGTAGTGCTCGCCGGTGAAGACCGGCGGGAAGGGCCAGACGCTGTTCTCCATGAACGAGAGGTAGACGACGTAGAAGATCGGGAAATAGAGGAAGGCGTAGAGCAGGAGCAGCATCGCCGTCTGCCCCGCGACCGCCACGCGCTCGGCCGGGTTGACGGCGGGCATCAGGTTGCCCCGTCTTTTCTTGGCATCCTCGGGCTTGACCCGAGGATCCATTTCTCCACTGACACGGGGCCTTCCGGATGGGACCGGAGACCAGCCATGCCATGGATCCTCGGGTCAAGCCCGAGGACGACAGTCTTCACTGTGTGCCGCCCGCGCCTCATACCCCCGCCCCGGTGAACCCGCTGCGGCGCAGGTTGACGCTCTTCCAGATCGCCGCGATGGCGATCAGCGAGACCGCGAAGAGCACCACGCCCATCGCCGAGCCGAGCGCCCAGGTGCCGGTGGCGCCGAACTGGTTGGCCAGGATCACGCCGTAGAGCGCGCCGTCGACGCCGCCCAGGAAGCGCGGCGTCACCGAGGCCGCGAGCGTCGGCACGAAGACCAGCACGATGCCGATCGCCGTGCCCATCCAGTTGAGCGGCCAGGTGACCTCTAGGAAGGCGCGCCACGGCCTGGCGCCGCAGACCTTGGCGACCTCAAGCAGCTCGAAGTTGAAGTTGAGCAGCGAGAGGTAGATCGCCAGCACCATGAAGGGGATCCAGAGGTAGACCAGGCCGATGAAGGAGGCGGTGTTGGAATACATCAGCGCCTCCACCGGCTCGATGCCGAAAGTGGTGAGCGCCATGTTGACCAGGCCGATCGGGCCCAGGATGTGCTGGATCGCGGTGACGCGCAGGATGATGCCGGTCAGGAACGGCGCCGCCGTCAGCAGCACCAGGATCAGCCGGTAACGCCCGCCGTGCTTGGCGATCAGGAAGGCCACGGGATAGGCGTAGATCAAGGCGAAGAGCGAGACCAGGAGGGCCATCACGACCGAGCGCGTCAGGAAGGTGAGATAGGTCGGATCGCCCAAGAGCGTGGCGTAGTTCTCCAGGTTCCACTCGGGGATCAGGTTGTAGCGCTCGGTGCGCCAGAACGAGAAGACCACGATCGACACCAGCGGCAGCACCAGGAACAACAGGACGAAGAGCGCGCCCGGCAGGGTCAAGAGCGCAAAACGGAAGCGCGGGTTGGCGGTGAGGCGGGTGATGTCGGTCATCTTCACGCCTCGCTGGCAGCGAACACATCCGCCGCCTGCGGCGGCCAGCTGATGGTCACCTCGCTCTGCGCCTTCAGCACGTCGGATTCCGGCGGGCCGCTTACCGTCAGCTCCTTGCCGCCGTCGAGCACGACGAAGTAATCGGCGTACTGGCCCTTGAAGATCACGTCGCGCAGGCGGCCGTCCAGGCGGGTCAAGGCGTTGTCGGCCGGCGCCTGGCCGCGCGACGCGATGGCGATGCGTTCGCTCTTGATGAAGTAGTCGAGTGGCGCGCCGACGGCGGCCCCCGCGGGCACCGGACCGAACAGCTTGTGCCCCTCCCAGTCGATCTCGGCGAGCGTGCCGTTGACCGCGGCGAGCCGGCCGGCCAGCCGGTTGGCCGAGCCGACGAAGGCGGCGACGAAACGGGTCTTCGGCTTGTCGTAGAGCTCCAGCTTCGGCCCGACCTGCTCGAAGCGGCCCTGGTTCATCACCGCCATGCGGTCACTCATGGTGAGCGCTTCTTCCTGGTTGTGCGTGACGTAGATGAAGGGGATGCCAAGATCGACCTGGAAGCGCCGGACCTCGATCTCCATCTCCTTGCGCAGCTCGCGGTCCAGGTTGGCGAGCGGCTCGTCGAGCAGCAGCACGGCCGGCCGCGAGACCAGTCCGCGGGCCAGCGCCACGCGCTGCTTCTGCCCGCCCGAGAGCTGATGCGGATAGCGCCCCTCCAGGCCTTCCAGGTGCACCAAGTTGACGACCCAGGCCAGTGACTCGGCCTGCTCGCGCTGCGGCACGCCCTGCATGCGCAGCGGAAAGACGATGTTCTCGCGCACGGTGCGGTGCGGGAACAGCAGGAAGTCCTGGAACACCATGCCGAGCCCGCGCCGGTAGGGCGGCAGGCGCGTCACGTCCCGGCCGGCGATGACCACGCGCCCGGCGTCGGGCGCTTCCAGCCCGGCGACGATGCGCAGCAGCGTGGTCTTGCCCGAGCCGCTCGGCCCGAGCAGCGCGAAGAACTCGTCGCCGACGTCGAGCGAGACCCGGTCCACCGCGCTCACCGGGCCGAAGCGCTTGACGATGCCGTCGAGTTGGAGGACGGGGGAGGTCATGGTGACCTTCTAGCGGGCACCGGAGTCCCGCGGAAGCATACCCCCCTCCCTAATGGCCTTCGGCCGCGCGGCGGTGCCGCGCCCCCACAAGGGGGGAGGGAACTAAAGCGGAGCGGTGGCGACGGCAGCTCCCTCCCCCTTGATGGGGGCGCGGTGAAGCCGCGCGGCCGAAGGCCATCAGGGAGGGGGTTGTGCTTCCGCCGGACTCCGATGCCAGCGAAATGGTCACCATG
>JAAUXY010129838.1_pt1 | contig 12832 bp, 8 predicted proteins | sample 7278121 | NCBI WGS metagenome assembly JAAUXY01 (sample SAMN14350117, study PRJNA611818) | marine sediment metagenome | isolation source: surface marine sediment (1.8m) | place: French Polynesia: Moorea | collected 2018-08 | reverse complement strand
GTCACGCATCTTCCCTGCCGTTCAACAGTACTGTCACCCCTTGACCAGCAACCGCTCCAGCTCTTCCAGCGAGCGGCCGCGGGTTTCCGGGAGGATGCGCATCACGAAGACCAGGCCGATGACGGCAATGATCCCGTAGATCAGGAATGTATTCGTATTGCCGAGGTTCTCGAGTTCCCACGGGAACACGAGCGAAACCAGGAATGCGATGGTCGAATTTATAAGCCCGACAAATGAAATCGCCATGCCGCGCACCCGGTTGGGGAACAATTCCGAGAACAGCACCCACATGATTGGGCCGATGGAGATCGCAAAACTGGCGATGAAGCCGAGAATCCCGACCAGGACCAGCACGGAATTCACGTTGATAGCAGCGTTGACCAGTACAGATTCGTGCTTGCTGTAGTTGTCCGCGCCGAGCGCCGCTGACACCGTCCGGCGAAACTCGACATCGCTGTCGAATGTCTGATCGACCAGAGCGGTAATCTGCGCGCGGTCGATTTCGGTCGGCAACTTGTTGATCGCAGCCCGGTCGAGCGTGTACGTCGCTGTGCCAAATCCATACGCAAGCGTCAACATACCCACCGCGATCCCGGTCAATCCAAGCCCCAGCAACGGTCGCCGCCCCAACCGGTCGATCAGCGCGATCGCCGCGATCGTGAACACCAGATTGACCAGGCCGACAATCACGGCCTGCATGAATGCGGCGTCGGTGCCAATGCCGGTGCGCTGGAAGATCATCGGCGAGTAGAACAACACCGAATTGATTCCCGTGATCTGTTGCAGAATGCCGACTGAGACTCCGATCGTCAGCACGAGTTTCATGGATGGATGGAACAACTCGCGCAGGGACGCCTGTTCCCGGTTGGACTCCTCGTGAAGGCTCTGGCGTACCTCCTGTAGCTCGGCTGCCGCCTTGGTCGGACCGCTGACCTTTTCGAGCACTGCCAGCGCCTCGCTATCCTCGCCACGCATTGCCAACCACCGCGGGCTTTCCGGCACGACCAGCAGCGCAAAGAAATAGAGCACCGCCGGCAAAGTCTCGACACCGAGCATCCAGCGCCAGTTCCACTCGCCCAGGCGGAGTGTCAAAGCCCACGTGAGGTCGGACTCACCGAGCGTCAGGATCAGGTAGTTGCTGAAGAACGCCGCCGAAATCCCGATGACTATGTTGAGTTGATTGAAGGAGACCAAGCGGCCGCGGATGTCAGCGGGCGCGATTTCGGCAATGTACATGGGCGCAATGATCAGGGCCGCACCCACGCCGAGGCCGCCGAGCATGCGCGCCATCACGAGCAGCGCAAAGCTGGGCGCAATTGCGGACAGGATCGCCGAGATCGCGAACAGGATGGCGGCGACGGTCAACACGGAACGGCGCCCAACACGGTCACTGATCGGCCCCGCCACCATCATCGCGAGCGTCGCCGTGAAGGCCAGCGACGACACGGTCCAGCCGAGCTCGAGCTTGGATAGCTCGAACTCGGTCTCGATGAAGCCAACGACTCCGGAGATGACCGAGGCGTCGAAGCCCATCAGGAAGCCGCCGAGCGCCACGATCAGGGCGATCGTGACGGAAAATCGCAGGTGCGGTGTCACCGGTGCTACCGCGCGTCAGCTGCTCGCGACGATGCGGAATTCCGTCCTGAGCTCTGTCGCGGAACTGCCGCCGATCCACGCGTGGAATTCACCGGGCTCGGTCGCCAACCGCTGGTCGCGCCCGTGAAACGCGAGTTCGTCGGTATGCAGGCGAAACTCGACCGTCACTGTCTGACCCGGTTCGACGCGCAGCCGTTGGAAGCCGGCCAATTGTTTGACGGGCCTGGTAACGCTGCCGACGAGGTCGCGCACATACAATTGCGCGATTTCATCGGCTGCAACCTCGCCCGCGTTGGTCAACTCGGCGCTGATTGTCACCGTGTCGCCGATGCAGATGTGGTGCGCGCTGGTGCGGATGTTGGCGTACTCGAACCGGCCATACGATAGACCGTATCCGAATTCAAACAGCGGCGTATATCCGGCATCCAGGTGAAACGAACTCATACCGACCGATGTCTGCGGTGCAAACGCATCAATGTCGTCGATGTGCACGATGTTGTCCGCCGACGCCGGTTTACCGGAATTCTTCTGGCTGTAGTAGATCGGAACTTGCCCGACCACGCGGGGAAGCGACACCGGCAGCTTTCCCGATGGCGATTCATGGCCAAACAACAGGTCCGCTATCGCCGGGCCGGCCATCGCGCCCGGGTGCCAGCCAAACAGCAACGCATCGACGTGATCGAGGATGTTCGCCAGCGTCAGCGGACGGCCCGCCAGGATCACCGCGACGACGGGCTTGCCGACTTTCCTGATCCGTTGCACGAGTTTTGCCTGGTCGCCGGGCAAGTCGATATTGGCGCGCGAATGGGCTTCCCCCGACAGGATCGACTCCTCGCCGAGGAACAGAATGGTCGCGTCGCACGACCGCGCAACCTCGACGGCTTCGTCGAAGGCCGCGGTTTCCCGGCTGCGTGAATTCTCCATTGCGCGCAGGTAACGCACGTCGACCGTGTCACCAACGAGCTCGCGAATCGCCGCCAAGGGTGTAACGCTGAGCCCGACGTCGCCATCGAAAATCCAGGTGCCCAGCTGCTCATACGGCGCGTCCGCGAGCGGCCCGATCACGGCCAGGGAGCGCAGACCGTCCGCCGCAAACGGCAGGGCGGCATTATCGTTCTTGAGCAGCACGACGCTTTGCGTCGCCATCGTTTTCGCCATCCCAACCGCATGCTCACTCCCGGCGGCGGGTTGCACCGCGGGGTCGACGTAAGGATCCTCGAACAATCCCAGCTGAAACTTGGTGCGCAAAACATTCGCGACCGCAGCGTCGATCATGCCGACCGCAATCCGACCGGATTCAACCAGTGCAGCGAGGTGATTCCCGTAAATGTCGCCGGCCATTTCCATATCCACACCGGCGGTCACGGCCTCGAAAGCGGAGTCCCAATCGTTTTCGGTTAACCCATGGATGTGCAGCTGGCGAATGGAGTCCCAGTCGCTGACGACGAGACCGGCGAAGCCCCACTCATCGCGCAGGATCTGCCGCAGCAGGAACGCATTCGCCGTGCCGGGTACGCCATCGATATCGCTGAACGACGTCATCAGCGTGGCTACGCCAGCTCGAACCGCCGCCCTGAAAGGCGGCAAGTACACGTTGCGCAGCTCGTTTTCCGGGATATTCGTAGTCGCATAGTCACGCCCGCTTTCCACAGCACCGTAACCGGCAAAGTGCTTGGCGCAGGCAGCAATGCTGTCGGGCGAGGTGAGGTCATCGCCCTGCAAACCCTCCACCATGGCGACGGCGAGCACAGCCGTCAGGAAGACGTCCTCACCAAAGCTTTCCGCAATCCGGCCCCAGCGCGGGTCGCGCGAAACATCGATCATCGGTGCAAACGTCCAGTTGATCCCTGCCGCCGCCGCTTCGCGCGCCGCGATCCGCGCACCCTCGCCGACCAGCTCCGGGTTCCAGGTGGCCGCCTGACCCAGCGGTATCGGGAAGATTGTCTTGAATCCATGAATAACGTCGCGGCCAACCAACAGCGGAATCCCGAGCCGGCTGTCCTCGATCGCAATCCGCTGTAGCTCGTTGATGATGTCGACGTCGGCCTGGTTCAGCACCGAACCGACGGCTCCAGCTTGAATAAACGGCGCGAGGTAATCGGGCGGATAGCCCTCGCTGGCATTGAGCTGGCGCATCTGCCCGACCTTCTCGGCCAGCGTCATCTTCGCCAACAGATTTGCAACCCGTGCTTCGATCGGGTCCGCCTCGTTCAACGGAACAACAGTGTGTTTACTCATCACTCAGCTTTGTAACAACGTTTGACAGCGCTGTCAATTTGGTTCACGATGGAGCGCTGCGCCTCTGACAATCCAGGACCTCGACGGGCAAGATACTTGGCATGAGCCAAACCACTCACTTCGAAACCGCGCCCGAGGATCGGATCCCGTTTCACCATAAAGTGATTTACGGGCTTGGCGCATTCGTCAACAATCTTCTGGCCTCCGCGATCGGCGGGATGGTGATTGTTCTGAATCTCGGCCTCGGCATGAATCCGGCGCTCGTCGGTCTGCTGAGCGCCCTGCCCCGCCTCACGGATGCAATCACCGATCCGCTGATGGGCTACATCTCCGACAACACCAAAACCCGTTGGGGACGGCGGCGGCCCTATATTTTCGTTGGTGCCATTGTCGTAGCGGTCATCTATGCGCTGCTGTGGCAGTTACCCGAAGGCAGGAGCGAAGCCTTCTATTTCTGGTTTTTCCTGACGGGATCGTTCTTTTTCTACCTGGCATACACGATGTTTGCGACGCCGTGGGTAGCGCTTGGCTATGAATTGACGCCGGATTACCACGAGCGGACGCGGCTGATGGGCACGCAGAACTTTATCGGCCAGCTCGCCTACGTGATCGCGCCGTGGTTCCTGCTCATCATGCAGAACGAGCGCTGGTTCGACGATATGGTCGACGGCGCGGCTGGCCTGGCGATCATCATTGCCGTCGCCGTGATCGTGATTGGCACCCTGCCAGCGATCTTCCTGCGCGAGCGCTTTAAATCCGTCGCGAAGGCGGAAACCGGGGACCCCCGCCCGCAACAGCAAGACTTGCTTGCGCGCGTCGCGGAAAACATCAAGGGTTTCCTGCACGGCTTCCTGACAACACTCAAGTTCAAGCCCTTCCTCAAATTGTGCGCGGCGACTTTTCTCGTCTTCAACGGCTTCATGCTGATCGCGTCTTTCCAGTTCTACGTGATTATTTACTACGTGTTCGGTGGCGATACCGTCAAAGGCGCGGAATATGCCGGCTATTCGGGCACGCTGGGCGCCGTGTCGACATTCTGCGTCGTTGTTTTTGTCACCTGGCTGGGCACGAAACTCGGCAAACAGCGAACCTTCTACGTGGCAATCGGCGTCTCCATGGTCGGCTACGCGTTGAAATGGGTCTGTTACAACCCCGCCATACCCTGGCTGTTGCTGGTACCCGCCCCGCTGATGGCCTTTGGCCTCGGCGCGCTGTTCACTTTGATGCCGTCGATGATCGCCGACGTCGTCGATATGGACGAACTGCAGACCCACGAGCGGCGTGAGGGCATGTACGGGTCGATCTTCTGGTGGGTCGTAAAACTCGGCATGGCGGCAGCGCTGGCAGCGGGTGGCTTCCTGCTGGTTGCCACCGGATTCGACGTCGAGCTGGGCGGCAACCAGACCGAGCGCACCATATTCCTGATGCGGTTCTTCGACGCCTTTGTGCCCTGCGCCACGTCCGGACTCGCGATCTGGATCATCGCGACCTATACGGTCACCGAGGAAAAAGCGCACGAAATCAGAACCGCGCTCGAGGAGCGGCGCGGCGCGCCGGCCACTGCCTGACGGCCCCGCTCGCACAAATCCGCCAGGGACGCGGGGCCTTTGACTTAACGGCCTTTCGAGATCTTCCTGATTTCAGATAGGCGCTGTAAGTTACTGATCCGATTGACGTCACTTTCTGTGGCAATCGCGTTTGAAAGTGACAGCGCTATCATTTACCGTTCGTGATAGTGTTCCGGCGCGGTGCTGGTTGCGCCTCCGCGGAACACAGCCGAAAACAACATTCAAAGAAATTTTCTTAAGGGGAAAAACTGGTGAATATTCGTATTGCACTCTCGCTCGTGACCGCAGCGGCACTGGCGCTGTTAATGGCGTCAGCCCAGGCCGTTGAGGTTGCGGTTGATGCGGGCCTGGAAGATGCCGGCATTAACGGTATCCCACAGAATCCCGACCCGCAGGTCGTGGGTTGGAATTGTTTTCCGCAAAGTGGCGCCAACACTTGCGGCACCACCACCGAAAACGTGTTCGCCGGTCAACATTCCGGTCAGCTCACGACGAACGCCCTGGCGTCCGCCAACTTGCTGAAGCACGGCTTCGTCGGCCAGGGCGTGGTTGCGCCGGATAGCGCCATCACGGTGTCGTTCTGGGCGCGTGGCACCGGCGAAATTGGTGGCGTGGCCTTCGCTGAGCTGTTCTCCGAAATCGCCGGCGGCGGCGTGTCGGCGTCCGAGATTCTCGGCGGTGCTCCTTTGCAGGCGCAGGGACTGAGCGCAGACTGGACGCAGTTCACCTTCATGACGACCACCGGTTCGGATGTGAGTGGCGGTGTGACAGTGCAGTTCAACGCGGCCACCGGTGGCGCCGATGGCAGCTTCTCGGAACTGTTCATCGACAATCTCTCCATCGACGTGACACCGATTCCGGTTCCGGCCGCCGTGTGGCTGTTCGGATCCGCTCTCGGGCTGCTCGGCTGGGTGCGTCGCAACGGCCGCTAGACACAACGCACTACAAGCGTAGTGTTAAGGAGACCCGGCCCCGCGCCGGGTCTTTTTTTGCCCGGTTTTTCAACGAACAATCACGTTTTATCGCGACACTTAACATAATCGTGAAACCGGTTGAGCCTCCGCATCGATTACTCGATTGATGGTTTTATCATATTTATAGACAGCGTTGTCAAAGGTGCATATGATGTACACCGTTGCGCCAGCAACGTGGCTGTCCGCCACTGGCGTGCAGCAAGAAAAACGACTGGAGAAGAACACAATGTTTAAAGGGAAGATCACGAGTTTCTTTGCGGCAATTGCGGGGTTGTTGCTTTTCGCAGGCAGCGCGCAAGCAAACTTGCTTAATGGCAGCTTCGAAGCGCCGGACGCGTCCGGTGGTGACGTAGGCTGTTCGCAAGATTGGAGTTGTTTCAACTCAACCTTCACGGCCAGCAATAACTTCATGCCGGGCGGCAGCTTCGCCAGCCCCGGCGCGTTGGACGGCACCCAGGTATTGAAACAATTTGGTTTCGATGCGGGCGCCACTCAGCGAGTCGCCGTATCGCCTGGTAATCCGGTGAATGCGTCAGTGAGCGCAATCAACTGGAGCGGCGACCCGTTCAATAACCTCGGCATTTTTCAATTGGCTTTCTTCGATTCCGGCGGCGACCAGGTTGGCGGTGTCTCCGAGGTCGTGTGCGACTCTCTTGGTAATCAGGCGTGTCAGCTCACACCACAGGATGGCGCCGAGCCGACCGACTGGACCGAATTGGCACTGAATGGCGTGATCGCGCCCGCTGGCGCCGCAGAGGTCCAAGTGCTGCTGCTGCACGTCCTGACCGACGGCACGCCGAGCGCTGGGGCACTGTTCTGGGACAACGCCAGCGTTCAGGTGATCCCGGTACCGGCGGCCGTGTGGCTGTTTGGCTCTGCGCTGGGACTGCTTGCTGCCGTGCGACGCCGGTTCAAATCGTAAGCGAGTCTGCACTCTGATAAGAGAATCATGGGGCCGGTGTCTTCCGGCCCCTTTTTTTCTTCGGCAAGCAGCAACGCTGCCTTTCTTGACAGGCAGTCGCAGCAACAAGAATAAAGGGGATCTGCTGATGAAAGCTGTTACGACATTTCTGATCACGCTGACGCTGGTACTTACCGGTGCCACCGCGTCGGCTACGACGATGCTTGGCGAAAATTTGCTGATCGACCCGGGATTTGAAGGCCCTCTCACGTTCGAGCCTCCTTTTGAGGGTCGATGGGTGGGATTCTCATGCCCCCCAGAGTTCAATTGCGGCACTGCAGAGCCAGGGGTCGATTTTGGTGTTTTCTCCAGCCCGAATAATCCACGCAACGGCGAACAATCGCTGGAACTCGGCATTTATGATTATTCAGGGCTCTTCGTCGGCGTATTCCAGGAAGTTACCGGGCTGCATGCCGGCCTGAAGGCCACGTTCAGCGGCTGGATAGCGGGTCTTGCCGAAGGCGGCTCTGCTTTGCCTGGCACCGAGCTACGCATCGAATTTTTCGATTCTGCCAGCGGTAACGAGATCGCCCGGACGGATGATCTCACGCCGACGCTCACCGAAACCTACGAGCAGTTCATGGTGATGGATATCGTGCCGGCTGGAGCCGACGCCGCCAGAGTCGTATTCGTCCTGGAGAGCTTTGAGGGCCCCGCCAATCTCCACGTGGCATTTCTCGACGATGCCTCGTTCACCGTCGTGCCGCTCCCGGGCGCGCTAATCCTGATGCTTGGCGCACTGTTGCCGCTGTCGCTGTTCAGAAAGCGCGCCGCCTGAATCGCGCACAGCACAGATCAAAACAGCCCCGCACCAGCGGGGCTTTTTTTTTGCGTGACAACCGAAATCCGGACGATTATCGGTTGCGGGTTGGTTAGCTAGCGATTCCGCGCCACGATGGCTCGCAGATCCTTGTCCAGTGCCTGCACCGCTTCTTGTCCCGTGAGTTCACCCTTCAGGACACGATTGAATGCGTTCGCGATTTGCGCGGACAAATCGGCGTAGAAAGGTGTCATCGGGCGCACGCGGATTCTGGCAGCCATCGCGCCCCGGGCGAGCGCCGCGATCGGCACGCTTTCCAGCACCTCCGGATCCTCGTAAAGCGCTTCGAGGACGGGCAACAGACCGGCCTGCAGGGCCTGACGTTTTTGCTGCGCCGGCCCCGTCAGGTGCCGGATGAGTTCCCACGCCGCCGCGCGCTCATCCGCACCGACACGCGCATTGATCATCAGGTTCCAGCCGCCCAGGCAGCTGTAGCCCGCCCGCCCCGCCGACGCCGCGGGCAACCAGCTGACGCCGACCTGCGCACTCGAAAGCGCGGACTCCCGCAACACACCCTGCACATAGGGCCAGCTCCGCAGGAACACGGCGTCTCCCGCGAGGAAGGCTTCCAGCGACTCTTGCTCACGGTACGTCGCAACCTCCGCCGGCGCCACGCCTTCGCTGACCAGACGCCGCGCCGTATCGAAGCCTGCGGCCGCCTCGTCGCTCTCGATGATGACCGCGTCCATCTCGGCGACAGTGCCGCGTAACGTGCTCGTCACCTGCAGTTGTCCTCGCATCACCTCGCCACCTGCGGCCCAGATAAACTCCGCGGCATTGGCTGTGCCGCCTTCGTACTCGGCGCCCTGGAAGACGAAGCCGTGGCGGATGTCCGCGTCTTGCATGACCTGACGTGACATCCGGATGAGCTCGTCCCAGGTGGCCGGCGGGGCGCCGAAGCCGCTCGCGGCGAGCAGGTCCTTGCGGTAAAACAGAATGCTGGCATCGGAGTACCAGGGCACTCCCCAAATCCTGAGTCGATACGTCGCCGACTCGAGCGCGGGCCCCAGGAATGCGGCGCGATCATAGTCATCGTAGAACGCTTTCGTCACGTCCTCTACCCAACCATTTTTCGCGAACTCCGCCGTCCAGATCACGTCACTGGCGATCACGTGAGGGACATCGCGCTGCGCCACGAAGTCGGCCACCAGTTGATCATGATGCGTGTTGTTGTCGCGATCCATTTGCCGCCACGTCACCTCGATCCGGCCGGCATGCTCGGCATTGAAAGCGTCGATAATGCGTTGCACGGTCCCGGTGTCATCGGGCCCTGACGCGAAGACGATCGGCGTCGGCTGATCCGCCGCGGAAGCGGGCAACGTTCCCAAACAAAGAGCCGCACTGACTACGACGGAGGCGATCGCCCGGTTGAACGAACTTAAGACAAGGCGCAAATGCTGGCAATTCATGGTGCGTCGCCCCACAGAAGACTGTATGTATGGCACACCCCGGAACTCGCTGCTCCACGCAGGCGCTCCAAAGCCACCCCGTGATCTGACGATATCTCTGGCACAAAAGCGGGTCAAACGACCGCGATGGCGGAATCGGTCGGTCGGGGTCTCGACGCTCTCCACGCGCACCCTATCGGCTGAGGATTACACCGTGTGCGCCTCGTTGCGGCGCTCGAATATTGGCTACGGTAAACCGTTGTAGACGATATCGTCCTCGCCATCGCCGTTCAGATCGGCCAACGTCACATCGCCCGTCCCGACGTCGCCGGGCAAGCCAACCAGTTCCTGCCAGGTCGTAGTTGCGCCAGACGACCAGCGAATGCTGCCGGCGTCTATAACTACGACATCGGTGCGGTCGTCACCGTTTATGTCGGCAAACCTCAGCCGGTCAACCGTGTATGCAGAATTGTTGGCCCTGCTCCAGCCGGAAATGCCGCCATAGGAGATCCACCAGCTTCCGGCCCCGGTACGAAATACGTCAGTTCTGCCATCACCGTTGAAATCACCGAAGCGCAATTCCTCGATGTCGGCCGATAACTGGTTGATACTGGTCCAGAGACCGGTGCCGCCAAAGGACACCCGCCAGGCGTTGTCGAGAATCGTGAAGACGTCGGCGCGGCCGTCTCCATTGAAGTCGCCAAACCTCAGTTCACTCAACGGTACGCCGGATGACTGCAGGTCCTGCCACAGGGTTTCACCACCGTATGAGACTTTCCAGGCAGACCCGCTCTTGTAAAAGACATCCTGGCGATCGTCGCCGTTGAAATCGGCAAATCGCAGGCTGGAGATCGGCACGTTCGACGAGTTGATGCGCCGCCAGATGCCATCGGCGGCAGCGGCAACGTACCAGCCGCCATTGGCACTTCGAAAGGCGTCGTCCCTGCCATCTCCATCGAAGTCGCCAAAGTGGACATCATCCAGGCCGACGTTCATCGGCTGGAGACCGATCCAGTCCGACTGCCCGCTCAATGACACCATCAGGCCAGGCGTGCGAAACAGATTTGACACAGCCGTCAGATTCCCGGTCGCATTCTGTTGCTGGATCGATTGGTGATCCTCAGCAACGAACCAGTTGTTCTCGATCCATGCGCAGCTTTCCGGAATGTCGCGAATCACAACCCCGGTGCTGAAGCCATCAGTCGGCAAAAAGGAGTTGTGATGGATGTAGATCTGGTCTCCGGCCCACGGCTCGGGGTTATAGTCGTAACGGCCGTGCATGTCGAACGGATGGCCGGTGATCTCTTTCTGGACCGCGTTATAGCGAGCCTCGTAGCTTTGGCCGCGGCTACCGTCCCCGGCGATCGAATGCCAGTTGTGGTTGAACACATTGGCTTCAATTAAGGCATCCGAGTCGCCGTACAACGCGATGCCGTACCCGAGACAGACGCGATTATTGTGCGCGTAGTTGTGATGATAGTGAGCCCGCTTCGCGTCGACGAGCTGCACGGCTGCAATACTCCAACCGGTCAGCTCGGTATTGTCGATCTCGAAGTCGTCGCCGAAGACGATTACACCACGCGTCTCGGCCGTGGCACAGTCGCTGCCGTCCGAGCCTGGCCCGTGCAGTCGCAAGCCGGTGACGCGCACGTTGTCACCCAGTACACGAAACAGCGTGGTCGGATTCGCGGTGCGAATCAAGGCACCGGGCGATGCATTCGTGCCGCGGTCACTGGCGAGGGTCAAACCAGCTGGAATCACGATATCCGCCAGGCCAGTCAAATCGAAGACCGCTGCAGGATCAAGGAAGACAATCTCCCCGGACGTTGCTGCGAGTAACGCGAACACGAATTCATTGAGATCACTGACGAAAAAATCGGCATCGTTCGCATCAATGGCTGCCGAGTAGCTGGCACCGCCGCCTACCGGGTCGCCCGTCGGATTGATCATGCCGACCTCGGAATAGATCGACTCCAGGAATGGCCGGTCGATGCAGCTTCTGCGCCACGGACTTTCGACGATGACCGGTTCACCGACCGCGGTCGCGACACAAAACAGCAGGAGTATCGCGACAGCGAGCCGTAATCTCGCCGACCCGTTAACGTGACAGGACATTGATATCCGCGCACACATTGCTTTCGCTACTTGCACCGGTCATTGCGCCATCGCAACAAACGCAGTGACCACCCCTCAAGCGGCGCCAAGCCTTCCAGATCGGTCTCGATTTATCAAGCGCCGTTTACAGCTTGTCTGCAGGGAAGTAACGGTCGGATTACGCCGCGTTCAGTAAACGAATTTTGGGGACTTCGCTGCGGCGGATTGGCCAACAAGTCATTGCTGCGATGCGTGTCATATTGATTGGCTGGCGATGCTGCATTAGCGTTGTTTGCGTTGCCGGATTGAACGGGCACAGCTGCCGCGCGCACCGTGTGGGGTCAACTTTCAGAGACTTCATATCAGGAAGAGTGCAAAGGTCTCTGATTATGTAAACGAAAAATGCCTCGACGGCGCGTTCAACATAGTCCTCACTCGGCTTCAAGATACTTTACATAACTTATAAAAAACACAGTATTTTCAGTCAGATGGGCTAGCTTCAACATTGTGTTAAGCGTAAGCTATACATAATTGTGGCCAGTTCGGAGCCTCCCGATCGGTCGCAATTGCCGATGACGCTTATCGAAGACGACCTCCGGCCGTCTTGGGTGGGCGTTTTTTTTAAGGGATTGGGAAGAACTTTAAGGGACGCCGCGGCAACCGCGGTCGGATAAAAAAAGATGAATAGATCACGCTTGTTTGCGATCCATGCCATTGTCTTGTTGCTCGGCGCTTCGCTTGCACTCCCGGCGCAGGCCCAGATCGACTGCGATGACGTTGCTGCCAGTGGCAACTGGAGCGACGCTGCAAATTGGACGGGCTGTGGCGGTTCCTTCCCTAATAACAACGGTGGCACTTTCAATGCGACCAAGGACGACTCCGGGACATTCACGCTAACGGAAAACATTACCATTGAAGATTTCACATTCTTCGGCGGCGGCGTCACCGGCGCATTTACGATCAACGTCAATGGCGTGCTGAATTTCCAGGGCGGGAGCATGAGCAACGCCGCGGTTATCGCCGGTGGCAATGCCACGCTGGGCGGCATCGGCTTCCAGGACATTAGTGGCACGACGTTGACTCTCAACGGCACGACCACCTGGTCGAACATGAACAGCAACAACCAGGGCCGGATCCGCACCGGTAGCGGCGCCAGCATCGTCAACAATGCGCTGTTCCAGGATCAGAACCAG
>JAAUXY010200164.1_pt1 | contig 12834 bp, 7 predicted proteins | sample 7278121 | NCBI WGS metagenome assembly JAAUXY01 (sample SAMN14350117, study PRJNA611818) | marine sediment metagenome | isolation source: surface marine sediment (1.8m) | place: French Polynesia: Moorea | collected 2018-08 | reverse complement strand
GGGCTCCCGACTGCAGCTCACGGTAGCCATCGCCGTAGACCGCTCCGGGAAACAGCACCCGTGGATCGGCGTCTCGGCGCATCTCGGCGATGAAACGCGCGGCGTAGGGCGCGTCGCCGACCATCACCAGCGGCAGATCCCCGGATGTTTGCCGGTAGGCTTCGATGACTCGATGGGTATTGTTTTCAGGCTCTAATCGACTGACATATAGGAAGTAGCGCTTGTCCTCGAGCCCTAGGCGCTCGAGGACTTCCCGGCGTTCGGGTGGGCGAGGGTCGACGCCGTAGGTGATCATTCGCGAGTCGGCGCGGTATCGCTGCTGGTAGTGGTCGCGGATCACCGCGGCGTCGGTAATGAGGACCCGGGGCAACACGCAGGCCAGCCGCTCCGAGAGGGCATAGACCAGGCGACCTAACGGGCCCCACTTGGCTCGCCGCTTTTCGATGCCGTCGACGTGGAGCGCCGCCGGCAAGCCCGCCAGACGCAAGAGGGGCATGAACATGGCGTTGGCCGAGTTGACCATGAGGGCGGCGTCATAGCGTCGGCCGAAGGCGTGGAGGCAGGACAGCAGAGTATGTGCTGGGGTATCGAGGTACTTGGTGCGCAGGGTCGGTAGCACCACCAGGCGCACACCGCGATGCTCACGCAATCGGCGCGGGGTGTAGTGGGAGCGACAGTAGACGGTGACTTCGTGTCCAAGCCCCGCGAGGCGGGTCGAGACTTCCTCCATCAACGTCTCGTAGCCGCCGTAGTTTGCCGGAATACCTCGGCTACCGAAGAGGGCGATACGCAGCCTGTTGCCGGGCAGTCTCCTAACGGTCTGAGAGCTCATGACGGCTCGCCCATGGCTCGGATCTCCTCGGCCTGCTCAGGCCGGCCCCAGGCTTCATAGAGAAGTATCAGGCTTTGTAGCAACTCGCGGGTCTCCGGGTGTTCCAAGCCCAGGCGCTGCACACGGAATTCCAGCACCCGGCGATAGAGCGGTTCGGCGTCGGCGTAGCGTTCCTGGGCGTGGTATGTGGCGGCCAGATTCTGGAGGACGATCTCTGCCTCGTAGGCGACGTGCATGGCCTCTTCGGCGTCGTTGGCTACTCGCCTCGCTCGTACCGATGTCCAGACCGCAAACGTGCCGAGCAGGGTGATCAGCAAGATTCCGGCGATCAGAGCGCCGGTGGGTAGGTTCCGGCCGTGGGCCGCGGACTTGGCGAGCCGGTAGGTGAACGTCGTGGTGTAAGCCTCGACCGGTTTACCGTCGAGAAATCGCCACAGGTCCTCGGCCACGGCCCGCGCCGTCGGATAGCGCGCATCGGGATCTTTGGCCAAACACTTGGAGACGATCGCCTCGAGCTCGGCGGGGAGCGCCGGTTCATGGTCGCGCAGCGCCGGCGGCGGATCTTCGCGGACCTGACGCACTATCTCGGCCAAGTTGGGGTCATGGAACGGCAGCTCGCCGGTGAGCAACTGATAGATCGTCACTCCCAGGCTGTAGATGTCGCTTCGGCGATCGACCGGCCTTTCGTCTTCGTAGAGACGCTCCGGAGCGATATAGCAGGGCGTGCCGGCGTGCTGCAGACTCCACATCGAGCTGCCGCCGCCAAGCCCGACGGCGATGCCGAAGTCGGCGACCCGAGGCTTGAGTCGACCGTCGGCGGTCGCCTCGACCAGGATGTTTGACGGCTTGACATCGCGATGGATCAGGCCTTCGCGGTGCGCGGCGTGCAGCCCTTCGGCCACCTGGGCCATCAGGCGAATCTTCTGTTCAAGTGTCGTCTCGTCGCGAATACCCAAGAGGGTCGGCCCGTCGACGTAGTACATGGCGATAAACGGTTGCCCGCCGAGCTCACCGGTTTCGTAGACCTCGAGCACATACTCATGACGCACCTTGGCCTGGATCTGAGCCTCGCGCTGAAAGCGGCTGAGGGTCCTGGGATCGGCACGCTCCAGGAGCTTGAGCGCTACAGGTCGCTCGAGCTGACGGTCGAAGGCGCGAAAAACCCGGGACATACCACCGCGGCCCAGGCATTCTCCGAGCTCGTAGCGCTCGGTGCCGGCCATGAGCGGAGGCGTTCCTTCGACGGGCCACGAAGACGGCGCTCCAGGAGCCGCCCGGGTCGCTTCCAGGATCTCCGCGGCGGGCACCGCAAGAAACGCCGACGGTAGCTCCGCGGCCTGGCGCAGCCGCTGTTGGACCTCTTCCAGGAGCTCCGGGTCGGTGGTGGACTGGCGCAGAAGTACCTCCCGCTCTGCCGGCTCGCAGGCGGCGGCGGCGAGCAAGATTTCACTGATGCGTCGTTCGCGTCGAGCCGTGGCGTTCGGCCCTTCAACAGTGGTTTCGCCAGCACTGCAGGTGGGATGTACCGGGCCGGAGGCACCTTCGGCGCGCGGCTTGGCGGCGGCATGCCGAAGAGTCCTCTCGGACTCAGGCTTGACGTTTGAGCTCGCCATACAACCAGGTCCTCACCGCCCGCCAGTCGCGGACCACTGTCGGCCGAGAGACGCCGAGAGCTTCGGCGGCCTCGTCGAGCGACAGGCCGGCAAAATAACGTGCCTCGACCAGTTTTTCATACCGTGGATTGATCTCCGCCAGCCGGTCCAGAGCTTCGTGAACCGCCAGGACGTCCTCCGGTCGGTGGCTGGTCGGGTCAGCAGCCTCTTCCGGTAGCGCGGCAGTCGGTGTCTCAGCCTCGCGTTTCTTGGCCAGCCGGCGGCGCGCTTCATCAACCAGGACAAAGCGCATGGCGCGGGCGGCAATGGCGAAGAAGTGACCCCGGTCGTTCCAATCGACCTCTGATGACGAGCCCACCAGGCGGAGGTAGGCTTCGTGGACCAGGGTCGTAGCTCCTAGCTGGGGTTTGCCGCGATGTCTGAGAACACTCCGAGCAAGAGACTTCAGCTCGCGGTAGATCACCGGCCAGAGCTCTTCCTGGGCGTGGTCGCTGCCGCCACGCCAGTCGCGCAATAAGCGGGTGATTTCATGAGGTGAAGGAACTTGCATGCCTCTACTTTATAGCGCCAGGAACCAAGTCCCTGTGAAAGGCAAAATGTCACAGTATTGAGTGTTCACATTTTGATCGATTCAGGGCCTGACATGGGCTGCTAAACTCATTCGATGAGCGATAGTGCTAATCGTCCGGAAGTCACCCAGCTTCTGGACGCTTGGAGCTCCGGCGATCGCCAGGCGCTCGATCATTTGATGCCGTTGGTGATCGGTGATCTGCGCGCTCTGGCTCGGGGATATCTGGCGCGCGAAGGGCCCGGGCACACGCTCGAACCGACCGCTCTTGTCCACGAAGCGTATATGCGTCTGGTGGGGCGGCGGCGGGTGCATCTCGAGAATCGGGTGCAGTTCTTCTCCGCGTTGGCGCAGATCATGCGCCGCATCTTGGTCGATCACGCGCGCCGCAAGAAGGCTGCCAGGCACGGCGGAGGGACTCCCGCGCTGCCGATCGAAGAAGCGCTCGGTTTGCCGGTTCGAGTCGATATCGATCTGGTCGCCCTCGATGACGCGCTGAAGGATCTCGCTTCGTTTGCGCCGCGCCAGGGCAAGATCGTCGAGTTGAGTTTCTTTGGTGGTCTGACTTTCGATCAAATCGCTCTCGCACTCGAAATCTCTCCCGCAACGGTCAAGCGAGACCTCAAGACCGCCAAAATCTGGTTGCTGCGCGAGCTCAAACAGGGTAATAACCGAGATGAGACCGAGACCTCGGTGACGAGCCCGTGACGGTCGACAAACGGAAGCGCGTCCTGGAGATCCTCGACGCCGCGCTGGCGGAGCTTCCGGGGGCGCGTTCGGCTTATCTGCGCGCGGCTTGTGGCGACGACGAAACTTTGCGGCGTGAAGTCGAATCTTTGCTCGAGTTGGAGAGTGAGGCCGACGACTTCCTGGCGGAATCGGCGGTGCCGGCCCCCGGGGACAGCATGATCTTTGGCGGCGGCTTGCGGGTCGGCCCTTATCGCGTGCTCGAAAGTCTGGGTCGCGGCGGTATGGGTACGGTCTACAAGGCGGTCAGAGAGGACGACTTCGAGAAAGAGGTGGCGCTCAAGCTGCTCCAGCGTGACCTGGTCAGCGAGGCCAATGTCCGCCGTTTCCACAACGAGCGTCAGATCCTGGCCGGCCTCGAGCACACCGCGATCGCCCGTTTGCTCGACGGCGGCACCACCGACGACGGCCGTCCTTATCTGGTGATGGAATACGTCGAAGGGGTGGCGATCGACCAATATTGTGACGCCCATCGGTTGAGTACCAGCGAGCGTCTCAGGCTTTTTTTGAAAGTCGCCTCGGCGCTGGCCTTCGCACATCAAAACCTGGTCGTCCATCGCGACCTCAAGCCGGGCAATATCCTGATTACCGAGGGCGGGGCGCCCAAGCTGCTCGATTTCGGCATCGCCAAGCTGCTCGCGGCCGACGACGGCATCCGTCGGGATCTGACCCGCGATCTGGAACAGCCGATGACGCCGCGCTACGCCAGTCCGGAACAGGTTCGCCGGCAAGCGATCACCACCGCGAGCGACATCTATGCCCTGGGGACCCTGCTCTATCGCCTGTTGACCGGTCGCTTGCCGTGCAGTCTCGAGAGTTGCCGCTTCGGTGAAATTCCGTGGCGGATCGTCGAGCAGGAACCGGTCAAACCGAGCGTTGTCATCGGCCAGGAGGAGACGGTCGAAAGGTCGGACGGCGATCTGCTGTTGACGCCGGCGGCAGTGAGCACGGCCCGCGACGGCGATCCGGTCAAGCTTCGCCGTCGCCTTGCCGGTGACGTCGACGCCATCGTGCTCAAGGCCCTGCGCAAGGAGCCGAAGTATCGCTATTCCTCGGTCGAGCAATTTGCGGAGGACATCCGTCGGCACCTCGGAGGACGTCCGGTGGTCGCGCGCCGGGGTACGTTGGTCTATCGAGGCGGCAAATTCCTGCAGCGTCACCGGGTGGGCGTCGCTGCCATCGGTGTCGCCATGCTGGCATTGACCGCATTTCTGGTCCGTGAACGTCAGCGGCTGGAGACGGACAAACGACGCGCCGAGAGTGTCGTTCGGGTGATGAGCGGGCTGATCAACATCTACGATCCCGACAATGAGGAGGAGATCCGGGCTCCCCTCGAGAGCGCCCGCGAGGAGCTCAAGGTGCTCGAGGACGAACCCGATCTGCACGGCGAGATGTCGTCCGCACTGGCTCGGATCCACTTCAAGCTCGGGCATAGCGAGACCGCCTGGGAGCTGATGCACGAAACGCTCGAGGTCTGGCGACGGTACTATCCCGAAGACCTTGCGGGTCTGGCCGAGAGGAAGAACAACCTGGGAGTCTTATATCTCGAGGAGAGGGACTACGACAATGCCGAGAAGCACTTCCGCGAGGTGATCGCGCTGCGCGATCAGCTGGGCGGCGAGGAGGGCGTCACGGTCATCAACCTCAACAACCTGGCGACCGTGCTCTTGTATCGGGGCAGGTATGCGGAAGCGGAGGGGCTTTATCGACGGGGACTCGAGATCCGCCGCCAGGCGCCCGAGGGTAGCGATGAACGCAAAGGAGTCTCGGCCAGTCTGCGCAACCTGGGGGCGGTATTGCTGGCACGGGGAGACTTCGCGGAGGCCGAACCGCTCTTGCGTGAGGCGCTCGCGATCGGTCTGCGTGACGGCGGCATCGAAGACGCCTCTCTGGCCGCGACATATGAGCTTCTGGGGCGGGTCCGATTTGCTCTCGGCGATTCCTGGGAAGCGGAGGAGCTTTATAAGCAGGTTCGAGAGATTCGCAGCCGCGGGTTGGGGGAAGATCACGCCAGCGTGCCGTGGTTGGACCGCAATCTTGCGGTGTTGTTGTTGGCGGAAGGGGAGCTGGCGACGGCACGAGTGGTGATCGAGCGCCTTCACCATGGCCTGCGCCGTGCGCTGCCTCCCGGCCATTGGCGGCTCGCCGCCGCGGACGCTGTCCTGGGTGCGCTGTTGACGGCTGAAGGGCGATTTGCGGAAGCTGAGCCGTGTCTGACCGAGAGTCATGAGCTTCTATTAGCGATGATTGGCGAGTACTCGAGCTACACCAGCGATGCACGGCGCTGGCTCGAGGAACTCTACGTGGCTTGGGGGCAGCCGGAGAAGGCTGCCCCTTTCAGATCCGCTGGGAATCATGTCAGGTGAGCTAAGAGATCAAGGAAGCTACCAGCGCTCGATTTCGTCGATGGTGAGCTGGTAGGCGCCTCGCGTTCCCAGGGATCCCTCGACCCGCACGAAGTAGAGTCCCGGCTGCAGAGTCTTGGCCAGGCGGAAATTGTCGCCGTTGCCGCCGTCGTCGGCCGTCGCCAGGCGCTGGCCGAGGTGGTCGTAGAGCCCACCGAAGGTGTCGGTGTCGCCCGAAGTTTCGATCCTTACGGTGCGAGGAGCGGAGAGCTCGAAAGCGAAGACGTCGTGATCATCACCCCAACCGTTGTCGATTTCAGCCCGGAGGCTGCGGCCGAGCCCGGTGGCCGTGGCGCAGAGCAGGCTGTCGGAGTGATCGTCGAAGTCCGCCAACCGGCACAGGGTATCCCACGGATCTGCGAAGGGATCGGGAATGGCTTCGATTTCTTCAGCCTTGTAGGTTTCGCCGGTGAGTGGGTCGGGAATGGCTTCGATTTCTTCGGCCTTGTGGGTTTCGCCGGTGAGTGGGTCGGGAATGGCTTCGATTTCTTCAGCCCTGCGGGTTTCGCCGGTGAGTGGGTCGGGAATGGCTTCGATTTCTTCGGCCTTGCGGGTGCCGCCTGGGTATAGCTCGGCGAACGCCGTGCGCAACTTGAACTCACCTAGCGCCTGGAGCGGATCCTGGGCATCGGCACAGACCGTTAGCGTTTGCGGCGTATCGCTCGCGACCAGCAGATGGGACGCTGAACTTTCGATGACGTCGACGTTGGCGGAACGCTCGCAGTTCGGGCCGAGCAAGGCAAGCCGTGGCTCGGCGGTCGCGGGTCCCGGCACCGCGAGATCGAGCATCAAGAGACCGGCGGCGGGGGTCTGGAGACGGAAGCAGTCGGGCTGGCCGGCCAAACGGCCGTCGCCGCGATAGATTTCGTCAGGGGTGATCGAGGATGCGTTCAGGCAATGCGGCGAAGATGCCGAGGCATGGGTGTTGAGTAGGAACAGTAAGCTGATCGAGAAAGTGAATCGGACGGTGCGAAGGACGATCGGATAGTAGGTGGTCATGGCTCTTTCCCCTTGCGGGCTTCGGCCCGCGGTCACGATGAAGCTCATTTAGCTCTCGCGGTCTCTGGGGTGGCCACCTCGGTTACCGCTTACACTTATTCCCTCGGGAGTTGTCAAAAAACAGGATCATGTTTAGAGACTTTTTTTGTCGCCGTTGGCGAGTCGTCTCGGTACTGTGGGTTTTGGCCGCGTGCGGTGGGGGCAGTGAACCCTCAGTAGTCGAGGCGAGGCGACCTGGTCCTGATGATCGAAGGGCTGACTCGGCACCGCCCAACGTGTTGTTGATCGTCGCTGACACGCTGCGCGCCGATCGCTTGGGCGCGTATGGCTACGATCGACCGACCAGCCCTAATATCGACCATGAGCTCGCCGCGCGAGGGTTGACGTTCGAGGCTGCCTACAGCCAGTCGCCTTGGACTCTGCCGTCGATGATCTCGCTTTTCACCAGTCGCTATCCTGGAGAGCTGCTGGGCGACGATCCCACGACCTTCGGCCTGCCGGCTGAGCTCGAAACCTTGCCCGAGAAGATGCGTGGTCTGGGCTACCGCACGGGTGGATTCGTCGCCAATGCTCTATTGCAGGAACGAAACGGTTTCGCCCGGGGATTCGACACTTACTACTTCCCGCCGGTCCAGCGCGATCACCGACGTCACGCCGAGAACGTGACCGCGCGAGCTCTCGACTGGCTGGCATCGTCGACCGAGGCGGCGGGTGGCGAGACGCCATTCTTTCTCTATCTGCACTTCATGGATCCCCACGACCCTTACGACAACTCGGACATGGTCGATGGCCGTTCGCCGTTTTATCCGGACTACGAGGGCGATCTTCTGGGAGTCGGGATCGGCGAATTCCTGGACGGAGAGAAACATCGCGACAACCCGACGGTAGGCGTCCCTGCTGAGGATGTCGCCCATCTGAGCGCGCTCTACGATGCGGAAGTGCGCTACCTCGACCGCGCGATCGGCGAGTTCCTGGCAGCGATTCCTGAACAGGTGTTGGCCAATACCCTGATCATCTTTACCGCTGACCACGGCGAGGAGCTCTACGACCACGGCTGGTGGCTGCACGCACGAACCGTCTTTGACGAGTTGATTCGTGTACCCCTGATCATGCGCTGGGATGGGCGTCTGTCCGCCGGCCGCCGCGTGCAAGACATCGTGCGCCTGCTCGATTTGACGCCGACGATCGCCGCCGCCGTCGGTCTGGAGCCATCCAGCGATTGGGCCGGTCTCGACCTATTGCCTTATCTCTCAGGCGGAGCGACTCTGCCGCGCCTATCAGCGTTCGCCAGGGCGTGGACCCACAATCGGCCGTTGCGTGCCGGTCTCGTCGTTGGGCATAAGAAACTGGTGCTGTTCAATCGCAACGAACGTCAGTATCAACCGGGGGACAACGAGCGCATCGCGCTCTCCGTCGATCGACGCCGAATCCCGCATCGGGCGCTTTACGATCTGGCAGCCGATCCCGGGGAACGCGACAATCTGCTCGAAGCAGCGCCTGACCACCCCGACCTGGTGCGCCTGCAGCGGGGTATTCACGGCCGGCTCGACCGTCAGATGAGCGGCCTGCGGGTGATCGCCAGCGGTCTTTCGCCTGGCAGCCGGCTGACCGGCCGAATCGAGCTCACGCCGGTTCCTGCTGGCTGGGTTTCTTATTTCCTCGCCGACGCTGACCGGGTAGAGCAACAGAGCTCGGAGGTCCGCTTCGAGCTCTCCGCCGAGTCTCTGGACAAGGGCTTCGTGATCCAGGGTGAGATCGGCAAGCTCGAGGTGCTCGAAGCAGCGATCGACGGCGTACCGCTGGCCGCCGGTCAGATCCGTGCCGGCGAAGCGCCGTGGCGGGGCGTCGCTGTCGAGGCGACGAGCCTGCGTCACGAGGGGTGGCCAGCGGGCGTCGAGAAACCGACGCTGCACGTCTGGTACCGCGAGGTCGATCGCAGCGTCGCGCCGCAAGATGCCGAGACTCGCCGTCGACTCGAGGCACTGGGTTATCTTTGATCCGGCTTTGAAATTAAACAATCGGCATTGAGGCGGGACCTATCTGAGCGCAATCCCGGCTCACAGGTCACGATTCACCAATGGAGGCCTCTTCATGACGACGTACTTCGTGTCCCCCGACGGCGACGACAGCAGCGACGGCAGTGCCAAGAATCCGTTTCGTACGCTCATGGGAGCGGTCTATCCGTCCCCCGTCCAACATCTCAGAACCCGACTGCTGCCCGGCGATACGGTCAAGATTCGCCCTGGCGTTTACCGGATCGCGGACGAACCTCGGGACCAGTATGGCAGCTGGCTGCTCACTCGTTTGCAGGGAGGCCCGACCGCACCGATCACGATCTGTGCCGCGGAAGACTCCGACCCCCCGATTTTCACCGGTTCCGACCCGACGTTCGAATCGATCAAGACCGAAGCCTGGGAAGTGGTGACCGAGGACGGTCTGGACGGGCGAAAGATCTTTCGCAGTACCTCCACGCTGCGCGTCAAGGCGAGTGATGTCCAGAAATTTCGCGGTTTCTACAACGATCGTTTCGCCCTGGTTCCCTATAGCCGGTTCATCGATTTCGCCAGCGACAACACTCGCTACCATCGGCAGCAGGACGAGAACGCCCACGACGAACAGGCCTCTCTTTACGTTGGGCCGGGGCTTTTCTTCAAACCGTTAGGCGAGGAAATCCCCGGCGAGGACGGCCTGATCGAGGGGCATCTCTACGTGCGCCTGATGCCGACGTTCACTCAGCAGCACCTGGAGCTGGCCGATCGGGACATCGATCCGAATCGCGTGCCCCTGCGCATCTGTTCAACGGCCGACGAGCTGATCCTCCGCAGCTGCTCCAACCTGAGATTGGCCCATCTGCGGCTGGCCGACCCGGGCCGGATCCGGATCGGCGCCAGCAACCATTGGAACCCTTCCAGGCACCTGGAGCTGTTCAAGCTTGAGATTCCCCGCGGCGCCTTGACGGCCGGCGGCAACATCATCTCGATCGGCCCTCGCTGCCACGATGTCCAGGTTCTCAAATGCCGGATCAACGGCGGCTTTCCGCCCTGGATCTACTGGACCGACGTCAAGCACGGCGTTCGCAGCGGCGAGCTCGGGCCGGCGCGAGGTTTTCATGGCGGTTGCGTGGGGCTCAACAGCTCAGCGGTCCACACGGGTCGCACTTCGATCGCCGACGACGGCGCCAGCCATGTCGAGGTCGACGGCTGCGCGCTGGAGCGGGCGTTCTTCGGCGTCGCCCTGGGACACGGCGCGAATCGGGTCACAGTACAGCGCAACCACATACGCAACATCCATGATGACGCGATCCTGGTCACGGCCAGCGCCTATGAGGTGGACATCTTCAACAATCGCATCACCGAGAGCTTCGCCGGTATTTCAAGCGTCAGCGGCGTTTATGAGACCGATGCTGAGGCTGTCGTCAATCGGGTACCGCCGCGCAAGCTGGGCACGATCTATATCCACCACAACGTCATCCATACCGGGCCGGTGGCTTACGGCAGAATCGGCGCCCCCCAGGCCTACCTGGGCCTGCCCGAAGACCGGGAGGCGCTCGGCGACGAGGCGCGCGAGCGGCTCGGAGGCTTCGTAGATAATCGCCCCTTCGGCGCCCACGGTTACCTGCCAGAAGCCTGGACGATCTACAACAATACGCTGGTCTTTCGCAGCGTCCACGCCTGCGGCGCGCTGCATCTGAACCCCCACTCGGAAGTGCCAGAGTACTTCTTCAATAACCTGGTAGTGCAGCTTTATCCCCAGGGCAAGGTTCTGTGGAACATCGACGTCACGCGGCAGCGGCTGGGCGGCAAGCGCCAGATCGCCGACGGCAACGTCTATTGGCGATCGCAGGATCTGCTCTCAGACGAGCCAGCGCTGGTCCACTTTGGCAATAGCGACGTGGCTGGCTTCGGCCAGCGGAGCTTCAGGGATTTGCTCCAGTTCTTCTCTGGGATGCCGGGGGTCGCAAACTATTTCGAGCGCTCCCGGCGGTACCATGACCTGCGTTTCGAAGAGTTCGGATATCAAGGCGACGGCTACACTGCCGGCTTCGACGCCGGCAGCCTCTGGGGGCAAGATCCTGAGCTGGATCTTTCGAGCTATCGCCCGCGGGTCGGAGGTCCCGCCGATCGTCGAGGCATCGCGCTCGACAAGCTGGGCTGTGCGCGCGACTGGCCGATGCGGAACTCAGGATTTATCGGCGCCTTGAAACCGAGATGACGAGTCAGGTCGGTACGGGACGGCTTCGACGCGATCGAAGAATGTTCAGGTTGTGCCTTCGGATTTGGTTTCGGACGCCAGGCCGAGGACGCTGAACACTAGAGGCGCCAGGCCGATCCAGGCGATCGCCTGCCGTTTGAACCCGAGGCTGATCCACCCTAGAGCATCTTCGCTCCCACACTGGCATTTCGGCCGACCTCCAGGCATTGCGCCCAACCGCTCAATGGGGGCGTCCGACGTACGCCCATCCAACGTACGCCTACCGTTTCGAGTCCCTATAGCTGGGTCACCTGGGAAGCTTCGGACGACGCTTGAGGACGCTGGCCGCCACCAGCGAGATCGGATTGACAGAACTCGACAAGATGTGATGCCGACCGTGGCCTGATGAGCGGTGAGCGAAGCTCCCAGCAGATTTGATGTAGATTGAATTGGTGCAACTCTTCAAGGCTGCGACCACATAGATGATCCGGATCATCTATGGTCAGCACGCTCGGCTGATAGGTCTCCAGCGGCCGACCGCGCCCGCCGTCCTGATGCTCACTGAAATAGGCCACGAAATCATGCTGCAAAGCGAGCTCCATCGGCATCGCGCGCCCTTGCTCGGGCATCAGAGCCTCGTTCAACCGTAATACGGTGTCGAAGGCCGCCTTGCGCTCGATACCGAAGGCAGATGCGGCGAAGCGGGCGGCCTCTCGATAGAACGGCCCCCAGCCCTCCGGCATCGATCTTTGAGCCGCAAAGTTCTCCTGAACCCACGTCAAACTCGGGAAAGCGTTGGGTGTCTTCGCGATGGTTGTGCGCAAGCGATCGATGGATTCCATGATCGGGATGCCGCAATCCCACTGCAAGAACCGCAACACATAACGTAGCAACGAATAATTCTCGAGCGCTGTATACAGTTGATAAAGGGCAAGCATGTCCCGCAAATCGTCGTGGCTGTAGCTGAGGGTAGATACCAGGTTGTCGTCTTCATCGACCTGGATCTGATACTTTTCCCGATAGGCGCTATCTGCCATCGGGCTGTTCGGCAGCAATCGAGTGCGGAATGCTGAAACGAAGATATCCTTGTCGGAGTAGATCTGCAGATCCTTCTTGAAGCTCTCCAGAGTAGCTCCCGGGAGCCCGATCATCAGGTCGGTAGCCAAGGGTAATCCCTGATCGCGCATGATCTCAGTGAGCTCGTTATAGCGCTCCGACTTGATATTGCTGCGACGTACAATGTCGAGAGTCTTCTGATCCGTGGTTTGGATCGAAACGATGCCCTGACTGCAAATGCGCGCTTCCCTGAAGGTCTTCATGATCTCGGCCAGGCGGGCCGTCGCATTCTTGGCCGAATTGAAGAACACCTCTTTGGGATATCCAGTTCTGTCTCGGGCCGACGCGATCGCCTCAGCAAGCTCCACATCGCGCGGCACGATGCCGAAGTTGGCATCAGCGAGCCATAGGACCGGGACCCGT
>JAAUXY010130978.1_pt1 | contig 12834 bp, 13 predicted proteins | sample 7278121 | NCBI WGS metagenome assembly JAAUXY01 (sample SAMN14350117, study PRJNA611818) | marine sediment metagenome | isolation source: surface marine sediment (1.8m) | place: French Polynesia: Moorea | collected 2018-08 | reverse complement strand
CCGAGGCGGCGAATCGGGGCGTTCGCGTACGGCTGTTGATGGACGACGCACTGACGGAGCAGATTGACGCAGGCCTGTTGAACCTGGACGACCACGACAATATCGACGTTCGCGTTTTCAATCCGTTCCCGCGGCGCCGGTCACGTCTGATCGCCTTTATCGCGTACTTCAACATCCTGAACCGGCGCATGCACAACAAGTCGTTTACGGTAGACAACCAGGTCACGATCGTTGGTGGGCGAAACCTGGCGGACGAGTATTTCCAGATCGGGGGCTTCGAGGAGTTCATCGACGAGGACGTGCTGGCGATCGGCAACGTCGTCAATGACGTGTCCGACGGCTTCGACGAGTACTGGAACACGCCCGAAGCCATCCCGATCAGCGTATTCGACAAGGTCATTCGCACACGGCCTTTCGCCAGCGTCGCCGTCGACAGCCGCGCCTATATAGAGCGGCATCGCGAGAGCCCGTACCTGAGCCAGGTAAGCAACGTCATTGTGGAGCAATTGCTGGCCGGCCGGCTGCGTTTCACTCGAGCAACAGCAGAGCTGGTGCTGGACCAACCCGAAAAAATCCGCAAGATCGTCCACCGGCCGACCAGCAGGACCTCGCAGTACCTGCTGGACATGGTGCGCGATGCGGCCGACGAGGTCGTCATCGTCTCTCCCTATTTCGTTCCGCAGAGGGAGGGCGTCGAGTTCTTTCGCGGCCTCATTCACCGCGGCGTTCGCGTGGTCATCATCACGAACTCGCTCGCGTCGACCAATCATTCGAGCGTGCACGCGGCCTACGCGCGCTATCGCAAGCCGCTGCTCCGGGAGGGTGTGGAACTCTACGAGCTGCGCCATCTGTTCGCACCACACGAAGTATCGGGCGGCGAACAGAGCACCGCGAAGCTGACCCTGCATTCGAAGGTGGTGGTCGCCGATGGCAAACGGCTCTTCGTAGGATCGTTCAACCTCGATCCGCGCTCGCTGTATATCAATACCGAGATGGGTATCGGCGTACGCTCACGCGGGTTCGCGACAACGATGGCGAACAGTATCGCGGAGACCTTGCCGAAGTGGGCCTACCGGCTCGTGCTGGGTCCCGATGAGCAGCTGCAATGGAAGTACCGTAGCGCTGGTGTAGAGCGCACGGTTGTCAGGGAGCCCCACACCAGCATCTGGCGCCGGGCGGCGACGCGTCTCATGAGTTTCTTCCCGATCGAAAGCCAGATGTAATCAGGACTGGCAACCCAACAGGACCTCACCGTGCCGCTCGTCTATCAGCGAGCTGCGCTGTACGGCGAGCTGATACCCGACGTAGTACTTGAACACGTTGCTGACGTAAGTCACGGTCTCCCGGCCGATACGTCGTGCCGCGATGATCTCGACGTGGTCGAACCAGCGATTCGGGTCGTACCCGGATTCTCGTGCTTCCCGCCGGAAGCGATTGATCTTGGCGGGTCCCGCGTTGTAGGCCGCGAGCGAGAACAACCATCGGTTCACGTCGTCGATTCCCGGTTTGTCGAAATACCGGTCCGCGATGAATCGCATATAGCGGGCGCCAGCGTGGATATTGTTGTCTTCGCTGCTTACGTCGTTGATGCCGACGTTCTTGTCCGCGGCGGTGGACGGCTTTATCTGCATGATGCCCACGGCACCCGCGTGGCTCTTGCGCGACTGGCGCAAACCCGATTCCTGGTAGCCTTGTGCAGCCAGCATCAGCCAGTCGATATCGTATTGCTCGCTGTGTTTCTGGAATAGTGTCGCGAGCTTTCGAAGGTACGCGGAATCGATCCTGTCCGTTGCACAACGGACGCGTTTCGCGTTCGACAGGTAACGCGTGTAAGTATCGTTGCCGACGAGTGTGCCTTTGCCGTACTGCTTGAGGAATCGGTCGACGATTCCCGCTAGTTCCGGGCTGTTTTGCCGCATCGCCCAGGCAATTGCACCCGAGTCGTTTATGACGAGATCGTCACGGATTTTGATGTGCGGAAATACCTGGGTCCAGAATCTCGCCTTGTAGTCGTCCATGATCGTCATGTCGACCATGCCTGCGTTGACCATCTCCAGGATATCCTCCGCCTCCAGCATTTCGTCCGCAGCCAGCAGTTCGGGCTGCGGCAGGCCTCGTTTGTGAAGATCGAGCGCCAGTAATTGCAGGTGTTCGAAGTAACTGCTCGAGCGCCGCACGAAGATCTTCCGCCCGGCAAGGTCGTCCAGGGACGCGAGCTCGGGAGCAGCGGGACCGGTAACGATAACCTCATTGATGTTGGTGAGCATCGGTCGTGCGAAATTGACCGTGGCGGCCCTGGCTGTCGTGATCGTGAGATCGCCGGCGGCAATGTCCGCATTGCCGTTCAGCAACGCGGGCAGCAGCTGGTCGCGGCTGACCGGGATGACCAATACGTAGACCTTGATGTGGCGCCGTTCCAGGCGCTTGTTGATAAAAGCTTCGAATTTTTGCAGCAGGTCGTAGACCGCTCCGCGAGGCCGGCCGCCGTCGAAGTAATACTGATACCCGCCGTACGGGACGACGACGCGAACAACGCGACGATCGACCATGCCATCGAAGTCGCCGACCCACGGTTCCCACGCGCGTTGCGCTTCTTCCGGCAGCAGTTCGCCCGTCTCGGGCGCGGCGTCCGGCTCGTTTGCGGACGCGCTGGCAAGAAACGCGAACGTAACGTACAGGAGCGCAAATCGCAGATGTCGCCTGAGACTCATCGGACGAGCATGCCATAATGTCGGCTCCATCATAAGGAGGTGAAGACATGCGGTGGCGCGGCGGCAGGAGAAGCTCGAACATCGAAGACCGGCGCGGCAGTCGTGCGCGCACGGGCGTGCTTGGCGGTGGTATTGGCACGATCGTCCTGATCCTGGTCGCGATGTACTTCGGCGTGGACCCGACGTTCCTTATCCAGGGCATGCAGCAGGCAAACGTGCCGTCATCCTCGGGCAGGCAGCCGACTGCCGAAGATCTCGAGAACGACCCGCTGGCCGACATGGTCCATGTCGTGATTGCGGACACCGAGGACGTCTGGAACGAGATCTTTGCCGAGCAGGGACGAAGCTACCGCGAGCCGACACTCGTTCTATTTACGGGCGCCACGAAATCGGCTTGCGGGCTCGGCCAGGCGGCGATGGGGCCTTTTTATTGCCCGGCCGACCAGAAGGCTTACATCGATCTCAGTTTCTACGACGACATGCGGAACCGGTTCGGCGCGCCCGGCGATTTTGCGCAGGCCTACGTGCTTGCGCACGAAGTCGGGCACCACGTGCAGAACCTGCTGGGTATCTCGGGCAAGGTGCACCAGATGAAACAACGCGTTGGCAAGACCGAGGCGAACAGGCTGTCGGTACGCCTCGAACTGCAGGCCGATTGCCTCGCCGGCGTCTGGGCAAATCGGGCACACGAAGCGCGAAATATCCTCGAAGTGGGCGATGTGGAAGAAGCGCTCAACGCCGCGAGTGCGATCGGGGACGACCGGCTGCAGCGCCAGAGCGGCGGCAACGTGGTGCCCGAGTCGTTTACGCACGGCACGTCCGAGCAGCGGCAGCGCTGGTTTCGTATCGGCCTCGAAACCGGAAACCCGGACAGCTGCGATACGTTCAACGCGGCCAGACTCTAGGATGTGACTGACGCGATCGGCAAATTCGCCGCCGCCGCCGAGCAGGCGTCGAGTCGCATTGCCGGGCTCGTGCGCGAAACGCCGCTGGAATACTCGCCGCAATTCTCGGCCGACCTTGGCGCGGACGTCTGGTTCAAGCTGGAGAACCTGCAGCACACCGGCTCGTTCAAACTGCGGGGCGCCGCAAACCGTCTCATGACGCTGAATGCCGGGCAACGCGCAGCCGGCGTTGTCGCAGCGTCGAGTGGCAACCATGGAGCGGGCGTGGCGTATGCCATGCAGAAACTGAATACGCGCGGCGTGGTTTTCGTTCCGGAGGGTACGTCACGGATCAAGGTCGACGCGATACGAAGTTATGGCACCGACGTCGAGTACGTCGGCACCGATGGACTGGATACCGAGTTGCATGCGCGCGCTTTTGCGCGCGATAACGGCATGTTCTACATCTCGCCGTACAACGATGAGCAGGTCGTTGCTGGCCAGGGAACCTGCGGCGTCGAGATTGTGAAACAGCTACCAACCGTCGACGCGGCATTCATTGCCGTCGGCGGCGGCGGCCTGATCGGCGGAACGGGCAGCGTACTCAAGGCGTCCAATCCCGATGTGTTGCTCGTCGGCTGCCAGCCCGCGGCGTCCGCGGTCATGGCTCGATCCGTCGAAGCGGGCACAATACTCGAGTTGCCCAGCGGGCCGACGTTGTCGGACGGAACGGCGGGTGGCATCGAGGAGGGCAGCATCACGTTTGATCTGTGTCGCGAACTCGTCGACGAATTCGCGGTCGTTAACGAAGGTGAGATCGCCGAAAGTATCCGTCTTTACATCGACCGGCAGCACCAGTTGCTGGAGGGCTCGGCCGGAGTTGCAGTCGCGGGGCTCATGGAACATCGCGATACGATCCGGGGAAAGAGAGTCGTCGTCGTCATTTGCGGAGCAAACATCTCTCGTGACGTGCTGAAGGAAGTTTTGTGAAACGCTGGCTGGTTCTGTTGTTGCTGTCCTGTTTCGTGCAGCCTGCCGTGGCGATGACGGCGTTCATCAACGTCAACGTCTTGCAAATGGAGGACGATTCGGTCCTCTCGGAACAGACCGTGATCGTCGACGGAGGCGTCATCAAGGCCATCGGGCCGGTCGGCTCGATACCGGTACCCGAGGACGCGAGCATCGTCGACGGAACCGATCGATATCTGATGCCGGGACTTGCGGAAATGCACGCGCACGTACCGCCTGCCGATTCGGCCGAACTCGATCGATACCTCAGTCTCTTCGTTGCAAACGGCGTAACGACAATTCGGGGCATGCTCGGCCATCCCTCTCACCTCGAACTGCGAAAGGGTCTGCTGACGGGCCGAATCTTCGGCCCGCGTCTGGTCACGTCGGGACCCTCCCTCAACGGCCAGTCGGTCACCGGCGTGTCGGATGCCGTCGATAAAGTAAAGGCACAGGTGGAAGCCGGCTACGATTTCCTGAAGATTCATCCCGGTCTCAGAGCGGAAGAGTTCGAGGCCGTGGCAGCTACGGCAAGAGAGGCCGGCATCCCGTTTGCAGGACACGTCACGGTCGCTGTCGGCGTAGAACGGGCCATGGAGGCGGGGATGGCGACGATCGATCATCTCGACGGCTACATGGCGGCGATGCTGCCGTCGAGGTCCGATCGTTCCGGTGGGTACGGCGGTTTTTTTGACGTGCTGCTGGCCGACCAGGTCGATCCGGATCTTGTCACATCGCTGGCCGCCAGGACTGCGGCCGCGGGGACCTGGAACGTACCGACCAACGTGCTGGTCGAGCAGCTGATCGATGACAGGGGCGTCGCGGAGCTCGAAAGTCGTGCCGACATGCGTTACATGCCACGTGAAACCGTGGAACGCTGGGCCGAGGCAAAGCGCCAGGTGACGAGTGAACGAGGCTTCAGCCCCGAGGTTGCCGCGTTGGCGATCGACATCCGTCGGCGGTTGATTCTCGCCCTGCACGAGGCAGGTGCAGGTCTGCTGCTCGGCTCCGATGCGCCGCAGATCTTCAACGTGCCCGGTTTCTCGATTCACAACGAGCTCGAGAACATGGTGGCTGCAGGGCTCAGTCCTTACCATGCGCTGCGTGCCGGCACGGCAAGTCCGGCCGAGTTTCTGGGCCTCAATACCGGGTACGTCGGGGTCGGGCTGGACGCCGACCTCGTGTTGCTCGACGCCAATCCGTTCGTGGACATCAGCAACAGCCGTCGCATCCACGGCGTCATGCTGCGCGGAACCTGGTACTCCGGTTTCGACCTCGGCGAGCGCATCGCCCGCTTTCGCCGCGGCGAGTCAGACTGAGTCTATCTGCAACCTTTTTCGCTCCCCGGGTATCTAACAAGCAATAATCAGCGAAACGACCAGGGGGTCATCATGCGCAGCTTTCTCGTAATGGCGATGTTTACCGCGAGTCTGACCAGTTCGGCATTGCGGCAGAACTGCGAACTTGCGGATAACGATGTCGAGGCCGACGCCGCCGCCAGGACAGAGGTCAGCGCGCCCCTTCTCCTGCTGCGCCCCGCCGTGGACGAACAAAGCCTCACGCTGACTTGTGCTAACGTTGAGACTGATGAAACGGGAGAACCCGCGGAGTAGTCCTTGAGCGACCGGCCCGAGCTGGACCCAAAAGTACTGGCACTATTCGACGGCTATGTGCACGGCAAGATCAGCCGTCGGCAGTTTCTCGAGCGTGCGGCTGGCGCCACGGCGTCCGGTGTTTCGGCTGCGGCACTGCTTGCCGCCCTGAGTCCCGATTACGCGCTTGCACAACAAGTTGATCCCGACGACCCGGCAATACGCACCGACTACAAGCGTTACGGCTCGCCGAAGGGCGCGGGCGTCATGCGCGGATACTTCGCCCGACCCGCCGAGTCGTGGCACAAGCTGCCGGCCGTGCTGGTCGTCCACGAGAATCGCGGCCTGAATCCCTATATCGAAGACGTGGCACGACGGCTCGCCGTCGAGGGCTTCATCGCGTTTGCGCCGGACGCACTGACGCCGCTCGGCGGCTACCCGGGGAATGACGACGACGGGCGGGTACTGCAAAAGAAGCGCGATCCCGACGAAATGCTCGAAGATTTCATCGCTGCGGTCGAGTTCCTGAAATCCCACCCTGATGCCACTGGCAAGGTGGGTGTCGTCGGTTTCTGCTTCGGCGGCAGCGTTGCAATGAAACTGGCCGTCCGTTTGCCTGACCTCGCCGCCTCGGTTCCATACTACGGCCGGCATCCCGTCAACGAGGACGTGTCGACCGTACGTGCGCCCATGCAGCTGCATCACGCCGCACTCGATGAACGCGTCAATGCAAGCTGGCCTGCGTTCGAGGAGGCCCTGGAGAAAGCGGGCGTCGACTACGAAAGCCATATGTATGCCGACGCCAATCACGGCTTTCACAACGATACGACGCCACGTTATGACGAGGAAGCCGCAAAGCTTGCGTGGGACCGGACGTTACGGTTCTTCAAGAAGAACCTGACGTCGTGAGCGGCTGCGACCATGAAGCTGTTACTGCTTACACTGTTACTGGCCGCGGCGCCTGAACCGGAATCCAAAACCGTCATTGGCCCGCGTAACCCCGAGCTCGCCAGGGGCTCCGAAGCACTGATGGCCGGCGACGCCGAGGAGGGCGTGCGCCTGACTCATCTCGGACTCAGCATGGCGGCAAATCGTCGCGAGAAACTCGCTGGACTGTCGAACCTTTGCGCCGGCTACGCGATGCTCGGTGAGTACGAAAAAGGACTGCCTTTCTGCAACCAGGCGCTCGAGATGAACGACAGGCACTGGCGGTCCCTGAACAATCGTGCGCTTATCTACGTCAAACTGCAGCGCTATGCAGAGGCCGAGGCGGACATACTCAATGCGCAGGAGATTGCGCCAAATTCGCGGACGCTCAAGGTCGTCAAGGCGATGCTGCTCGACAAAACCAATCCCGTCTCCCCGAACATCGTGATCGATGACCGGCGCAATCCGGACAAGGAAGAGTGAAACGCGCCGTCCTGTTGTTGATCGCGTGCGCCGCGAGTGCGGTGGCTTCCGAACCCGAAGTAAAGCACCTCACCGACGACACCGGCGACCGCGTGCCGCTGGAGACCGTTGTTCCTGCCTATCCGAAGGACGCACGGCGAGATCGAATCGAAGGCGAAGTTCAGGTTTGTTTTCATATCGACCGCGAAGGGAAACCCTACCGTATCGCCGTCCGCAGGAGCACGCATCGGGTCTTCGAGAAACCAGCTCGCAAAGCCGTCCGTGCCTCGACCTACCAGCCGCTCGAGAAGGGCGAAAAGCCGTCGGGGATCAAGACTTGCCGTACGTTTCGCTTCAGCCTGGAGCCGGTGAAGGATCAGGACTGACGGACAGGCTATTGCAGACGCTTGAGTAGTCTGTCGAGGTCTGCGTGCCAGGCGGTCGCGAGGTCTTCCGAGTCCGACCAAAGCTGTGCGAGCTCCGAGGTCTCTGCCTTTTTGATGTTCTCGATCGCTTGCCGCGCAGTTTTCAGGAGATCGTCGCCCACGGGTATCGGGTGCGACTTTACCCAGTTCACGACATCGTCGGGAAGCCCGGCTCCGGGGTTTCCGCTCAGAGCAGCAACAACCTCCGCAGCGGCAATGGCCATGCTCGCCGTTGGCGCCTCGAGATAATCAGACTCTTCGGCGGCAGCCTGAAGAGCGCGCTCGATCACTGACAGGTCATTGCTGTCCGACAGCTCCCAGACCCAGTCGAGCGCGTCGTCGTTGTCAAACGGGCCTGTGTCCCAGGCACCGCCCAGTGCGGAACCTGCCCATAGAAGAATGCACGCGGCGATTACTCTCGGTTTCATAGCGCCCGAAGTTTGCCACAGATCTATGCGAATTCCCGGGCGAGATCGAGAATTCGCAATGCCGCCTGCTCCAGGTCGGCACCAATGCTGACGAGCCCCTCCTCGTGGCCGGTCATGACCGCCAGGCCGACATCGGCGAGCGGGGTATCGGCATAGAGCCGGGCGAACTCCCTCGCCATATCGGGTGTGCCGTACGCGACATTCTCGTCGGTGGCGGGTAGCGAATTCTTGAGCTTGTGCCAGAGATTCGCGCTATGGACGTGCACGACGGCTCCGATGTCAGGATCGAGTTCGTAAATCGCGGCATGCGTCAGCGATTCGGACGATGCCTGCACGGGACCTTTGCAATCGACGCTGTTGCGGTCGATATCGTAGGCAGTGACTAGCGCGTAGTGACGGCCATCCGTAGTGGCAAGCTGGCCCGTCTGCGTGCCGCTGATATAAAAGGTCGACTCGTCCCGGCGCACGCTCAGGTTGCCAAAACCGATGCCGAGATCGTCGTAGTGACCGATGAGTCCGGCTTCGTAGAGTGGCCGCCGCCATGTTTCCAGCTGATCCGCAACCGCCGGGTCGATAGGCGGCGCCGCTGTCCAGTTGCCGCGATACTTGATGTAGCCTTCGTCAATGCTCACTGTGCATGCTCCGGGAAAAGTCCGAGAAGGCCCTGTTCCGACGCCTCGCAGATGCCGCGCTCGGTAACCAGTCCTGTGACCAGACGCGCAGGTGTGACGTCGAACGCGTAGTTGCTGACGGGCGTGCCAGGCGCCGTTGTCCGGACCTGAACAGGCGTCTCTCCGTACGCTCCCCAGATATGTGATACCTCCTGCGGGTCGCGCTCCTCGATCGGTATGTCAGCAAGTCCGTCGGAGATTGTCCAGTCGATCGTCGTCGACGGCAGCGCGATGTAAAACGGCACGTCGTTGTCTTTTGCAGCCAGCGCTTTGAGGTAGGTGCCGATCTTGTTAGCGACGTCGCCGCTGCGAGTCGTCCGGTCGGTGCCCGTGATTACGACGTCCACGAGCCCGTTCTGCATCAGATGACCGCCGGCGTTGTCGACGACAACCGTGTGCGCGATGCCGGCACGATTCAGTTCCCACGCCGTTAGTTGCGAGCCCTGGTTGCGAGGCCGCGTTTCATCGACCCACACATGTACGTCGATTCCGCGTTCACGAGCAACGTAGATCGGCGCGGTTGCGGTACCCCAGTTTATCGTCGCGAGTGCACCAGCATTGCAGTGAGTGAGCACGTTGACGGGGCGACCCGGATTGTTGGCGGCGATTTCCTCGAGGAGCAAAACGCCGTGTTCGCCGATACCGCGCGAGATGGCGATGTCTTCCTCGCAAATCGCCGCCGCCTCTTCCCGGAGCAAATCCACCCGGCCGCTCTTGTCTGCCTCGATTCGCTCGAGGACTCTTTCGATTGCCCAGCGCAGATTGACTGCGGTTGGTCGCGTGGCGATCAGGGACGTCGCCGCTTCCTCCAGCGCAGCTGTTGAATCGTCTTGCAGCGCCGCGAGATACATGCTCCATGCGGCAGTCGCGCCGATGAGAGGTGCGCCCCGCACGTACATTTCGCGTATCGCCGTGGCGCCGTCCCTCCAGCTCCGGAGGTCGTGCACGTGGTATTCGTGAGGTAACAGTCGCTGGTCGATGATCTGCACGACGCCCGGGTCGTCGGGGTGCAGCCAGATGGTCCGGAAAGCTTCGAGAGAGTCTGACAAGTCAATATCCCGTGCAAGGTCGAACCGATATTATAATCGGCGCGCATCAAGCATCGAGGGAGAGACTATGGGTCCGTTGCAGGGTGTACGCGTTATCGAGTTCGGCGGGATCGGCCCCGGCCCGTTTTGCGGCATGATTCTCGCCGACATGGGCGCCGATGTCGTCGTCATCGACAGAAAGACGGCGAATCCCAACGCAGCAGGAATCGCAGGAGAGCCGAGATACGATTTCGTCAATCGCGGCAAGCGGTCGATTGCCGTCGACCTCAAGCAGGCGCCTGCGCGAGATGCGTTGCTCAGGTTGATCGAGGGCGCGGACGTGGTTCTCGAGGGGTTTCGTCCCGGCGTGATGGAAAAACTCGGTCTCGGGCCGGACGAGTGCCTGTCGGCGAATCCGGCGCTCGTCTATGGTCGAATGACGGGCTGGGGACAGCACGGCCCGCTGTCGCACGCGGCTGGTCACGATCTCAACTACATCGCGTTGTCGGGGGCGCTGTACTACGGGGCTCGTTCCGCCCCACCGATGGCGCCGCCGACGCTGGTTGGCGACATCGGCGGCGGCGCCATGGTTATGGCGATGGGCCTGATGGCGGCGCTGCTGCATGCGAGGAGCTCGGGCGAGGGGCAGGTGATCGACACGGCGGTTACCGACGGTTCCGCATATTCGACGGCACTGGTGTACAGCCTTTTCAAACAGGGCCACTGGTCCGGTAAGCGGCACGACAACCTTTTCGACGGTGCGGCGCCCTGGTACGACTGCTATGAGTGCGCCGACGGTGACTACGTCTCGGTCGGATCGCTCGAACCCGGCTTCTACCGCCTCCTGCTCGAAAAACTCGGGCTCGCGGAGGAAGAGGCGTTCGCGAATCAGTACGACAAACGGCGCTGGCCGGAGCTCAAGGAGCGCCTGCGTGATCTCTTTCGAAGCCGTACCCGTGACGAGTGGTGCGAGTTGCTCGAAGGAACCGATGTCTGTTTCGCGCCGGTGCTCGATTTCGACGAAGCGGTGCAGCACCCGCACAACGCGGCGCGCGAGACCTTTATCGAGGTGGGTGGTGTTACGCAGCCGGCGCCTGCACCGCGGTTCAGCAAGACGCCATCGGAAGTCCATTCAATGCCGCCGTCGAAAGGAGAGCACGGCGTCGACATACTCGCCGAGGCTGGCTTTTCCGCTGCCGAGATCGAAGCGCTAAAAGCGGAAAGCGTGATCTAGGCGTCGAGGCCTCTGCTCAGGCGAGCGGCGCGCAGCGTGTTTGCCATGAGCATCGTGATTGTCATCGGTCCGACACCGCCGGGAACGGGCGTTACGGCGGCAGCAACTTCGCAGGCTTCGTCGTAGGCCACGTCGCCCGTCAGTTTCGACTTCGTCTCGCCGTCGACCTCGACCTCGATACGGTTGATGCCGACGTCGATCACGACGGCACCGGGTTTGATCCAGTCCCCACGCACCATATTTGCACGGCCGACGGCAGCAACGACGATGTCGGCGCGGCGCACGACTCCCGGAAGGTCATGCGTGCGGCTGTGGCAAATCGTCACCGTCGCATTGCGGGCAAGCAAAAGGCTCGCCATGGGTTTGCCGACGATATTCGATCGCCCGATGACGACAGCGGTTTTTCCGGACAGGTCCTGGCCGAGATGATCCTCGATCATCAGCATGCATCCGGCGGGCGTGCAGGGTACGAACGCGTCGGACGTGTGGCCGGCCGTCAGTTTGCCAATGTTGACGAAATGAAAACCGTCAACGTCCTTCGACGGCAGGATCGACTGCGTGATCGTTTCTTCGTCGAGGTGACCGGGCAACGGCAACTGCACGAGAATGCCGTGGACCGCATCGTCGCTGTTCAGGTCGTCGACGAGGGCGAGCACGTCGTCCTGGCTTACGTCCTCGGGCAATGAGTGCTGTACCGAGTGAAAGCCACAGGCCTCGGCAGTGCGTTTCTTGTTGCGCACGTAAACCTGGCTGGCCGGATCTTCGCCGATGATGACCACCGCGAGGCCCGGTTTGAATCCGTGTTCCTCCAGCAACTCTGCGGTTTCGCGCGTAATGCGTTCTGAGAGCTCGGCGGCCTTGGCCTTGCCGTCGATACGTGTGGCGGTGGTCATGTTGTCAGGAGTCCGGCGGTGGGAGCGACGCATGGTAACGCCACCGCGGCCGCGGGTAAACTGCGGAGCTATGAGGGAGAAACGATGACGGAACCGTGGCTCGAACGCTGGCAGGAGGGACGTACCGGATGGCACGAGCCGAACGGTAATGCGAGTCTGAAAGCGCACTGGCCGTTCTCCGGCCGCCGCGTTCTCGTGCCGTTGTGTGGCAAGACGGTGGACCTCCTGTGGCTTGAGTCCCGTGGCAACGAAGTCGTTGGTGTCGAGCTCTCGGCGATCGCCGTCGAAGCGTTCTTCGATGAAAACGAGCTCGCCTGGGTGCGCAGCGATGGCCCTCTCGAGAAGTACGAGGCGATCGATCGGCGCATCACTATCTATTGCGGAGACTTCTTCGCGATGCGCGGCGAGTCATTCGATGCGCACTACGATCGTGGCGCCCTCATCGCCCTGCCTGCCGACATGCGACGGCGCTATGCGGCACACGTCCGCGAACTGCTCTCGCCCGGCGCGAAACAGCTCGTCGTGACCGTTGAATACGACGAAGACACGGCCAAGGGGCCGCCGTTCTCGG
>JAAUXY010049034.1_pt1 | contig 12837 bp, 11 predicted proteins | sample 7278121 | NCBI WGS metagenome assembly JAAUXY01 (sample SAMN14350117, study PRJNA611818) | marine sediment metagenome | isolation source: surface marine sediment (1.8m) | place: French Polynesia: Moorea | collected 2018-08 | reverse complement strand
GAGCACGCCCGGGTCTTCGGGCATCTCTACGGGACGCCCAAGGCGCCCGTCGAGGCGGCGCTCAGCGCCGGCCGCGACGTGCTCTTCGACGTCGACTGGCAGGGCACCCAGCAACTCGCCGAGCGGGCCCGGGACGACCTGGTCAGCGTCTTCATCCTGCCGCCCTCCACGGCCGAGCTGGAGCAGCGCCTGCGCAGCCGGGCCCGCGATCCGGAGGACGTGGTCCAGGCTCGCATGGCCAAGGCGGCCGACGAGATGAGCCACTGGGCGGAGTACGACTACGTCATCGTCAACCGGGACTTCGAGGACAGCATCGTCGAGGTCCAGGCGATCCTGGCGGCGGAGCGCCTGCGCCGCGAGCGCCAGGTCGGCCTCGGCGCCTTCGTCAAGACCCTGACCGGCCGTCCTTAGCCCGAACGCCGATCGGACAGGGCCCGGGCGAGGGCACAGAACTCGCTGATCGACAGCTCCTCGGCCCGGCCGGTCTCCGCCACCCCGGCGGCGGCCAGCAGGTCTGCCGGATCGCCGCCCAGGGACTTGAGGCTCTGGCGCAGCATCTTGCGGCGCTGGCCGAAGGCTGCCGCGGTGGTCTTCTCCAGCGCCGTCCAGGACACGGGGTGCAGGGGCTCGGGCCGGGGGCGCAGCGCCACCAGGGTGGAGGTGACCTTGGGCGGGGGCGTGAAGGCCTGGGGCCGGATGTCGAAGAGCAGCTCGACCTCGCAGAGCCACTGGGTGATCACGGCCAGCCGGCCGTAGCCGCGGCCGCGCGGCGCGGCGGCCAGGCGCTGCGCGACCTCCTTCTGGAACATCAGGATCAGGGAGCCGTAGCATCCCGGTGCGTCGAAGAGATCCCGCAGCCAGCGCAGCAGGAGCGGGGTCGAGACATTGTAGGGCAGGTTGGCGACGATCCGCCGCGGCGGGCTGCCGAGCGCTCGGGTCTCGGCCTCCAGCGCGTCGGCCTCGATCACCTCGAGCCGGCCCGGGACCGCCGCCGCCAGCTCGGCCAGGGCGTCCAGGCAGCGCCGGTCCTTCTCGATCGCGACGACCCGTGCGGCGCCGGCCTCGAGCAGCGCCCGGGTCAGGCCGCCCGGCCCCGGCCCGACCTCGATCGTCGTGCCCCGGGACAGGTCGCCGGCGGCCCGGGCGATGCGGGCGGTGAGGTTGGAATCCAGAAGGAAGTGCTGGCCCAGGCTCCGGCGGGCCGAGAGGCCGTGGCGCGCGATGACCTCGCGCAGCGGCGGCAAGGCCGGGCCTTCGGCGGTCACGGCACGCTCAGGCGGCCGAGGGCCGGGCCGGGTTTGCGCGGGCAAGCGCCATGTCTTCCGCCAGGCGCAGGGCCGCGATCAGGCTCTTGGGGCTGGCCCGGCCGCTGCCGGCGATGTCCAGGGCGGTGCCGTGGTCCGGGGAGGTCCGCACGAAGGGCAGGCCCAGGGTGACGTTGACCGTGCGGTCGAAGTCCAGCGCCTTGACCGGGATCAGGGCCTGGTCGTGGTACATGCAGAGGGCGGCGTCGTAGCCCCGGCGCGCCGCCTCGTGGAACATGCCGTCGGCCGGTAGGGGGCCGAAGGCGTCGATGCCGTGCCTGCGCAGGGCCTCGACCGCCGGCGCGATGACCTCGGCGTCCTCGCGGCCCAGGCTGCCGCCCTCGCCGGCATGGGGGTTGACGCCGGCGACGGCGATCCGCGGCTCGGCCACGCCGAAGGTCTCGCGCAGGGCCCTGGCGGTCACCCGCCCGGCATGGAGGATGCTTCGGGTGGTCAGGCCCGCCACGGCCTCGCGCAGCGGCAGGTGAACGGTGACGGGGACGACCCGCAGCGTGGGCCCGGCCAGCATCATGACCGGGGGCGACGTCAGGCCCGCCAGCTCGGCCAGGTACTCGGTGTGTCCCGGATGCCGGAAGCCGGCCCGGTAGAGGACGGCCTTGTGGATCGGGTTGGTGACCACGGCGGCGGCGCGGCCCGCCTGCGTCAGGGCCACGGCTTCGCGGATGCTCTCCAGCACCGCCGCGGCGTTCGCGCTGTCCAGTTGCCCGGGTGTGCCGACGATCGGCGAGGTCAGCGGCAGGACTGGCAGAGCGCGTGAGAAGACCTCGGCCGCCTCCGCCGGGTCGGCGATCGCCTCGACCTCGACCGGCCATCCGAGAGCCCCGGCCAGGCCGCGAAGTCGGGTCGGGTCGTCGAGGGCAAAGAAGGGGCCGAGTTCGCTTTCGCGTCGCGCCAGCCAGGCCTGCAGGGTGATCTCGCCGCCGATGCCGGCCGGCTCTCCGGCGGTCAGGGCCAGCGGTTCTCGGATGCGGGTGGCCGTTGCCGGCCGCGCCATCAGATCCTCATCTCGACGTTGGCGGCCCGGCGCAGGTCGCGCAGGTGGCGGCGCGACAGCATGTCGACGCGTTCGCGGCGCAGGCCGCTTTCGATCCTGTCGCGGTCGATGCCGTCGCCGCGGCGGCTGCAGACCATCAGCACCACGAAGCCGTCGTCCCGCTGGATCGGCCGGCTCGCCTGGCCGATTTCGAGGCTGGCCACCGCGTTGCGCAGATTGATCGGCAGATCGGCCACCTTGACTTCGCCGAGGTCTCCCGAGGCACCGCCCAGGTCTTCGGCGGCTTCGTCCATGCTGGCACAGCCGTTCAGCGTCCCGGCCAGCTCCACGGCTTCCGAGCGCACCGAGGCCGCCGCCTCCGCGTCGGCGTCCCTGGCCACCGGCAGGAACGCCTGCTTGAGGCCCAGCCACTCGTCGCCGGCCTCGATCCGGCGTTGCTTGCGGAAGAGGATAACGTGATAGCCGGTCAGGCTGCGGATCGGGCCGCCGATTTGGCCCGGCGACATCCGGGACAGCGCATCGTTCAGCTCGGCCGGCAGCTGGGACTCGCCGACCCAGCCGAGATCGCCGCCAACCGGTGCGGTCGCGCTCTGGGAGAACTGCCGGGCCAGGTCTTGGAAACGGGCGCCCTTCTGCAGCTGGTCGATCAGGCGCTGGGCCGAGCCCCGGATCTCCTCGTCCTGCGCCGGATCGTCGACTGCCAGGAATATCTCGGCGACGAGCCGAACCGTCTTGCCTTGGCCTGCGCGCTGACGGGCCACCGCAGCCTCGATCTCCTCTTCGCTGATGGTGACCTGGGGACTGAGCTGCCGGGCGATCACGCCCTGCCAGGCGATGGTGGCCTTGAGCTGCTCTATCAGGGCTTCGAGCATCACTCCGCGCCGGGTCAGCAGGTTGATGAACTCGGCGCGGCTGCGCTTGTTCTGCTCGGCCAGGGTATCGATGGCTGCCTCGATCTCGGTCCTCGACACCTCGATGCCGAGGCGTTCCGCCTCCTGGAGCTGCAGCCGCTCGTCGATCAGGTTGCGCAGGACCTGTGGCCCGAGGCTGCGCTGCGCCTCCGGGCTCGGCTGGACGCCGGCGGCCAGCATGGCCAGGCGGATCCGCATCTCCAGGTCCAGCAGTGAGATGACCTCGTCGTTGACGATCGCGGCTGCCCGCAGCGACTGCTGGGCGCCTGCCATCGTAGGGTTGAATAGCAGAAAAGCCGTCGTCGCCACCGCCAGAAAGCGCCAAATCCGCTTCATCGCCCGCCTCGGCCCGCTCTCGTCGTCTCGATTCTGTTGGGTCTCTTGCCGCCCCGAGTAACTATACCGCTCCGCGGGCTGGCGAACAACGCATGCCGGCAGGCCGAAGCGGCGGAAATCCAGGCAGACCGTTCAATTGCCGCCGCCGACACCGCCCAGGTGCTTGAAGGAAAGGTTCACGAAGAAGGCGTCTTCCTTGGTCACGTCGCGATCGTTGAAGAAGGAACGCTCGAAGCCGCCGCGGATTGCAAAGCACTCGTCCTCGTAGGTGATGCCGGCCTTCCAGGACAGGGAGTCGCCGCGCTCCAGGTCACGGCGGTGGGATCCGAAGACCGACCAGTAGCGGCTGAACTGGGAGTTCACCTGGACCCTCAGTTCTTCGCGCTGGTCGATCACTTCACCTCCGGAGACAAAGTCGTCGATGAAGGTGTAGGTCGCGTCGAAGTTCAGTGCCCGAGACCCGATTCTTCCGCTGATCTCGGAACGCTTCAGGGAGAAGGTGTCCTTGTCGGCCCGGAAGCGATAGGTCAGATCCAGGAACCTCCCGGGCTTCAGTTCGACCCGGCCGACGAAATCCGAAAACTGGTCGTCGATGCCGGAGTCGGCCGGGAAGAGGCTGTCCTGGTCGACGTCCATGAAGCGGTAGCTTTGGCCGAAGAAAGCTGTGCTGTAAGCGCCGTCGTCGCCCATGATGCTCCACTTTAGGCCGTAGTCGATGCGCGGCCCCGGGTCGACCCTGTCCGAGCCGGGAAAGCGGTTCAGGCTGAACAGGTTGGTGTCGTCGAACTCGAAGTCGACGCTGTCCTCGTCGGGAATCCTGCGCGGGTTCAGCCCCTCCGGCGCGACGACCACCTGGGCGATGGGCTCGACGATCTGGCTGAAGCCGGGATTGCTCTGGACGAAGGGATAGCGCCAACCCAGCGCCAGCCTCGGGACGACCCGCCCCGTGAAGTAGTCCTTGGTCTGTCCGTCCGGGTTGACATCCTCGGTGTTCGGATCGTTCTGGTTGATCCAATAGCCGTCGGCGGTAACCAAGGCGGTGATCTCGTAGCGGTCGCCCAGTGGCCCGGTGAAGGGAAGGTGCCATCCCCCCTCCATGGACAGTCGATTGCTGTCGCGCCCTCCGGTGCGGGTCAGGACCACCAGATCCGTGTCGAGGCTGAAGGTACTGTCCCAGAACGTCGGCTGGCTCAGGAAGCTGTAGTTGATCAGGGGGCTGATGATCGGAGTCTCGCCCTGGTCGTCTTCTTCCTGCAGGCCCTGATAGAGGAAGTTCTCGATGGAGAGGTAGTTGCGGCCGCGGAAGCCCTCCGCAAAGAGGCGGCTCGTCAGGTCGCCCGCTTCCGAGAACTTGTAGACGCGAAGATAGGTATCGTCGGTGGCCCTATTGGCATCGAACCCGACCCGCCAGGTGTCGTCGATGTCGAAGCGCCCCGTGGCGTCGACGTGGCCGCGGAAGACGTCCCGGTCGACATCGTTGGTTTTCTGCTCGCGGTCGGCCACGGTGCCGCTGCCGGTGAACTCCAGGTTGCCGAAGCGAAAGGCCTCGCGATAGGTACCAACGAAGACAGCACTTTCCTTGGAGGTGAGGATCGGCGAGATCGTCAGGTCGCGGTCCGGCGCGATGTTCCAGAAGAAGGGGACCTGGGCGGTGATGCCGAGCCGTCCGGAGCTTCCGATGGTCGGTGCCAGAAAACCGGTCTTCCGCTTCACGGTCGGGTCCGGATGCTGGAAATACGGGGTGTAGGCCACCGGGACGCCGAACATCTCCAGCCAGGCGTCGTGGTAACGGATCGACTTGTCCTCCTGATCGTGGATCACCCGCTGCGCCTTGAGCTGCCACAGCGGTGGCCGAGTCGGGTCTTCCCGGCAGAGCTCGCAGGGGCTGAACACGCCTTTGTTGACCTCGGTGAAGTTGCCCGCGGTCCGCTGACCGTTGGCGCCGGCCAGACGCGAGCGATCGGTCATCAGGATCCGGATGTCACGAATGAAGGCCTCGCGCAGGTCGCCGGTGACCTCGGCGAACTCGGCGAAGATGATCTCGCCGCTCGGCTCTACGAGGCGCACGTTGCCGGAGGCCGTGACCACCTCGCTGCGCATGTTGTAGCTGATCGCATCGGCCTGAAGGACGCGATCACCTTGCGTGATCTCGACCTCGCCCTTTGCCGTGACGATTCCGAGGTCCTCGTCGAAATTGATCTCTTCGGCCTGGATCAGGGCCGGTACATTCGAGGACGGCAAGCCCTGTGCGTGGGCGGGACAAGCGGCTGCGCCGAGGAACGCTGCGAGACCGACTTGCTGTAGGCGTCTCCACATGGGCGGAGCTAAACCGCACTCACTGTCGAGAGCATGCGTCCCCCCTTTGCGCTCCTTGGGCGGTTGCGGTCCGGCAGCCGGTCTCAGACCCGCCTTCGGTTGGCCGGAAAGACAAACGATATCGCTCAGAAGTGCAAGCACAAACGACTGGCAATCAACGGAAATTCCAAGAAGGTCACAACTTGTCGCTTGATCTCGGCGGCATTGACACCAATGGGGCTCAAACGCTATCGCAATAGCCATAGGCCGTGACTCCCCCGTGCCTTGCGCCGCGGTCCGCAGCGACATCTCAAGAGGATCCCAATGAAAGTCACTTTTGCCGCCGTCACCCTGCCGAAATCGGGCGCCTTGGCCGTTCCCATCCAGGAAGGCTGCAAGCTGCTTCCGACGGCCGCGCAGCTGGACAAGAGGACCGGCGGCGCCCTGAGCCGGGCCATGTCGGGCAGCCGATTCGATGGCAAGTCAGGGGAGATCCTCGAGGTTCTGGCGCCCGCAGGGATCGACAACGGCCGGATCCTGCTCTATGGCCTGGGAGACCCAAAGAAGCTGGTCGACCGCGACCTGCAGGACGCCGGCGGCAGCCTGGCGGCGAAGCTGAACGCGGTCGGCGAAAAGGCCGCGGCGGTCGTCGTCGAGGCCCCGGGCCGCAGCAAGGGCGCCTGGGCCGCCAACCTTGGCTATGGCGCGTTGCTCGCCTCCTACCGCTTCGACAAGTACAAGACCAAGGAGCCGGCGAGCAAGAAGCTGAGCCTCGCGAAGCTCGCGGTCCTGACCGCCGAGGCCACCGACGCCCGCAAGCTGTTCCGCGATCTGGAGGAGATTGCCGCCGGGGTTTTCCTGACCCGCGATCTGGTGTCGGAGCCGGCCAACGTGCTCTATCCGGCCGAGCTGGCAGCGCGCGCCAAGGCGCTCACCAAGCTGGGGGTCAAGGTGCAGGTGCTGGGCGAGGCGCAGATGCAGAAGCTGGGCATGGGCGCCCTGCTCGGCGTCGGCCAAGGCTCGGCGCGGGAGTCCCAGATGCTGGTCCTGCGCTGGGACGGCGCACCCAAGGCCAAGGACAAGCGGCCCGTCGCCTTCGTCGGCAAGGGCGTCTGCTTCGACACCGGCGGCATTTCGATCAAGCCCTCGGCCGGCATGGAGGACATGAAGTGGGACATGGGCGGCGCCGGCGTCGTGGTCGGCCTGATGCGCGCCCTGGCCGGCCGCAAGGCCCGGGTCAACGCGGTCGGCATCTGCGGCCTGGTCGAGAACATGCCCTCGGGCAAGGCGCAGCGCCCGGGCGACATCGTCACCACGGCCTCCGGGCAGACCGTCGAGGTCCTGAACACCGATGCCGAAGGCCGGCTCGTGCTGGCCGACGCCCTCTGGTACGTGCAGGACAAGTTCAAGCCGCGCGCGATCGTCGACCTGGCGACCCTGACCGGCGCGATCATCGTCGCCCTGGGCAGCGTCCACGCCGGGATGTTCTCCAACGACGACACGCTCTCGGACCAGCTGGCGACCGCCGGCAAGGAGGTCGGCGAGCTGGTCTGGCGCCTGCCCTTGGCAAAGGACTACGACAAGGCGATCGACACCGAGGCCGCCGACATGAAGAACATCGGAAACCGCGAGGCCGGCTCGATCACCGCGGCCCAGTTCCTGCAGCGCTTCGTCGACAAGGACCTGCCCTGGGCGCATCTGGACATCGCCGGGGTCACCTGGTCGAAGAAGGGCAAGCCGACCGCGCCCAAGGGCGGCACCGGCTTCGGCGTCCGCCTGCTCGACCGCCTGGTCGCGGCCCACTACGAAGGCTGAGGGCGACGTCGGAGGGGAAGACCCGGGCGCCATGACCGAGGTGCGCTTCTACCACCTGACCCGGACGCGGCTGGAGAACGCCCTGCCGCAGATGCTTGAGAAGACCCTGTCCCGGGGCCAGCGCGCGGTCGTGCGGGCCGGCTCGGAGGAGCGGGTCGAGGCCCTCAATAGCTGGCTCTGGACCTACGGCGACCGGAGCTTCCTGCCGCACGGCTCGGCCAAGGACGGCTATGCAGCCGAGCAGCCGGTCTGGCTGACCGTGGCCGAGGAGAACCCCAACGGCGCGCAGGTCCTCTTCCTGACCGACGGCACCGCCTCGACCCGGCTCGAAGACTTCGAGCTCTGCGCCGACCTCTTCGACGGCAACGACGAGACCGCAGTCACCGCCGCCCGCGCCCGCTGGACCGCCTGCAAGGAGGCCGGCCACGCCGTCACCTACTGGCGCCAGACCGAACGCGGCGGCTGGGAGCAGGCGGGCTAACGCCGCCGCCAGGGCTTGAGGCCGCCAGGCAGGCTGAGCTGGGCCTCGCGGTAGATGATGTAGATTCCGCTGGCGATCACGACGGCGACGCCGAGCCAGATGTTCTGTGCCGGCAGCTCGCCCCACACCAGAAACCCGAAGAGCACCGCCCAGACCATCGCCGTGTAGTCGAAGGGCGCCAAGATGGAGGCCTCGGTGCGGCGGTAGGCCGCGGTGAGGACCAGCTGCCCGGTCCCGCCGAGGACGCCGACCATGGCGAGCAGCAGCAAGTCGGCCAGGTCCGGCGTCACCCAGTAGAAGGGCACCACCAACCCGGTCACCAGGGTCGAGATGATCGTGTAGTAGAGCACGATGGTGATGTTGCTCTCGGTCCGGGTCAGCTTGCGCACCTGGATCACCATCAGCGCGAGGAAGAGGGCGGCCGCCAGGGGTAGCAGCGCAGCCGGCTGGAAGACCCCGACCCCGGGCTGGACCATGACCAGGACGCCGATGAAGCCGACCCCGACCGCGGTCCAGCGCCGCGCCCGCACGACCTCGCCGAGCAGGGGCTGGGAGAGCGCGGTGACGAAGAGCGGGGCGGCGAAGGTGATCGCGGTCGCGTCGGCGAGCGGCAGCAGCGCGAGCGACCAGAAAAAGCAGCCCAGGGCGGAGAGGCCGAAGACGCTGCGCAGTGCATGGCTGCCCAGCCGCCGGGTGTGCAGTGCCCCGGCCCAGCCGCTGCGCAGGACCAGAGGCGCGAGCGGCAGGAAGGCGAAGACGCTGCGGAAGAACATGAGCTGGATGGTCGAGTAGTCCGCGCTCAGCCACTTGACCACTGCATCCATCGCCGACAGCAGGGCCATGGCCAGGGCGATCAGCCCGATGCCCTCCAGGGTCTCGAGCCGCGCCGCCGACCCGGCGGCGGCCGGGGCCTTGTTATCCTGCCGGGTCGTGGTCATCTGCCGGATCGCCTCGCCGCGTCGTTCCGAGCCAAGCTAGCGGCTTCGGCGACGCGGCTGCAGTGCCGATTGCGCAGGCCAGCTGCGGTCGCGCCGCAGGGCTCGTCGGTTTCAGGCGGTGCCCTCGGCGTTGGCGCTCTCCAGGGCCGCCTGGGCCTCGAGCCAGGCCTCCTCCTCGCGGGCGACCGCGGCGGCGACCTGGCCGTGCCGGGTCTGCAGGTCGACGACCTCGGCCGTGGCGCCGTCGTAGAGCCCCGGGTCGGCGAGGCGCCGCTCCAGGGCCCGCTTCTCCGCCTGCAGGCGGGTGAGCCGCTCCTCGGCCTGGCGCACGGCCTTGCGCAGGTGGGACAGGGAGGCGCGGCTCTGGGCGGCGCGCTGGCGCTTCTCCTTCTTGGAGGCGCGGGCGTCGGGGCGCTGCGCCACCTGCCTCGCCTCGGTCCGCTCGCGGCGACGCTGGGCGGCGATCAGCGCGCGGTAGCTGTCCAGGTCGTCGTCGAAGACCTCGATCCGGCCGTCGCGGACCAGCCAGAGCCGGTCGGCGACCAGTTCGATCAGGTGCGGGTCGTGGGTGACCAGCACGATGGCGCCCGGGAAGTCGTTCAGCGCCTGGACCAGGGCCTCGCGGGCGTCGATGTCCAGGTGGTTGGTCGGCTCGTCCAGCAGCAGGAGCTGCGGCGCGGCGCAGGTCATCAGGGCGAAGAGCAGGCGCGCCTTTTCGCCGCCGGAAAGCTCGCCGGCGGCGGTCTCGGCCTTGTCGCCCGAGAGGCCGAAGGCGCCCAGGTGGCCGCGCAGGCGGGTCTCGTTGTCCTTGGGCCGAAGCTCGGCTAGGTGGGCCAGGGCGCTGCGGTCGTAGGACAGGGCCTCGGCCTGGTCCTGGGCGAAGTAGCCGTGACGCAGCTTGCTCGAGCGCACGACCTCGCCGGCCTCCGGGGCGAGCTCGCGGGCGAGCAGGCGCATGAAGGTCGACTTGCCGTTGCCGTTGGCGCCGAGCAGGGCGATCCGGTCGTCGCTGTCGATCCGCAGCTTCAGGCCCTTGAGGACCGGCTGCCCGGGGGCATAGCCGACGGCGACCTCGTGCAGGGCGACCAGAGGCGGGGGCAGGGGCTCCGGCTCGGGGAAGGCAAAGCTCGGCACCTGCGCCTCGACGACCGCGGCGATCGGCTGCATGCGCGCCAGGGCCTTGAGACGCGACTGCGCTTGGCGGGCCTTGGAGGCCTTGTAGCGGAAGCGGTCGACGAAGGCCTGGATGTGCCGGCGCTGCGCCTCCTGGCGGGCGTTGAGGGCGGCGACCCGGGCCAGGCGCGCGCGCCGGGTCTCCTCGAAGCGGTTGTAGTTGCCGCTGTAGAGGGTGAGCCGGCGGCCCTCGAGGTGGACGATCTTCTCGGCCACCGCGTTCAGCAGGTCGCGGTCGTGGGAAACCAGGATCAGGGTCCCGGGATAGGTCCTGAGATAGCCTTCCAACCAGAGCGCGGCTTCCAGGTCCAGGTGGTTGGTCGGCTCGTCGAGCAGCAGCAGGTCCGGTTCCGAGAACAGCAGGGCGGCCAGGGCGACCCGCATGCGCCAGCCGCCGGAGAGCGAGTCCACCGGCCGCTGCTGGGCGTCCTCGTCGAAGCCGAGGCCGGCCAGGATCTTGGCCGCGCGGGCCGGAGCGCTCTCCGCACGGATCGCGGCCAGGCGTTCGTGGATCTCGGCAAGCTGCTCGGGCGGCGCCTGCTCGACCGCCGCCAGCAGGGCCCTGCGCTCCTCGTCCGCGGCCAGCACCGTGTCGATCAGGCTCGCGCTGCCGCTCGGCGCTTCCTGCGCGACCTTGCCGACGGTCAGGCCGCGCTGGACGCCGACCTCGCCCTGGTCCGGCTGCAGCGCGCCCGACAGCAGGTTGAGGAGGGTCGACTTCCCGCTGCCGTTGCGGCCGACCAGGCCGACCCGCCATCCGGCCTCGAGGCTGAGGTCGGCGTCCTCGAAAAGCGGTCGCCCGGCCACCCGGTAGCTCAGCTTTCGGATCTGGATCATGGCCGGCTAGATAGCAGACCTGCGCCCACGCCGAAACCCGCCGGAATCCCGCGGAACCTGGCGGATCTGGGGGGCTTTCCGGGATTGTCGCGGGGTGGCAAAGCCGCTATAAGCCGCGCGTCGATCAATCGGCCCGCGGGAGTACGAGGGAGAATGGCTGTGGAGCGGACCCTGTCCATCATCAAGCCGGACGCGACGCGTCGCAACATCACCGGCAAGATCAACGCGCGTCTGGAAGAGGCGGGCCTGCGCATCGTCGCCCAGAAGCGCATCCAGCTCAGCCGGGACCAGGCCGAGGCCTTCTACGAGGTACACAAGGAGCGGCCCTTCTACGGCAGCCTCTGCGACTTCATGACCTCGGGTCCGGTGGTGGTCCAGGTTCTGGAAGGCGATCAGGCGGTCGAGCGCAACCGCGAGGTCATGGGCGCCACCAACCCCGCCGATGCGGCGGCCGGCACGATCCGTGCCGACTTCGCCGAGTCGATCGAGGCCAACTCGGTCCACGGCTCAGACTCCGCGGACAACGCGGCGCGGGAGATCGCGTTTTTCTTCAAGGACGACGAAATCGTCGGCTGAACCGGGGCGCGGCGGCCCGGAAGCGGGCTAGACCAGGAAGATACCCATCAGAATCAGGATGACCGCGATGACCGCGGAGCTCACGGCCATGAGCTTGACGAAACCGCTCCATGTCTTCTGATGCTCGCGCAGCATCTCGTCCTGTTCGGCCATGACACGTTCCCCTGAATTCTTGTCTCGCGCTCGCGGCGCGGAGACTTGATACCGAGACTTCCCCCGGGCCGCAAGAGACTAACCCGGGCGCTTTTGATCGGGATTCATGATCATGCCGCCGCTGTCCACGGGACCCCGGATCACCGCCCGGCCGGCCTCGATCCGGACCCGGTCCTCGGCCAGCAGGCGCAGGCACAGCGGGTAGAGTCGGTGCTCGGCCGCGAGCACCCGCGCGGCCAGGTCCGCCTCGCCGTCACCCGGCAGCACCGGAACCGCGGCCTGGCCGATGATCGGGCCCTCGTCGACATCGGCGCTGACCAAGTGGACCGTGCAACCGTGCAGCTTGACCCCGGCGGCCAGCGCCCGGGCGTGGGTGTCCAGGCCGGGAAAGGCCGGCAGCAGGGATGGATGGATGTTGACCAGCCGGCCCTGCCAGCGGTCGACGAAGGCGGCGGTCAGGACGCGCATGAAGCCGGCCAGGCAGACCAGCTCGGCGCCGGCCTCGGCCAACGCCGCGGTCAGAGCCGCTTCGAAGTCGACCCTCGTGGGATGATCGCGGTGCGGGATCACCCGGGTGGCGATCCCGGCCGTCTCGGCCCGCGCGAGGCCCTTGGCATCCGGCCGGTTGGAGAGGACCAGGACGATCTCGGCCGGGTAGTCCGGCGCCGCGGCGGCGTCGATCAGGGCCTGCAGGTTGCTGCCCCGACCTGAGATCAGGATCGCCGTCCGGCGACGCCTGCCGTCGGGGGACATCAGTCGAAGCGGACCCGTTGCGGCCAATCCTCGGCCTCGGCGATCTCGCCGATCCGGTGGACCGTCTCGCCGCCGGCGGTGAGGCGCCCGGCGACCGCCTCGGCGTCCTCCCGGGCCGTGACCACCGCCATGCCGATGCCGCAATTGAATGTTCTGAACATTTCGTCCGGCTCGACCTCGCCGGGGCCGGCGAGCCAGTCGAAGACCGCGGGCTGCGGCCAGTCGGCCCTGAGGGCCGCGCCCAGGCCGG
>JAAUXY010034039.1_pt1 | contig 12841 bp, 16 predicted proteins | sample 7278121 | NCBI WGS metagenome assembly JAAUXY01 (sample SAMN14350117, study PRJNA611818) | marine sediment metagenome | isolation source: surface marine sediment (1.8m) | place: French Polynesia: Moorea | collected 2018-08 | reverse complement strand
TGCCGTCGCCTTGATCGAGGAACTCAAACGCCTGGCCCGGGAACCGGACTTCCTGCCCGCCTCCGCCATGGCTTGACGCGGGGATCGCATCGCTGATCCGGGCTGGCCCGCCGCACGGATTCCGATATAAACGGCCCCGCATCATGCCCTAGGAACACAGCAGCGGGGAGGACGGGCCATGCCGTCGCAGGAAGACTACGAGGCCATCTACAAGGATCTCATCGGGTTCACGCCGCCGCGCATCCACGAACGCATCAAGCTCGGCCTCGAGGTCGATCCGGAGCTTCTGGACTTGGTCGAGCAGATCCGCGAGAAGGCCATGTATCCCGAGTGCCTGGACGTCAAGACGGCGCAGCTCATCCTGTTCGGCCTGCTGCTCTCGCACGTGGCGCCGGCCTCCGAGTTCCATGCCCGCGCCGCCAAGCGGGCCGGGGCCAGCAAGGAAGAGCTGCACGCCACCGCGGCGCTGGCTTTTCTGTTCCGCGGCCTGCCGGCGTTCAACCTGGGCGCGGAGATCATCAACAAGATCCACGCCGAGGACTGAGGGAGACGCGACCCCGACGCGAGGGCAACTGGCGGTCTGGCCCGGCCGGCGCATCGGTTCGGGCGGTGGGCGTCACAAGCCTGTTGTGAGCCGCCTGCGCGCTCCTGTCCTCGATCGGGGTCCGGGCGCACCCGGGCAACGGCGATCTCGTCACGCTCATGGGCGTCCAGCTGTCCGCATTGCACGCGGACGATTTCCTCTTGTGACCGGTCCACGCGGCGCGGCTACCGAACCGACACCTCCGGCGCGAACAGCCCGATCAAGAGCCCGACGCTGATCACGGAAATGGCGGTCGAAATCAGGATCGCCGTCGTCGCCCGGGCCACATAGACCTCGTAGGTCGACGCCAGCAGATAGACGTTGACGCCCGAGGGCAGGGCGGCGGCCACCGTCGCGACCGCGACCGACAGGGGGTCCAGCGCGAAGACATGCGCTGTCATCAGCCAAGTCAGCGCTGGCATGACCACCAGCTTGAGCGGGATCATGGCCAGGCTGTGGCGAACGTTGCCGGCGATGTGGAAGGTGGTCATGGTGGCGCCGACCGCGAACAGGGCGGCCGGCGTGGCGCCCGCCTTCAGCATGTCGATGAAGGTTTCCACCGGCTGCCACAGGCCGAGATCGGCTGCGCGCCAGAACAGTCCGGCCAGCATGCCGAGGATGACCGGGTTCTTGAGCAGCCCCTTGAGCGCCGACCAGAGGATCTGCAGGGCGTTTTCGCCATGGCCGCGGGCCACCTCGATCACCACCGTGGGCAGGGTGATCAGGATCAGCGGGTGAAAGCTGATGATCAACAGCATCGCCAAGAGCCCCTGTTCGCCGAAGGCCAACAGGACCAGAGGCAGGCCGAGCAGCACCATGTTCCCGAAGGTGCTGCCCATGCCGAAGATCGCCGCTTCGTCGAATTTCAGGGCTAGGCCCTTGCGCGCAACCAGAAGCCCCGAGGCAAAGACCAGTCCGCAAGATAGGAAGTAGGCGGGGATGATCGCGAAATCGACCGTCTCAGGGATCCGAAGCGTGCTCATGGAGCGGAACAGCAGCGCCGGGATCGCCACCCAGAAGACGAAATTGTTGATGCCGCGGATGCCCTCGGCCGTCAGCAGCGGCGTCCGGCCCACGAGATAGCCGCACAGCACCATGCCGAACACCGGCAGCACGATCTCGAGGGTGGCTTGCACGACGTGCCGGTTTGGCGAGCGGCGCCTGACGGTCAGGCCGCGGCGGTGGCGGGCGCGCCCAGCCAGGCCAGCGCGTTGCCGCCGAGGATGCCGGCCCGCGCCGTCTCGGACAGGAACTTCGCCTCGCGCACCAGCCCTCCGATCCTTTGCTCGCCCAAGGGGAAGGGGTAGTCGGAGCCGAGCATGACCCGCTCCGGCCCCATCACCTCGACCAGAAGCCGCAGCGCGCCCGGATCGAACACCGCCGCGTCCACGGAAAACCGGTCGAGATAGTGGGACGGCGGCCGGTCGATCTCGCCCCGGGCGACGTCCCGGTTGTGCCAGGCATTCTCCAGCCGGCCAAGCAGGAAGGCGAAGCTGCCGCCGCCGTGAGCGAAACAGAGCCGCAGGCTGCGCGGCAGCCGGTCGAAGCCGCCCGACAGGATCAGCGCGACGATGGCGAGCTGCGTCTCGGCCGGCATGCCCACGGTCCAGGCCATCATGTATTTCGGCATGCGCTCGCGCGCCATCATGTCCCAGGGATGCACCAGCACGGCCGCGCCTTCGTCGGCACAGTGGTGCAGGAAGGTGATGATCCCGGGATCGTCCAGGTTCGTAAGTCCGACATGGTTGCCGATCTGCACGCCCCGGTGTCCGGCCCGCATGGCCCGCGAGAGCTCCCGGCAGCTCGCGTCGACGTCCTGCAGCGGCACCTGGCAGAGGGCGGCGAGCCGCCCCTCGCTCCGGGCCGTCATCTCCAGAGCGGCATCGTTGAAGTGCTGGGCCACGTACAGCGCCTGGTCGACCGGCCGGTCATAGGCGAACAGCACCGGTGTGGCCGAGATCACCTGCAGGTCGATGCCCTGGGTGTCCATGTCGGCGAGCCGGGTGGGCACATCCCAGCAGGGCGCCTGGATCGGCCGGAACGGCTTCTCGCCCAACAGGATCATGGCCTGGCCGGGCCCGGTGTGCGCGATCCGCGGCCAGGGCGCGCCGCCGAACCGAGCGCCGAAATCGGGCCAGTCTTCAGGAAAGAAATGGCTGTGGATGTCGACCGTTGGCGTCGCGGCCGTCTGGTCCGATGGGGTCATGTCGCAGGGAGCAGCTTTGCCGCTGATCTGCAAGGGGCCACCTGCCTGACGAGTTCGACGGTCATACAAGCTTCCCCAGGTCCTTGGGCGGGCGCTTGCCCGGATCCTGCCAGCCGCAGCTCGGACAGACCCGCAGCGCGGCGTCCGCGTAGTAGTCCCGGAACACCGGCGGCAGGTCGTCGACGATGCTCTGCAGCTGCACCTCGCGCCGGTGGATCAGCCCGCCGCATTCGTCGCAATACCATTCGAAGGCATCCTTGGCGCCCTCGGGACGAACCCGCTCGATCACGAGGCCGTAGCTGCCAGGCTCCGGCCGCTGCGGCGAATGGCGCACATGCGGCGGCAGCAACAGGACATCGCCCTCGCGGATGGGCACGTCGCGCATGCGCCCGTCTTCGATGATGCGCAGGATCATGTTGCCCTTGAGCTGGTAGAAGAACTCCTCCAGCGGGTCGTCATGGAAGTCGGTCCGCTCGTTGGGCCCGGCGACGATGGTGACCATGAAGTCCGCATCCTGCCAGATCTGGGCGTTGCCCACCGGGGGTTTGAGGATGTCCCGGTGGTCCTCGATCCATTGCATCAGGTTGAAGGCCGCCAAGCCCGCCATGGTGATCCTCCCTCGGCGCTTTCCTGCCGCGCTGCGACGGGATAATACGGCATGAGCGATCGCTGACAAAGCCAGGGAGGGAGAGCCAGATGACCGCGAAGGCACGGCCGCGCGCCAATTATCCCCACGTCCGGCGGGCCGGCGATTTCCTGTTCGTCTCCGGCACCAGCGCGCGCCGGCCGGACAACAGCATCGCGGGCGCGGAGGTCGACGGGCTGGGCACGCGGACGCTCGATATCCGGGCCCAGACCGAGGCGGTGATCGAGAACATCCGGCGCATCCTTGCGGATGAGGGCGCGGGGATCGAGGATCTCGTCGAGCTGTCCTGCTTTCTCGTCAACATGAACGACTTCGGCGGTTTCAACGAGGTCTACAACCGCCATTTCGACGCCGCCACGGGTCCGGCGCGAACCACCGTCGCCGTGCATCAGCTGCCCCATCCCGACCTTCTGGTCGAGATCAAGGCGGTGGCGTGGAAGCCGGCGGCAGCTTAGTTCGGCGATCCGAGCTCAGGCCAGCGACCGGGCCAAGTCGGCGAGATAGTCGAGCCCGGCGATGGCGCGGCTGCCGTACCACTGGGTATAGCTGCCGTCGATCAGGGCGAGGCGGGCGCCGCCGCAGTCGTGGGCCTGGGCGAAGGCGTCCACATCCGCCTGGGTGAAGGCAAAGGGCTCGGTGGCGAACAGCAGCAGGTCGGCCGTCCGCAAGAGATCCGGGGCGAGCTCGACCTCGGGGTAGCGCACATCCGGGTCGTGACAGAGGGTCTGCCAGTTCACCAAATCCAGCAGCGCGGCGACGTAAGTGTCGCGCGAGACCGTCATCCAGGGGTCCCGCCAGATCCAGTAGATGACCTTTCGGGCGGGCAAGCGCCCCGCCGCCCGTTCGAGGCGCGCGTAGGCGTCCTCGAAGGCGCTCTCCAGTCGCGCGGCCGCCGCCTGCCGTCCGAACAGCCCGCCGATCAGGCGGTAGAGCGCGAGGTTGTCGCGCGGCGCGAGCGGGTGGGTGACCACAACGGCAGGGCCCATGGCCGCGATCTCCTCGGCCATCGCCTTGGGGTTCTCATCGACGTTGACGATGACATGCGTCGGGGACAATGCCGCCAGCCGGTCCAGCCGGATCTTCTTGGTGCCGCCCACGGACGGGATCGCTGAGACCTGGTCGGCCGGATGGATGCAGTATTGCGTGCGGCCCACGACCTGCGCGCCGAGATCCATCTCGAGCAACAGCTCGGTGATGCTCGGGACCAGGGAGACGATACGGGCGTCCGGCCCGGCGGGCGGGTGGCGCGTGCCTGCGGCGTCGATCAACGGGTCCGGCATGGCGAGCACCCGTTCAGAGTTCAGCCTGGAAGATATTCCAGCAGCGGTAGCCGCCGGCCCGGGATTGCGTCCGACGGCGCGTCGCCGACGCGCACCGCACCGTGCGCCTCGTAAAACGGCACCGCATGCGGGTCCGAGAGGATGATCAACCGCCGACCGCCGTTCCTGGCCAGCCACTGGAGCACGGCGTCGAACAAGGCTCGGCCGATGCCTCGCCTCATGGCGGGCGGATCGACGAAGAGGTGGGTCAGATCGTAGGTGGCGGTATCGTCCAGAGGCTCGATCCCGGCGACGCCGAGCACCGTGCCGCCGGGATCGGCGGCGGCATAGACGCGGCCCCGTTCGATGGCTGCGGCGTCGACGGCGAGGGCGGGCGCAGACAGTTGCATGAACGCCTCGTCATATCCCCAGTGCCGCTTCGCGCGAACCGCCAGCGCCGCCAGCAGCCGGGCCTCGTCCGGGCGTGCCTGTCGGATCTGGAACGGGGTGGTCATCGTCCGCAGGATTCGCGGCTGCTCAAACGCGCACCGATCGGGCTAAGGCGTCTCCTTGGGTAGGCCCGCCACCCCCCAGCTCGCGTGCGGCACGTCGCGCAACAGCACGCGCACCGAGTCCGGCGGGTTCCCCGTGACCCGGCAGAACGCGGCGGTGACCTCTCTGATGATCTCGGCCTTCATCTCGTCGCTCCGGCCTTCGAGCATGCTGATGTCGATGATGGGCATACCGGTTCTCCGCTCATGTCGTTTGCTTCAGCCAGGCTCAATGATAGACCAGACCATGCGCCCTGGCCCGCTGCGACCCAACCCTTCCATGTCTCAGAGAAAAGAGGACCGCCCGGTTGGGCGGTCCCCCATGTCGCGAGCGTATTAGGCTTCTTTTAGATTGACCGCCTTCGGCCCGCGGGCGTCCGGCTGCACCTCGAATTCCACTCTCTGGCCCTCGGACAGGTAGCCGAGACCGGATCGCTCTACAGCAGAGACATGGACAAAAACGTCCTTCGATCCGTCGTCAGGAGCGATGAAGCCGTAGCCTCGGGTCGTGTTGAAGAACTTCACGGTTCCAAGCATGATCCATCCGCAAGTTTGGTTCGTCGGTCGCCAAGCTCCTCCCGCGTGACGAATATCGCGCGGTTGCAGAGAAACTTGAGCGGAGAACGGCGCCGCCCACGGGTCTGCGATTCATCCCCATTGGGCACCCGCCATGGCCTAGAAGATGGCCTGTGGCGGCCGAGACTTCAAGCGTAATCGACCCGTTGCGAGGTCCGAACAGAAACCCGCAACCCATTAAAGTTTTACGCAAATATTTCGCAGCTCCGTATAGAACTCGAGCGAGTGGACGCCGCCCTCGCGGCCGATCCCGGATTGCTTGGAGCCACCGAATGGCGTGCGCAGATCGCGCAGGAACCAGCAGTTGACCCAGGTGATGCCCGCCTCCACCCGCTGGGCCACGCGGTTGCCGCGTGACAGGTCCGACGTCCAGATCGACGTGGCGAGCCCGTAGGGACTGTCGTTGGCCAGTGCGATTGCCTCGTCCTCGTCATCGAAGGGGCGAACATGGCAGCAGGGGCCGAAGATCTCCTCCCGGACGGCCGCCGCGGACTCGTCGAGGCCGGTCCAGATCGTCGGCTCGATCCACGAGCCCTCGGCGTAGCCGCCGGGCATGTCCGGCACGCCGCCGCCGGTGATCACCTCGGCGCCGGCATCGACGGCCTTGCCATAGTAGGACAGCACCTTGTCCCGGTGTTCCTGACTGATCAGCGGTCCCATGGTGGTCGCGGGGTCCATCGGATCGCCCCGCTGGAACCCTTCGGCCTTGTCCTTGAGGGCGTCGACAAAGCGATCGAAGATCGAGCGCTCGACATAGACCCGCTCGGTGTTCAGGCAGACCTGACCGCAATTCGCAAAGACCGCGCGGGCCATGCCCTCGATCATCTCGTCGAAGTCGCAATCGGCGAAGATCAGGGCAGGGTTCTTGCCGCCGCACTCGAAGGAGACGTCGCGCAGCCCGACCGCTGCCTGCTTCATGATCTCGGCACCGGTCACGGTCTCACCGGTGAAGGTGATGGCGTCGATTCCGGTATTGCGGGTCAGGTGCTCGCCCGCCGAATTCGGACCGAAGCCGTGCACCACGTTGTAGACCCCGGGCGGAATGCCGGCGTCGTTCATGACCTCGCCCAGGAGCGTCGCGGTCACCGGCGTTTCCTCCGACGGCTTGACCACCACGGTATTCCCCGCCGCCAGTGCCGGGCCGACCTTCCAGGTCATGAGCAGCAGCGGCAGATTCCAGGGGCAGATCACCGCGATCACCCCCTTGGGGATCCGATGCGCATAGTTCACCGCGCCGGCGCCGTCCGGCGTTGCCATGCCAAAGGATTCGGTGGCGATATTCTTGACCAGATCCGCAAAGACCCGGAAATTCGCCGCCCCGCGCGGGATGTCGATGTGCGCCGCGATCGAGCGCGGCTTGCCGGTGTCGGCGATCTCGGCGGCGAGGAACTCGTCGAAGCGCGCGTCGATGCCGTCCGCCACCTTGTGCAGGAGCTTGGCGCGGTCTTCCGCCGCAAGCGCTCCCCAGGGCCCGGCGAGCGCTCGACGCGCCGCCGTGACGGCCGCATCGACCTCGTCTGAACCCGCTTCGTGTACCAGTGCCACCAGGCTGCCGTCGACGGGGGCCCTGTCCTCGAAAGTCCGGCCGAGGCTCCCCTCGGTAAAGCGCCCGTCGATGAAGTTCTGCACGATCTGATTGGTCATACGCCGTTTTCCCTCCGGGCTGTGCGCTGTCGTATCGGCATCTTCGTTAGTATGCAAATGGTTTGATTTCGCCGATACGAGCCAACATAATGCAGCCCCCGCCGCACGCAAGACGGCGAGGAAGAGGCGCGGACAACGCGCTTCGGGGGGAACAAGAATGAACGCAGCCGATGAAGTGCTGGGTCCGCCGCTTGCCAGGGGCTATGGCAGTGCGATCGCGCTCCGATGGCGCGACCAGGAAATCAGCTACAAGGCGCTCGCCGAGCAGGTGAATCGAGCCGGGCATGCTCTGCGGGGGCTCGGAGTTCGCCCCGGCGATCGGGTCGCCATACAGCTGACCGACACGCCCGAATTTGTCGCCTGCTATCTGGGTGCCATGAAGGTCGGCGCCGTCTCCGTGGCGTTGAACCTGAGGCTCGGGGCGGACGAGATCGCCTATATCCTGAACGACTGCGAAGCGAAGGTGCTGCTGATCGACCGGCAGTTCCGCGCCACCTACGACGGAGTCGCAGACCGGATCGGTCATGAAATGGCGGTCATCGAGGCCGATGTAAACGGCGACGGTGCCTCCGAGCTTGCGGCGCTCCTCTCCCGGCAGTCGGGCCGGCTCAAGTCGGTCGAGTGTCCGCCCGAGGACATGGCGTTCTGGATCTATACCTCCGGTACGACCGGCGGTCCGAAGGCGGCCGTGCATGCGCATCGCGATGTGTGTGTGGCGGAGCTCTATGCCGGCGAGACCCTCGGGGTGCGCTACCGCGAGGTGCTGTTCGCGACTTCGAAGCTTTTCTTCGCCTATACGCTGGGCACCTGTCTGTTCGGCGCCCTTCGCCTGGGCGCGACGACGGTTCTGTACGAAGGCTGGCCGGATGCCCAGGGGATCGCCCAGGTCATCAACCGGTACAGACCGACGATCGTTTTCTCCGTGCCAACCATGTACCGCAACATGCTGGCTGACGGGGTCACGGACGGTCCGGGATTCTCTGATGTTCGACACTACGTTTCCGCGGGCGAGCGGCTGCCGGCAAGTCTGTGGCAGCGTTGGCGCGACGCCACCGGGGTCGAGATTCTGGACGGCATGGGCACGTCGGAGACGATCTATATGTTGCTGACCAACAGCCCGGGAGCGGTCAAACCTGGCACATCCGGCATGGCGGCGCCGGGGGCCGACGTGCGCCTGGCGGACGCTGACGGCGCCGACGTCAGTCCCGGCGAGCCTGGCATCCTGTGGGCGCGCATTCCGTCCTGCTGCAACCGATACTGGGGCCGGCAAGAGGAATCGGCCGATGTGTTTCGCGGCGGCTGGTTCCGCACCGGCGACATGTATATCGTGGACGAGGACGGCTACTGGCACCACCAGGGCCGGCACGACGATATGCTCAAGATCTCGGGACAATGGGTCAGTCCCGGCGAAATCGAGGAGGTGGTCTTGGCCGAGACCGATGCGCGCGACGCGGTCGTGGTGGCAACGGAGGACCAGGACGAGCTGGTGCGGACCACGCTGTTCGTGGTGCCGTCCGCGCGCGACTTCGATTCGGCGGCCTTGGAAGCCGAGATCCGCGAAACCCTGCTCGGCAAGCTGGCGCCCTACAAGTGTCCGAAATGGATCCGCTTCGTCGACGCCATTCCTAGGACTGCGACCGGCAAGGCCCAGCGCTACAAGCTCAGGTTGGGCGATGGGGAGCAAGAGGCGTGAAGCGGTCCCGGGTTACCAGGACGGTCAATTTCGCCGACTGCGACCCGGCCCATATCGTGTTCTATCCGACATTCTATCAGTGGTTCGATCGGGGAACCGAGATGCTGTTCCGCTCGGTCGATCTGCACTGGGAGAAAATGATGGGCAGCGAGATGGACGGCGAGATCTGGCTCGGCGTCCCGCTGGTCGACACCTCCGCGCGCTTCATGTTCCCCTGCCGGTTCGGCGACGTGGTCGAAGTGGAGAGCTGGATCGACGAAACCACGGACAAGACCTTCACCGTGCGCCATGATGTGCACAACCAGGGCCGGCTGGCCTGCGAAGGGCGCGAGGTGCGCGTCTGGGCGGTTAAGGACCCGGCGCGCCCCTCCGGCATCCGCGCCATGCCGATCCCGGAGCAGATCCTGGCCTTGTTCGCGGAGGAGAGCTAGAGAGGTCATCCATGCCGAAGGAAATCATCACCGCGCCTGGGGCGCCGACCACGGGCTTCACCGACAAGAGCAAGGCGCCGCCGATCGCCCAGGCGATCCGATGCGGCAATATGCTGTTCGTCTCGGGACAGGGACCCTTGGATCCGGACACCAAGGAGGTCGTCTCGGACGACATTCAGGAACAGACCCGGCAGACGCTCGGCAACCTGATGGCGATCCTTGCGCACGCAGGCGCGAGCCTGGAAAATGTCGTGAATATGAGGGTTTGTCTCAGAGACGTGAACGATTTTCCGAAGTTCAACGAGACCTTTCGGGAGATCATGGCCGGCGAGAAGGTCACGCGCACCTGCATCGGTGGCACGCCGCACCGCAAGGGCGTAAACGTGGAGATCGACTGCGTCGCCATGTTCGACTGAGGGATCGAACGGAATACGCGACGGGAGAACCGAGGGAGAAGCTAATGACTGGTGGAGTTTGCCGCGGCATCGTCGTCCCGCATGCGCCGCGCCTTGGCTTACCGGAGATCGTGCCGGACTTCGCCAAAGCCTTGGTGCAGGGGATTGTCGACATGGGCGAGGACATCCGCAAAGACAAGCCCGACGCGATCATTGTCTGCTCGGCGCACTACGTCTCGACGTTCAACTGGCACGCCTCGACGGTCGAGCGGCACGAGGGCTATTCCGTCGCACAGGAGGCGCCGGACCTGCTTCCCGGCCAGCATTACAGCTATCCGGGCGACCCCGAACTGGGCCACGCGATCAAGGACGAGATCACGGCGCTCGGCTTTCCCTGCGTCGAGAACGCATCCGAGCACTATTCCTGGGACTACGGCACTTGGGTCCCGATCCACTACATGGACCCGAACGCCGAGATTCCCGTGATCAACATTCCGGTCGTTTTGGCCGCCGACCTCGAAGAGAGCTTTCAGGTCGGCCAGGCCCTCCACCGGGCTTGCGAGAAGACGGGGCGGCGCGGCCTTGTCGCCGCCAGCTCGAGCTTCGCCCACAAGCTCGAGCGGGGCCCGGAGAAATGGCCCTCCCAGGAGCGCCAGGACCGGGATCGTGAGTTCATCGGCTTGCTGCTCGACGGCCGTATTGACGACGCCTGGGCGGGATTTGCGGACTATGCCGGGTTCGTCGTCAACGAAATGGGCGGGCGGCCCATCGCGCTCTTGCTCGGCGCGCTGACGGCGGCCGGCGCGACCAAGTGGGAAACCGCCCAGTTCGGCCCGTACGGCCAGTCTTCCGCCAGCGGCAACGCCAATGTCTCCATGAAGGTGGCGGCGTAGCGGCAAGACGCTGCGCGCCGCTGCCCGACCCGATGGGCTCATCCTTCGAGACGCCGCCTTCATCCTGAGGAGGCCTGCAAGGCCGTCTCGAAGGGGAAGGCGGCTCCTCAGGATGAAGCAACTGAGAGTAATGGAAGCTAGCAGCTCATGGCCCAGATCGACCTGACCGATAGCATCCCCAACAATGTCGGCTTGGCGGACCAGGCCGGCCTGAGCCGGACTATGGCCCAGTTCCAGGCCGACTACATGGACTGGTGGCGGGAATGCGGGCCCCAGGGCTTCGATGCCGCCGACGTCTACCTGCGCATGCCCACGGGCGTCGATTCCCGCGGCTGGGCGACATACGCGTACAGCCAGCTCGCGGACTTCCGCTGGGGACTGTATCAGGCCGAGCTGGACGAAGAACGCCGCGCGGTGTTCGGCCGTCTCGCCGGAGAACCGGTGCTGCGCGAGGTGCCAGGCGAGTTCCGCGACGCCATGCTGAAGCTCTTGGTCACCCAGGCCGACACCGAGCCGGCTTCGGTTGAGCAGATCACCTATCTCGGCCGCATGGCGCCCTCGAACTACGACCTGCGCAACCTGTTCCAGATCAACTGCGAGGAAGGCCGGCATCTCTGGGCCATCGTGCACCTGCTCGTGGCCCATTTCGGCAAGGCGGGCACCCAGGAGGTCGAGGGGCTGTTGACCCGGCGCTCGGGCTCGGCCGACAACCCGCGCATCCTCAACGCCTTCAACTCGCCGATCGAGGAGTTCCTGTCCTTCCTGTTCTGGTCGACGCTCGCCGACCGGGACGGCAAGTTCCAGCTCTTGTCCATGAGCGAGAGCGCCTTCGATCCGCTGGCGCGGACGACCCGGTTCATGCTGTTCGAGGAGGCGCACCACATGTTCGTGGGCGACGACGGGCTTAGGCGTGTCATTCAGCGCACCGCCGAGCTCATGCAGGCGCACGACACCGACGACGTCGCCCCCCATGGCGGCATCAACCTCGCCACGCTGCAGCGCTACATGAACTACTGGGCGCCACAGACCATCGATCTCTTCGGCAACGAGCTCTCGTCCTGGTCGGAGGATCTGTTCGACGCCGGGCTCAAGGGCCGGCCCTACGAGGCGGAGCACCATGACGAGCATGTCCGCCTCGACGACACGCTGCCCGTGGACGTGGTCGCCGACGGCGCGCTGGTTCGGCGCGACGTGCCCCAACGCAAGGCGATCAACGAGGCCTCCCGCGCGATCTATCTGCGCGAGATCGGCACCGTGGTCCATCGCTGGAACCGGATGCTCGGCAAGATGGGGATCGATTTCCGCTTCTACGTGCCGGACAAGCGCTTCAACCGGCGCATTGGCGTCTACAAGGACTTCCACTTCTCGCCCATGGGCGAACCCGTGGGCGCGGCGGCGTTCCAGGAGGGGCTCGCCGACTGGCTTCCGTCGGAGGCCGAGCAAGACCATGTGAAATCGCTGATGCAGCCGGTCTACGAGCCCGGCAAGATCGCCGGCTGGATCGCGCCGCCGACCCGCGGCATCGACGGCAAGCCGGTCGCCTACGAGTACGTGAGGTTGTGACGTGCGCTTGTACTAGGAACGCTTCGAACGAAACTTCCGGTAGGCAACATCCAAGATCAGGCAGAGCGCCAATCCCAACAAGATCGACAACCCGCCTTGCCAGGGCACGGTGCTGCCGCCGTTCAGGGCGACCAGCGCCTTCTGAACGGCCAGGGCGGGCAACAGAAAGGCTTTCCCCAGGAAGAAAAGGACCTCCTGGACGCTGGGGCTCCAGACAACCAGCCAGAACAGGGCGCCGATCGTCCAGTAGGTGAGAGCCGGATTGCGGCGCACCAGATTTGCGAGGGTCATGTCACGCTGCCCATGTCGGTTGAAGCCACCGTCCAGGATACCGACACGTGGTAAAGGCGGCGTTCCAGGCGTTGGTAAACGGCCGGCGGGGCCAGCCATGGCAATTGCCC
>JAAUXY010020985.1_pt1 | contig 12845 bp, 9 predicted proteins | sample 7278121 | NCBI WGS metagenome assembly JAAUXY01 (sample SAMN14350117, study PRJNA611818) | marine sediment metagenome | isolation source: surface marine sediment (1.8m) | place: French Polynesia: Moorea | collected 2018-08 | reverse complement strand
CTGCACTCGTCGCGCTGCAGGGCGTCTCGATGCTGCTGCGCGCCGTCGCGGTAATCAGGGGCCGCTGACGATGGAGTGGGTTGCCGCACTGCTGTTCGTCAGCGTCATCCTCATCCTGCTCGCAGGCTTCCCGGTCGCCTTCACGCTGGGCGGCACCGCGCTCGTCTTCGCCGGCGTCGGCGTCGTGACCGGCGCGTTCAACGAAGCGTTCCTGTCGAGCCTGCCGAATCGCGTATTCGGCATCATGACCAACGAGACGCTCGTTGCCGTACCGCTGTTCGTGTTCATGGGTGTAACGCTCGAACGCGCGCGTATCGCCGAGGACTTGCTCGATACTCTCGCGAGCCTGTTCGGCTCGCTGCGCGGCGGACTCGGCATATCGGTGACGCTCGTCGGCATGCTGCTGGCCGCCAGCACCGGCATTGTCGGCGCCACGGTCGTGACGATGGGCCTGCTGTCGTTGCCGACGATGCTCAAACGCGGCTACTCGCCCGAGATTGCGACCGGAACGATTTGCGCGTCCGGCACGCTCGGCCAGATCATCCCGCCGTCGATCATTCTCGTCATGCTCGGAGACGTAATGACGTCCGCCTACCAGCAGGCGCAGATCGAGATGGGTATCTACTCGCCGAAGACGGTGTCGGTCGGCGACCTGTTTGCCGGTGCCCTGATACCCGGGCTCATGCTGGTAGCCCTGTACATTCTGTACCTAATCGGCATCGCGATCTTCAGGCCCGCGACGATGCCCGCTTACCAGAGTGGCCCGGACGAGCGGGTGTCCTTGCTGCGGGTCGTTCGGGCAATCGCGCCGCCGCTGGTCCTCATCCTGGCCGTGCTCGGCTCGATACTGGGCGGCTACGCCACGCCGACCGAAGCGGCGGGCGTCGGCGGTATGGGAGCATTGTTGCTCGCGATGCTGCGCAAGGAACTCGACCTCGAGCGGCTTCGCGACGTCATGCGCTCGACGTTGAAGATCAGCAGCATGGTGTTCCTGATCCTCATCGGCGCGTCGGTGTTCTCGCTGGTGTTCCGTGGCTTCGGCGGTGACGACGGCGTACGCGCCGTGCTCGAGGCTCTGCCCGGCGGTGTCGTTGGTGCAGTGATCGTCGTCATGCTCGTCATGTTCCTGCTCGGCTTCGTGCTGGACTTCATCGAGATTACGTTCGTCGTCGTGCCGATCGTCGGTCCCGTGTTGCTCGCCATGGGCCTCGATCCCGTATGGCTGGGCATCATGATCGCCATCAACCTGCAGACGTCGTTCCTGACGCCGCCGTTCGGTTTCGCGTTGTTCTATTTGCGTGGCGTTGCGCCCGACGGCGTGACGACGCCGCAGATCTACCGCGGCGTCATCCCGTTCGTTGCGATTCAGCTCGTTGCGCTGGTGCTGCTGGCGCTGTTTCCCGAGATCGTTACCTGGTTGCCGTCGAAGATCTACGGCAGCTAGGGTCGTCTAATCGCGCGTGCTGAGAAACGCAGCCTTGCCGATTCGCTGGTTGGCTATCGACATGGCGCGAAATTCATCGAACGATGCCTTGATCTTCGCGAACGCCGGATCGTTCGCCGCCGACTCCACGACAATCTCTTCCGTCAGTTCGGCAAAGCGATCGATGACGTCCTGCGGAAATTCGCGCATCTCGATGTCGGGGTCTTCGCGGATCTGCGCCAGCGCCCTCGCGTTTCCGTTCGTAAACTCGGCGTGCATATCGACGTTCACGGCCTTGTTGGCGAGTTCGACGATCCTCTGCAAATCCGGCGGCAGCGATTCCCAGGCATCCTTGTTGATGATGCACTCGAGCACCGGACCGGGCTCGTGCCAACCCGGGTAGTAATAGTACTTCGCTGCCTTTTGCAGGCCGAAGGCGAGATCGTTGTAAGGTCCGACCCATTCGGTCGCGTCGATCGCGCCCGTCTGCAGCGAGGTAAATATCTCGGACCCGGGCAAGGTTACGGGCGTGCCGCCGGCGCGTCGCAGTACCTCGCCGCCCAGGCCCGGTATACGCATCTTCAAGCCCTTGAGATCGTCGACGGAGTTGATCTCCTTGTTGAACCAGCCGCCCATCTGTACGTCGGTGTTACCCGACGGGAACGGCACGAGGTTGAACGGCTCGTAGAGCTCACGCCAGAGCTCCAGCCCGCCACCGTAGTAGAGCCAGCCGTTCATTTCCTCGGCAGTCAGGCCGAACGGAATCGTCGCGAAGAACTGCGCCGCGTCGACCTTGCCCTTGTGGTAATACGCGGCTCCATGGCCCATTTGTGCAGTGCCCCGGCTGACGGCATCGAAGACCTCGAACGCGGGCACCAGCTCGCCTGCCGCATAGACTTTTACGGTCAGGCGCCCCCCGGTCGCCTCCCCGATCCATTTCGCTACGTTCTCGGCGCCAAGGCCGAGACCGGGCAATTTCGGCGGCCAGGACGTGACCAGCGACCACTCGAACGTCTCCTGCGATCCCGACAGCTGCGGACCGCAATCTGCCTCCTGCTTCGCGCACGCGGCAAGTCCCGCGGCAGCGGCCAGGCCGCCAACGAACTGTCTTCTTTTCATGCTGCTCCCCATCGGCTGGATCTTGTTGTGCGTGTAGTGTATTGCCCGCCGTGGCGGTTGCCAATCGAGACTTTAGTCTATGAAACCCCCACGGACAGTAGAATCGGAGAGCATAAGGGCCATGATTTCCCACTATATGGTAATTTATCATTTTGTGGGCATATTTTTTTCCATACATATGCCGAAGTGCGCATTCGTGGGGCTATATAGTCGAAAAAGGCCCCGAAGCGAACCCCGGGGCCCATCCTTCCCTGGTCCGGCCGCCCGCCGTCCATGGCGCTTTTCGTCGACCGGCGACTGAAGCTTCCCGGACCAGCAATGCGCTTGTAGCCATTCGTTCCTGTGCGATGTGTTAATAAAGGCCCGTCAGACCCGCAATCTTCACGTTCGGAGGACAAATGATCGGCCTGCTACAGCGCGTCAGCAAAGCGTCCGTTGCCGTTGACGGCTCGACCGTGGGCCATATCGGCCGCGGACTGCTGGTGCTGGTAGCCGTAGAGCGTGACGACACGGAGCAGGACGTGGTGCGGCTTGCCGAGCGGATCGTGGGCTACCGCGTCTTTCCGGACGAATCGGGCCGCATGAACCGGAGCGTCGCTGACGAAGCCGGCGGCCTGCTGCTGGTGCCCCAGTTCACGCTTGCCGCCGACACGAAGAAAGGCACTCGCGCGAGCTTTACCCGGGCCGCCGATCCTGAAAAGGGGCAGGCATTTTTCGAGCGGCTGGTCGAAATCTGCCGCGATCGCCTCGACACCGTCGAAACCGGGGAATTCGGGGCCCACATGGAAGTCAGTCTTATTAACGACGGTCCGGTGACATTCTGGCTGCAAACGTGAAGCGTCGCGTGTGACGAGGTTCAGGATTTCTGGGGTTGCCGCGCGTATCATGAACATAATTCTGTCTCACCAGGAGATTTGAGATGTTTTCCAACATCGGTCCCGTACAACTTCTGATTGTCCTGCTGATCGTGCTCGCGATCTTCGGCACCAAGCGTCTGCGCACGCTCGGCTCCGACCTCGGCAGCGCCGTCAAGGGCTTTCGCTCGGCCGTCAATGACGCCGAGAAGGACTCGGAGCAACTGAGCGACGCGTCCAAAAAGGACGCCGACTTCGACAGCACGCCCGCTGAAGAGAACCGCAAAGACGCGAACACCTGATCCAGGCGAGCGCCATGTCCGGCCCCGGCTTTGCTGAATTCCTGCTGCTGCTCATGATCGGGCTCGTCGTGCTCGGCCCGAAGCGGCTGCCACAGGTTGCCGCCCAGATCGGCAGCTGGGTGGGGCAGGCGCGCCGCATGACGCGCCAGCTCAAGCGTCAGCTCGAGGAAGAGGTCGATTTCGAGAAGAATTTCGGCATCGATCCCAAGGACATGCACATCCCGCTGGATGACGATACCTACTCGCCGATCCACGACGCGGATGCCGACGCCGACCCCGAGGAAAAGGCGGCCGACGCGGCGCCGGCCAAAGACGCAGAGCCTCCGAAGTGACCGAGGTACCCGACAACGAAGAGGAGATGGCCGAGGGAACGCTACTCTCGCACCTCGTCGAGCTGCGCAGCCGCCTGTTGAAGATGGGCGGCGCCGTCATCGGTGTTTTCCTCGTACTGCTGCCGTTTTCGAGAGAGATCTTTGCGGTCGCCGCGGCGCCCATTATTGCAGCGCTCGACGGCGACCCGATGATCGCGACGAATCCGATCGCCGTGATCTTTACGCCGTTCAAACTCACGTTCATCGTCGCGATCGCCGCGGCGATGCCTGTCATCCTCTACCAGGTCTGGGCATTCGTTGCGCCCGGGCTGTATCGAAAGGAGAAGCGCTTCGCGTTTCCGCTGCTCGCCTCGAGCATCATCCTGTTTTATTCGGGTGTCGCGTTCGCCTATTTCGTGCTGTTCCCGCTCGTATTCAACTTCCTCATCGCCTTCGCGCCCGACATCGTCGACGTGATGCCCGACATCACGACCTACGTCGGCTTCGTAATGATGATTTCGCTCGTGTTCGGCCTTGCGTTCGAGGTGCCGGTAGCGACGGTGCTGATCGTCTGGGCCGGCCTGACAACCCCCGAGAAGATGGCCAAAGCACGGCCTTATGTCTTCCTGGCGGCGTTCGTGGTCGGTATGTTCCTGACACCCCCCGACGTCATCAGCCAGACCCTGCTGGCCGTGCCCGTATACCTGCTCTACGAAATGGGGCTCGTGATGGCGCGGATCTTCTCGCCGGCCCGCAAGGGATCAGAAGAGCAGGAAGAGGCCACCGCGCCTTGATTGTGGGAGGGCCGTCCCCGGCCCGATCGCGGCGAGACGCCGCTCCCACAGCTACGCATCACCCTGTAGGAGCGGTCGTAAGACCGCGATCCCGAGTCGGGCCGGGGACGGCCCTCCCACAGGGCGCCGCTGTCAAGTAGAAAGTATCACCTGAAATAGTGTTTAATTTCGGGCCTCGAAGACGGGGGCATAATAATGAGTGATATCACGGCAGACGCGGCCGAGGACTATTCCCACGACGACGAACTCTGGGGCCACCCCAAGGGTCTGTACGTCTGTTTCGCGACGGAGCTCTGGGAGCGGTTCTCGTTCTACGGAATGAAGTTCCTGCTGCTCCTGTACCTCACCAAGTATCACCTGTTCACCGATACGGCGAGCTTCAACGTCCTCGGTGCGTATGCCGGCCTCGTCTACGCGCTGCCCGTCATCGGCGGCCTGATCGCGGATCGCTTCCTCGGCATGCGGAAGTCGGTGTTGTTCGGCGGCATCCTGCTCTCCCTCGGTCACATCCTGATGGCCTATGAAGGCCACGCAGCCATCAATTACGACGCCGGCACCGTGCTCAGCCAGAACCTGACGCTGGCCAGTGGCGAGGTGCTCGCTGCCGGAACGGTGCTCAGCGAATCGATCGTCTACCAGGATACGCAGGCGCTGAATGTCTTCTACTTTGCGCTGGCGCTGATCGTCATGGGCGTGGGCTACCTGAAACCCAACATTTCGACGATTGTCGGCAAGCTGTATTCGATGGAAGATCCGCGACGCGACTCGGGGTTCACGATCTTCTACATGGGAATCAACATCGGCTCGTTCCTGGCGACGATACTCTGCGGCTGGCTCGGCGAAACCTACGGTTGGAAGTACGGCTTCGGCGCCGCCGGTATCGGCATGATACTGGGCCTGTTTACGTTCGTCTGGGGACAGAAGTTCCTGCACGGACATGCCGAGCCTTCCGAGCCGGAGAAGCTCACGAAAAGCGTCCTCGGCCCGATCAACGTCGAGTGGGCCATCTACCTGTTGAGCCTGCCGGTGCTGGGACTGCTGTGGTGGCTGGTGCAGCACGAACACGTCGTGCTCGCGACGCAAAACGTCTTCCTCACGGTCGCGATCGTCGGACTGATCCTGTATTCCATGATTTACCGCAAGACCGGCCAGAGCAACACGCTCGCTTACGGCATCGCGGCCATCGCTATCCTCTCGGGTTTCGTTGCGGTGCTGACCAACCTCGACTTTGTCGACGTCAGTGACGCCGTTGCAGAGTACACGCTGTACGCGGCCGTACTCCTGATTGCGGCATTCGTCGTCTACGGTTTCATGACCCACAATTCCGACGAGTTCGGTCGGACGGTCGTACTGATGTTCCTGATCCTGTCGACCGTGGTCTTCTGGGCGCTGTTCGAGCAGTCGGCCGGCTCGATGACGCTGTTTGCGGATCGCGTCGTCGACCGAACCGCCGGCAGTGTGACGTTCACGGCTGCCCAGTTCGGCTCGCTCAATGCGATGTTCATCTGGCTACTCGCGATTCCGTTTGCCACGCTGTGGACGTTCCTGGCAAAGCGTAATCTCGAGCCGACGACTCCTGTGAAGTTCGGCCTCGGCATCATCCAGGCAGGGCTGGGTTTCGGTGCACTCGTGCTCGGCGCAGAGTTCCCCGATGCGGCCGGCAAGGTTGCGATGATCTGGCTCGTGCTCGCTTACCTGCTGCATACGACCGGTGAGCTCTGCCTGTCGCCCGTCGGTTTGTCGGCGGTAACCAAGCTGTCCATTGGTCGCGTCGTCGGCGTCAGCATGGGCACCTGGTTTCTCGCCACGGCGCTGTCGGAAACCGTCGCGACGCGCCTGGGTCGGATGGCGTCGGTTGAGACGTCGGGCGGAGAAGTCACGGATGCGGCGGCAGCACTGGCAACGTACACGCAGTTGTTCGAATTTCTCATGTACGTCGGCATTGGCGTCGGCGTGTTCGTATTGTTGATGTCGCCACTGCTCAAGCGTGGCATGCACGGCGTGCACTAGCACGACCTTGGATCACACGGAAATGACTATGAAAGACCTCGCAAGACTCGTTGCGGGCGCGATGCTCGTACTGTTCCTGGCGGCGTGCTCCGGCCCCGCTGAAGAAGATGCCGGCGAAGCGTCGGAAGCGCCTGCCGCAGCGGCCGAATCCGCGCAGGATTTCGTCACGCGCGCTCACGCGGAGTATGCGGAGCTGTGGGTCGAACGTGCGGCAGCCGACTGGGTGCGCTCGACGTACATCACGCTCGATACGGCCGTCATCGCCGCATCCATGGGCGAACGTTACGCGAAGTGGCACAGCGATACGGTCAAGCAGGCCATGCGGTACGAAGACGTCGAAATGGACGCGAGCACCCGGCGGGCCATCGATAAGCTGATCCTGAGTACGTCGCAACCTGCACCGGACGATGCGGCGAAGCGCAAGGAGCTGTCGCAGATCACCACCAACATGGAAGGCATGTACGGCGCCGGCCAGTACTGCAAGGGCGAGAACTGCCGCACGCTGCCCGAGCTCGAGGACGTCATTCACGAAAGTCGCGACTATGACGAGCTGCTCGACGTGTGGCAGGGCTGGCGCTCCGTGTCGCCGCCGATGCGCGACATGTACACGCGTTTCGTCGAGATCGCGAACGAGGGTGCCAGCGAGCTCGGCTTCGCGAATCTCGGTGAAATGTGGAGTTCGGGCTACGACATGAGCCCCGCGGACTTCGAGGCCGAGACGGCGCGCCTCTGGCAACAGGTCGAACCGCTTTACAAGGAACTTCACTGCCATGTGCGCTCGAAGCTGGGCGAGATGTACGGCGAGGACAAGGTGCCGCAGGACCAGCCGATCCCGGCGCACCTGCTGGCCAACATGTGGTCGCAAAGCTGGGGCTTCCTGTTCGATGACATCCAGCCCTTCCCGGGCGTCGCGGACCTGGACGTCGACTCGACGCTCGAGACAAAGAACTATTCGCCGCAGGAAATGGTGCGGTCTGCCGAGAACTTCTACGTGTCGCTGGGCATGGATCGCCTGCCGGATACGTTCTGGGAGCGCTCGATGTTCTCGAAACCGGCCGATCGCGACGTCGTCTGCCATGCGAGCGCCTGGACGATGGACGGCGCGGATGACCTGCGCATCAAGATGTGCATCAAGCAGACCTACGACGAGCTTCGCGTGATCTATCACGAGCTAGGCCACAACTACTACCAGTGGGCGTACAAGGACCAGCCGGCCCTGTTCTGGGATGGCGCGCACGGCGGCTTCCATGAGGCCATCGGCGATACGGTGACGCTGTCGATGACGCCCGCGTACCTGAAAGAAGTCGGGCTCATCAAGTCGGCCGAGCAGAGCGACGAGGCCGTGATCAACCGGCAGATGATGATGGCGCTGGACAAGATTGCTTTCCTGCCGTTCGGCAAGCTGATCGACGAATGGCGCTGGGGCGTGTTTTCCGGTGCGATCACGCCGGACAACTACAACAAGGCCTGGTGGGACCTGCGCACGAAGTACCAGGGCATCGTGCCGCCGGTCGAGCGGACGGAAGCCGACTTCGACCCGGGTGCCAAGTACCACATCCCGGCAAACGTGTCCTACACCCAGTATTTCCTCGCCCACATCCTGCAATTCCAGTTCCAGCGCGCGCTTTGCGATGCGGCCGGTCACGAAGGGCCGCTGCACGAGTGTTCGGTTTATGGCAGCAAGGAGGCCGGCGAAAAATTCTGGGCGATGCTCGAAACGGGCGCCAGCGAACCCTGGCAGGACACGCTCGAGAAGCTGACAGGCACACGGGAAATGGACGCGAGTGCTGTCATCGATTACTTCGCACCTTTGATGGCGTGGCTCGAGGAACAGAACGCGGAACGTAGCTGCGGTTGGTAACCTGTGGGAGCGGCGTCCCGCCGCGATTCTGATCGGGCCGGGACGGCCCTCCCACAACGAAGCCTCCTACGGTTGAATGGCGCGCTTGTAGGAGCTGTGGAGCGTAGCGACACTGCGATCGCGGTTTCGCTGCGCTCAACCGCTCCTACAGCGTGCCTGAAGATTCTGTGCCCCCGTTTCGGTAAACTGCGCTGATCCATTGGCAGGGGGACCACGATGTCCGAAGAAAAACAAGAAGAAGCCAGGGTGGGTATCGGCACCCGCATGCTCGCCGGCGTCGAGCGCATCGGCAACAAGCTTCCCGATCCTGCAGTGCTGTTTATCGCACTGCTTTTCATCGTCTGGGTCCTGTCCTGGGCGCTGTCGTTCGTAACCTGGGAAGCCATAGACCCGCGCACGGGTCAGCCGCTGGTCATCAACAACCTGCTCTCGGGAAGCGCGTTTACCGAGTTCCTGTCGACGATGGTCACGAACTTCTCGCACTTCCACCCTCTCGGCGTCGTGCTCGTTGCGATGCTCGGTATCGGCGTCGCGGAGCACACCGGTTTCATAACGACCGCCATTCGCGCGATGCTCAACGTTACGCCGACGAAACTGCTCACGCCGATGATCATCCTCGTCGGTATCGTCAGTCACTCGGCCGTCGATGCGGGTTACGTGCTCGTCATCCCGATGGGCGGCGTTATCTTTTACGCGGCCGGGCGTCATCCGCTGGCCGGAATCGCGGCCGCGTTTGCCGGCGTGTCCGGCGGCTTCTCGGCGAACTTCGTTCCGTCGTCCCTCGATCCGCTGCTGCAGGGACTGTCGCAGGCGGGTGCGCAGATCCTCGATCCGGAGATCGTCCTCAACCCGCTCAACAACTACTTCTTCACGACGGCATCGTCGCTGCTGATCATCAGCCTGGGCTGGTTCATCACCGATCGCATCGTCGAGCCGCGCCTGCAGGGCACCGAGATCGACGGCGACAAGGAAGACCTGCCCGAGGTGCACGACATCCAGCCGAACGAACGCAAAGGTCTGCGCTGGGCCATGATCGCGATGGTGCTCGGTCTGGTTCTGCTGTTCGCGACCGCGCTGCCCGAAGGCTCGCCGTGGCGTGCCGAGAACGGCGACCTGACCGCGGGTTCCGCGCCGATGATGCGATCGATCGTCTCGCTGATCTTCCTGCTGTTCCTCGTCCCCGGCGTCGTCTTCGGCATCGTCTCCGGGTCGATGAAAAGTTCGAAGGACGTGATCGACGGTATGACGCATTCGATGCACACGATGGCGTACTACCTCGTCATCATGTTCTGGATAGCGCAGTTCGTTTACGCGTTCAACGTTTCGAACCTGGGCGTGCTGCTCGCGCTGCAAGGTGCCGCCGGCCTCAAAGCGCTGGCGCTGCCCGCCTCGATGATGATCGTTGGCATCGTGCTGCTCACGGCATTCGTGAACATTTTCGTCGGTTCTGCGAGCGGCAAGTGGGGCCTGCTCGCACCGATATTCGTACCCATGCTGATGACGCTGGGCATATCGCCCGACCTCACACAGGCCGCGTATCGCGTTGGCGACTCCAGCACCAACATCATCACGCCATTGATGCCGTACTTTCCGCTGGTCGTCGTCTATTGCCAGCGCTACGTCAAGAACACCGGTATCGGCACGGTGACGGCAATGATGCTGCCGTTCTCGATGTGGTTCCTGCTGACGTGGACGATCTTCCTCGTCATCTACTTCCTGATCGGCCTGCCGTTGGGAATCGGCGCGAACTACACCTATCCACCCAGCTAGCGAATAAACGATGCACGACTTCGAGAAGCTCGGCGCTTTCTACCTCGGCAAGCGCTATGACAACGACGCCGGCAAGCTCACCGACGAGCTCGTCCTTTACGATTCGAAGGACCTGACGACGCACGCCGTCATCATCGGCATGACGGGGTCGGGCAAGACGGGCCTTGGTGTCGGCATTCTCGAGGAAGCGGCGCTCGACCACATCCCGGTCATTGCAATCGATCCGAAAGGGGATATGGGCAACCTGCTGCTGACCTTCCCGCAGCTTCGTGCCGAGGATTTTCGCCCGTGGATCAACCCGCGGGCCGCCACCGACAAGGGCCAGACGCCCGATGAGTACGCCGCGGCGCAGGCAGCACTCTGGAAGAAGGGCATCGGCCAGTGGGGACAGACCGGCAAGCGCATCGCCCAGCTCCGCAAGAACGCGGACCTCGCGATCTACACGCCGGGCAGCAACGCCGGCCTGCCGGTCTCGGTTCTGCATTCCTTCGAGGCGCCGGATGCAACACTCATCGACGACGTCGACCTGTACCGCGAGCGCGTCCAGGCGACGGCAACGGGCATCCTTACGCTGCTCGACATCGACGCCGACCCGGTCGCCAGCCGCGAGCACATATTGGTGTCGCGCCTGCTCGACAACGCGTGGCAGGAAGGCCGCGACCTCGACATCCCGGGCCTGATCGCAGAGATCCAGGACCCACCGATCACGAAGGTCGGGGTCATGAGCCTCGATTCCTTTTTCCCGGCCAAAGACCGGTTCGCGCTGGCTATGCGGCTCAACAACCTGCTCGCAGCGCCGGGCTTCCAGTCCTGGCTCGACGGCGAACCGCTCAATGCGAGGAACCTGCTGTACACGGAAGACGGCAAGCCGCGGATATCGGTGATGTCGATATCGCACCTCGATGACGCACAGCGCATGTTCTTCGTCACGACGCTGCTGAATCAGCTGATCGCCTGGATGCGCGCACAGCAGGGTACGTCGAGCCTGCGCGCCATCCTCTACATGGACGAGATCTTCGGCTACATGCCACCGGTGGCCAATCCGCCGTCGAAGAAGCTGTTCCTGACACTCCTGAAGCAAGCGCGAGCGTACGGCCTCGGGCTCGTACTCGCGACGCAGAACCCCGTCGACCTCGACTACAAGGGCCTGTCGAACACCGGCACCTGGTTCATCGGCCGGCTGCAGACCGAGCGCGACAAGGCGCGCGTCATGGAAGGTCTCGAGGGTGCCAGCGATGGAAACTTCGACAAGCAGAGAATGGAGCGCACGCTGGCAGGCCTGGGCAAGCGGCGTTTCCTGCTACACAACGTGCACGAGGACGAAGCCGTCGTCTTCAATACCCGCTGGGTGCTGTCGTATCTCGCCGGTCCGCTCACGCGCGACCACATTCGCGAGCTGATGGGCAAGGCCAAGAACAAGCTCGCTGCCGCCGCAAAGTCGGTGACCAAGCCACGACGCAAGGCCGTCGAAGCGGCACCTGCACTGGCGCCTTCCATCGAGCAGTATTTCGTCGATGGTGCCGCCGACAATATTGTTTATCACCCACGTCTGATCGGTGTAGGCGACATCGTGTTCTCGAACGCGCGTTACAAGATCGAGGACGAGCGCTCGGTGCTGTACACGGTGGAGCTCGAGGACGGCCCCGTGGCCGTCGACTGGGATGCGGGCGAGCCGCTGGACCTGGCCGTCGATGAATTGCTCGACGAGGGCGTCGATGCCGCCGCTTACGCAGACTGCCCCTCGGCCGCAAGCAACACCAAGGCGTACACTGCCTGGAAACGTGACTTCAAACGCTGGCTGCGGCAAAACGAGACCGTGACGCTCTATCGCAGCAAGCGCTTCCGCTTGTCGTCGGAACCCGGCGAATCGGAAGGCGACTTTCGAATCCGGCTGCAGGACGTGGCCAGCGAGAAACGCGACCAGGCAATCGCCAAGGTGCGCAAGCGCTATGCCAGCAAGGTAACGACACTGGAAAACCGGCTGATGCGCGCCAACCAGGCGATCGAGCGCGAGAAGCAGCAGTCGACCAAGAAAAAACTCGACACGGCGATTTCATTCGGCACCGCGATTCTCGGCGCCGTGCTGGGCCGCAAGCGCCTGTCCAGTAGCACGGCGACCAAGATCGGCAGCGCCATCAAGACCGCCGGCGGTGCGAGAAAGGAAGCCGCGGACGTCGCTCGCGCGAAAGAGACCGCCGAGAAGGTCAAACTCGACCTCGCGGAGCTCAACAAGCAGTGCGAGAAGGAAGTCGCCGATCTCGATACGTCGTTCGATGCGCAGGCGGAGGAACTCGACGAGGTCGTGGTTCGTGCGAAAGCCGCGGACATCCACGTGCCGGTGGTTGGCCTCGTCTGGATGCCGTACTCGGCAGACGACAAGGGAAGGCTCAAGCCTGCCTGG
>JAAUXY010079557.1_pt1 | contig 12851 bp, 11 predicted proteins | sample 7278121 | NCBI WGS metagenome assembly JAAUXY01 (sample SAMN14350117, study PRJNA611818) | marine sediment metagenome | isolation source: surface marine sediment (1.8m) | place: French Polynesia: Moorea | collected 2018-08 | reverse complement strand
TCTTTTTCCTGGGCGGCCAGGCGCTCGACTTCCCTGCCTTCGTCCGCAATGCGCTGTCGCAGCGACGCAAGCAGTTGCCGCCGCTGCTCCTGCGCGGCATCGAGTTTGCCGAGCTCGTCGTAGCGCTCGCGCGCGAGCCTTGCCACGCGAGCCTCCTCCGCGGCAATCCCGGCCCGCAGCTCGTCGAGTTCGCGAATGTGGCGGGTTACCTTGTCAATGTTCTCCGCCCTGTAGTCGTTGAGGTAGCGATAGTAGGCCATCACCCGGCCAAGCGTCGCCGGATCCTGCTGGTTGAGCAGCATGCGGATGCGCTCCTGGCTGCCGCTCATGTAGGCGGCGCGGACCTGCGACGCGAGCTGCTGCGACTCCGTTTCCAGCTCGGCTTCCCGGTCGGCGAGCTGCGCATCCAGTTCCGCCTTGCGGCGCGCGCTGAACTGCTGCTGGCGCTCGAGCTCCTTGATGTGGATGCGCTTCTCGGAAATCTCGACTTCCGCCTTCTGCAGGTCTCCCGTGAGGCGATCCCGCTCGGCGGCACTGCGATCCATGCTCGTCTTCAGGTCGCTGATCTGCTCGCGAACCTGCTCGAGCTCGCGTTCCTTGATTTCTGCGAGTTCTTCATGCGAGTCCTGGGCGAGGACCGCTTGCGCGAGCGCCACAACGAGCAGGACCGAGAGCCGGGGTATTTTCATCGCCGCAGAGTGTAGCAAGCCGAACACATTGGTATAATCGCGTCCCTTTCGCCCAGACACCGATTCATGGACAGATTCCTCGAGTTCACCAACAACCATATGTTGTTGGTGTTCGGCCTGCTTGTCAGCTTTTTCGTGCTCGTTTTTACGGAGTTGCGTCGCAAGGCGTCTGGCCTGATAAATATCGAGGCGAGCGAAGCCGTGAGGCTGATAAACGATGATGCCGCGGTGCTCGACCTGCGTGGTGCCGAGGCCTTCGCACGTGGCCACATCGTCAATGCGAAGAACATCCCGTTCGATGAACTCGAGGCGAAGAAGGACGCGATCAAAAAGTGGAAAGGCAAGTCGATCATCGCCGTTTGCGATGCCGGCGTTACATCAAATCGCGCCGTCGGCTCACTGCGCAAGGCAGGCTTCGAGAGCGTGTTCGGACTCAAGGGCGGCATGAACGGCTGGGCGCAAGCGGGTCTGCCGGTCGTCACCGGCAAGAAAACCAAAAGTAAAGGCAAGAAATAAACAGGACGAAAGGAATGAGTGAACAGGACCAGAAAGCGCCGGAAAAGCGCATCACCATCGGCAAGATCTACGTCAAGGACCTGTCCTTCGAGTCGCCGCAGTCGCCCGGCGTTTTCAGGGGCCGCGACTGGAAGCCGCAGACGAACCTGAATCTGCGGAGCAGCACGAACGAGTTCGACGGTGATCAGCATGAGGTCGTGCTGACCATCACGATTGACGCCAAGGAAGACGACACGACGATTTTCCTTGTCGAGCTTCAGCAGGCTGGCATATTCGAGATCGTGGGCTACGACAAGGAAGAATTCAACGCGGTTGTCGGCAGCTTCTGCCCGAACATCTTGTTCCCGTACGCGCGCGAGGCGATTGCGGGCATGATTCAGAGAGGCGGGTTTCCCGAGTTTCTGCTACAGCCGATCAACTTCGACGCATTGTACATGCAGTCTCGCCAACAGCAGCAGGCAGAAAGCGCGCCCACGGAGACGCACTGATCACCGGGACCGTCACACCGCTGGCGGTCGTCGGCGCCGGCTCCTGGGGAACGGCGCTTGCTATCCAGTTCGCTCGCAGCGGACGTGAAGTCAGGCTCTGGGGTCGCGAGACAGACCTGCTCGAACGCATGGTCGAGTCCCGCATCAATGACGTTTTCCTGCCGGAAGCCCCGCTGCCGGATTCCATCGTGGTCTGTCCGGACTTCACGGATTGCCTCGAAAAGGCCGACGATGTACTGATCGCCGTCCCGAGCCATGTCTTGCGAAAAACGCTCGGCGATGTAGCTCCGTTGCTCAAGGAAACGGGTCGCGTTTGCTGGGCGACCAAGGGTTTTGAACTCAAGACCGGCAAACTCCCGCACCAGGTTGCTGCCGAGGTACTGGGTGCCGATCGTCCTATCGCCGTGCTGTCGGGACCAACGTTCGCCAAGGAGGTAGGTGCCGGGCTGCCGACCGCGATCACCATTGCCGCGAACAACGAAACCTTCGCACAGGACCTGGCCGTGTCGCTGTCGTCAGAAAACTTCCGCGCCTACACCTCGGACGACATCATCGGCGTTGAAGTCGGTGGCGCCGTCAAAAACGTGCTGGCGATCGGCGCTGGCATGTCTGACGGTCTCGGCTTTGGCGCCAACACCCGCATCGCGCTGATTAACAGGGGTCTCGTCGAGCTGACGAGGCTCGGCGTTGCCGTCGGCGCAAAGCAGGAAACGTTTATGGGCCTGGCCGGCATGGGCGACCTGGTGCTGACGTGTACGGACAATCTGTCGCGTAACCGCCGTATGGGCCTTGCGCTCGCCAGCGGCAAGACCGTCGATGAAGCCAAGGCAGAGATTCAGCAGGTCGTCGAGGGCGTGCTCGCGGCGAAAGCCGTGATGGAAGTGGCCGAAGAACGCGGCATCGAGATGCCGATCTGCCACCAGGTCTATCGCATCATTTACGAGGGCGTGTCACCGCGCGAGGCAGTCACCGAACTCATGACCCGCGCGCTGAAGTCGGAAAACCTGCAAGCGCAATCCTGAACCGCTGGCGGATCAGCGATTCTGAACTAAGCTTTTCCCGATGAAACCAGTTCACGGGGAACAGCCATGGACAGACGCCAGTTCTGTAAGACCTCGGTAGCCGCGAGCGTCGCGGCCAGCTATCCCTTCCTGGCCGCATGCGGCGAACAAGCGAACGTGGCAACCAGGGCAGAAGCCGCCCTGCCGGCTGTGTCGCTGGATGGCGCCGAGATCCAGCTCGAGAAGGCGGCGATCCGTGAGCTCGGTGAAGCCCTCGAGGGGCCGATTCTGCTCGGCGAACACCCTGAATACGATTCTGCGCGAAGGATCTGGAACGGCATGCACGACAAACGACCGGCGCTCATCGCGCGCGTGCAGAACAGCCAGGATATCCGCCACGCGGTCGACTTCGCGCGCGAACGAAACCTGCTCGTTGCGATTCGCGGCGGCGGCCACAGCTGGCCGGGCAAGTCCGTTTGTGATGGTGGCCTCATGATCGACCTGTCACGACTGAACAGTGCCGTTGTCGATACAGAGAAACAAACGGCCCGCGTGGGCGGCGGCGCTCTGTTGGGCCATCTCGATGCCGCCGCGCTGGAAAAGGGACTGGTCACCACCGCAGGAGTCGTATCGCATACCGGTGTCGGTGGCTTCACGCTCGGTGGCGGGTTCGGACGACTCAACCGGAAATACGGCCTTACGATCGATAACCTTTTGTCTGCCGAGATCATCACGGCCGATGGCCAGGCGCGTCGTGTCAGTGCCGACAATGAGCCGGACCTGTTCTGGGCAATTCGCGGCGGCGGGGGAAATTTCGGTGTCGTCAGCGAATTCGAATTCCAGCTGCATCCCTTCGACCGCAATGTGCTGTCCGGGCTGCTCGTCTGGCCCGTTGCACAATCGCGTGAGGTGCTCGATTTCTACGCCGACTGGTATCTCGGACTATCCGACGACATGTACGTCGGGCCCGCGATGCTGACTCTGCCGGACGGCGTCGGCGTACTCGCAATGGAGGTCGTGTACGCCGGCGACCCGGCTACCGGCGAGAAGGAGCTGGCGCCGCTGCGTGCAATCGGCACGATGCTCGAGGATGCCGTCAAGGTGCAGGACTACAGTTACCTGCAGACTCATGAAGACGCCATTTATCACCACGGCATTCGTTCGTATGCGAAAAACGGGATGGTTCGCGAGATCACGCCGGCGCTCGTGAACGACCTTATCGACGCGTACCGGCCGGACCCGCGGCTTGCGTTTTTCACGCATACGGCTGGCGGCGCGGTGAAACGAGTCGATGAACTCGCCACAGCCTTTCCGCACCGTAACGCCGAGACGATGATCGCCGTCCTCGGCGCCTGGACAGATCCTGCCGAGGACGAGGAGGCAATTGCCGCTGCGCGCGAGTGGTTTGCGCAGCTCGAAACCCACGCGGGTGGCTACTACGACAACATCGAGAACGAAGGCGACAGCAAGGCGGCGAGAAACTATGGACCGGCCTATGAGCGTCTGCGCAAGATCAAGGGGCAGTACGACAGCGGCAACCTGTTCCGTCTCAACAGTAACGTCGAGCCTGCCTGACGAAAGCCCTCGTCTCAGGCGCAGCCGTCGAAATCGAGTTGCCGCAGCGCCTCGTACACCACGACAGCCGTTGCGTTGGCCAGGTTGAGGCTGCGGCTTCCCGGGCGCATAGGCAGTCGCAGCCTCTGCTCCCGCGGCAGGGATTCGATCACCTCGAGAGGCAGGCCCCTGGTTTCGGGGCCCATGAGAATCGCATCACCGCGCTGATAATCCGGTTTGTCGTAACGCGTCCTGCCACGCGTGCTCAACGCGAACACGCGCGGTTGGCCAAGCGCGTCCAGGCAGGTGTCGAGCGACACGTGTGTACGCACATCAGCAAAATCACGATAATCGAGCCCGGCGCGTTTGAGCCTGGAGTGATCCAGCGTAAATCCGAGCGGCTCGACGAGATGCAGTGCCACACCGGTGTTGGCGCACAGCCGCATGATGTTGCCGGTGTTCGGCGGGATCTCGGGTTCGTAGAGGATTACGGAGAGCATTAGCCAGATTCTACGATGATCGCGGTCTTACGACCGCTCCTACCCCTTGTTGGAGCTGTGGAGCGCAGCGACACTGCGAAAACGCAACCCCCCTTGTTGGAGCTGTGGAGCGCAGCGACACTGCGAAAACGCAACAGAAAAGTAGAATGTCCCAATAATGGGTTAGAATCCGCGACCGATGACGGATCCTCTTCACACCGACTTCTGCGGCATGTCGATGGCGACGCCCATCGTCCTGCTGTCCGGCTGTGTTGGATTCGGCGAGGAGTACACGCGGGTCGAAGGCTATTCGAACGCCGACGTCGGCGCCGTCGTACTCAAGGGCACGACAGGCGACGCCAGGCTCGGCAATCCGCCGCACCGTGTTTTCGAGACACCGATGGGCATGCTGAATGCAATCGGTCTTCAGAATCCCGGCGTCGACAAAGTGGTCGACGACATCCTCCCGGGACTCGATTTCTCCGAAACCCGATTCCTTGCGAACGTTTCCGGATCGACCGTCGAGGAGTACGAGCGAGTCACAGAGCGCTTCGACGATTCACCGATCGACGCGATCGAGATCAATATTTCCTGCCCGAACGTCAAGGAAGGAGGCGTCGCGTTCGGCAACGACCCGGAAATGTCCGCGCGGGTTGTCGCCGCGTGCCGGTCGCGGACGACGAAGCCTCTGATTACCAAGCTGTCGCCGAACCAGACGGATATCCAGGAGAACGCGCGGCTGTGCATCGAGGCCGGCACCGACGGTTTCGCCGTCATCAACACGCTCATGGGGATGGCAATCGATGCTGAATCGCGCAAGCCGGTTATCGGTAACGTACAGGGCGGGCTGTCCGGGCCAGCAATCAAGCCGATCGCACTGCTCAAAGTACACCAAGTACACCATGTCGCGAAGGAGCACAGCGTGCCGATCATCGGCCAGGGCGGCATAACGACGCCCGCGGATGCGATCGAATTCATGATCGCCGGTGCGTCCGCGGTCGGTATCGGAACGGCGCTGTTCTACGACCCGCTCATATGCAAGAAGATCAACGAGGGAATTCTCGACTACCTGGCGCGGCACGAGATGGCGTCGGTTTCGGAGCTGGTGGGTACGCTCGGAATCTAGGCGAGTGGTGTGTCTCTGACGAGCGTATCGCCGACTTAAGCAGAGGAAGAGATTCCCCGCTCGCCGTCAGCGATTCGGGTCGCGCCTCGAGCGGCGCTCCTACAACAAATGGTCGGTTAGTCGAGTTGCAGGGCCTTCATCTTGCGAGCGAGCGTATTACGTCCCCAGCCCAGGAGCTTGGCGGCTTCCTGCCGGTGGCCGCCCGTCTCGGACATCGCGATCCGAATCAGCGTCTTTTCGAATTCGGGGAGCGCACGTTCGAGTAGCGGGGCCTCGCCGGAGCTGAGCTGTTGTTCGGCCCAGGCCGCGAGGCTCTGCGTCCAGTCCTGGGTTGCGCGAACCCCGGTGTCCTCGCCGCCAAGGTCCGTTGGAATATCCTGTCGCGCGATGACGCTCCCGGGCGCCGTGACGGTCAGCCGCCTCGCGGCGTTGACGAGCTGCCGCACATTACCGGGCCAGTCGAATCCCCTCAGGGTGTCGAGTGCGTCGGTGTCGACAGTCTTCGCCGGGACGTCCAGTTCGTGCGCAGCTTCTGCCAGGTAGTGCTCGAGCAGCAGCGGTATGTCGGCGCGGCGCTGTCTCAAGGGCGGCGTGTTGATCCGGATGACGTTCAGGCGATGATAAAGGTCTTCCCGGAAGCGTCCCTCCTTGACCGCGCGTGCAAGGTCCTGGTTCGTGGCTGCAATTACGCGAACGTCAACGCGTATCGAGCTCTGCCCACCAACCCGGTAGAATTCGCTCTCTGCAAGCACGCGCAGGAGGCGCGTTTGCAGCCCCGGTGACATGTCGCCGATCTCGTCGAGAAACAGCGTTCCGCCATCGGCCTGTTCGAAACGCCCGATGCGGCGCGCGTCAGCACCCGTGAAGGCTCCTTTTTCGTGGCCGAACAGTTCCGATTCGAGCAATTCCGAGGCGATTGCCGATGTATTCAATGCCACAAACGGTTTTTCGGCGCGCGGACTGTGCTCGTGCAGCGCTCTTGCGACCAGTTCCTTGCCGGTACCCGATTCGCCCGTGATGAGCACGGTCATGCTCGAGCCGGCCAGACGACCTATCGAGCGAAACACCTCCTGCATCGCAGGCGCCTGCCCGATCAGCGTTGGTATCGGGCCGCTCTCCCGGGTTGCAGCTTCGGGAGTACCGTGGCCATTGATGCGCGCTGCTTTGCGCACGAGGTCGATGGCTTCATCGATGTCGAAGGGTTTCGGCAGGTATTCGAATGCGCCGCCCTTGTAAGCGGCTACGGCGTTTTCGAGGTCAGAGTGGGCCGTGATCACGATGATCGGCAGATCTGGCTGACGACCGTGCAGCCGGTCGAGCAGCGCGATGCCACTCATGCCAGGCATGCGGACGTCCGTTATCAGAACGTCCGGTGAATCATGATCGAACGCTTCGAGCAGGTGCTCGGCACGCTCGAAACTGCGGGAATCCATGTCCGCTTGCCGCAGTGCTTTCTCCAGCACCCAGCGAACCGACTGGTCATCGTCGACTACCCAGACATTCAGTTTGCCGTTCGTCATGAGCCAGCACGCTCCGATTGATCCAGAGGAATGTTCACGTAGAACACGGTTCGCCCCGGCCTGCTGTCGAATTCGATCATGCCGCCGTGACGGCTCAGCAACTCCTGCGCTGCCGGTAGACCCAGGCCGGTTCCTTCGGGCCGTGTCGTGACGAGCGGATAGAAGACGGAATCCTGCATATCAGCCGGGATGCCCGGACCGTCATCCTCGATTTCGATTCGGGCAATCACGCGGTGCCGCGTGTCGCCAATCGTGAAGTTGGTCATTGCGCGACTGCGCAACGTGATCGTGCCCTGTCCATCCAGTGCTGCCGCCGCATTTCGGACGAGGTTCAGAAACGCCTGCACGATCTGGTCTCGATCGAGATCAATCAGCGGTAAACCGGGATCGTAATCGCGTTTGATGGTGAGGCGCTTCTGGTCTTCAGCCTCTACGATGCGCACCACGTACTCGAGGAGCTCGTGAACGTTGACCGGATGCTTGTTGGGCGGGCCGCCAGGACCGAGCAGTGTATCGACGAGGCCGGCGAGTCGGTCCGTCTCGCTGATGATGACTTCGGTGTATTCCTTCAGATTATGTTCGAGCAGCTGGCGTTCGAGCAGTTGCGCTGCACCCCGGATACCACCCAGCGGGTTTTTGATCTCATGAGCAAGCTGGCGAATCATTTGCCGTCCGGCTCCGTGCTGGATCAGCAACGCGTTCTCGCGGCTGATCCGGGATCGTCGCGTAACGTCGGCAATCTCGACGAGCAGCACCGCTTCATCGATCTCGACCGGCGAAACCCGGCAATCGACGACGCGTTCCTCTGAAATCGCCTCGTTCGGCGCCAGGTGCATTTCATTGGCGTAGTGGTCGCCGGTTTCGAGAACGCGATTCAGGATGTCCTGGAATTCCGGCTCGTCGTCGACGAGTCGCAGCAGCGACTCGTGGCGCGCGCGCATTTCGCTGATACCGAGAACGTTCTCGGCGGCGGGGTTCATCGCAACGATCAGCAGATTATGATCGACGAGGACGACGCCCGTGCTCAGGCCGTCGACGATCGCACGTGTGAACTGGCTTATTGGACGCCGGGGAGGCGAACCGTGTTCTGCTGAACGTAGAACCGGTTCGGCTGGCTGCGGACCATCACCCTGCCGGTCTCGTCCACGACTTCCGCCTGGATGTTGTGCACTCCGCGCCACACCTCCTGAAGCTGGAAGTTCAGGCCGTCCACATCCTGGCGCTCGCCGTTGTGATAAACCCGCACCTGGTGACCCGGCTGCAGGCCCGGCGTCAGCGCCAGGGAGACATTCAGAACGCCCTCGATGTTCCATAACGTCTCTTCGGCGGCAGGAGAAGCAACCTCGAGGCTCTCGTAGCTGAACGGGCCCGCCGGCTCTTCGGATTCTCCGGTATCGCCCTGATCGGCTGCGGCTTGCGGCCGCGCAGGTGGGCGAATCGTATTGGGTTTGGGAAGGTTGACCCGCTCTGCGCCTTCGCGCGGCTGGTCGGAGTAGTGAATAACGCCGTCCTCATCCACCCACCGGTAGATCTCGGACGCCCCTGCCGTGCCGGCGAGCAGCACGAGGAGCAGCAGAATCGGACGAATTTCCATGCGTTCAGCATAGCAGCGTAAGGCGATTTGGTGCCAGTGACCGGGCGGCAAAATGCCGCCCGGGTCACACTTTCAGGCGTTTTTACAGGCTGTAGTACATGTCGAATTCGACAGGATGCGTCGTCATGCGCAACCTGGTGACGTTCTCCATCTTGAGGTCGATGTAGGCGTCGATCAGGTCGTCTGTGAACACACCGCCAGCCTTGAGGAATTCACGGTCTTCGTCGAGTGCGGCCAGCGCCTCGTCGAGCGAAAACGCGACGAGTTTGAGCTCCTTCTCCTCCTCTGGCGGCAGATCGTAGAGATCCTTGTCCATGGCATCGCCGGGGTGGATCTTGTTCTGAATGCCGTCGATACCGGCCATGACCATTGCCGAGAACGCCAGGTACGGGTTCGCCATCGAGTCCGGGAAGCGAACCTCGATGCGGCGGGCTTTCGGATTGGAAACGTACGGAATACGAATCGACGCGGAACGGTTGCGGGCCGAGTAGGCAAGAATCGTCGGCGCCTCGAAGCCCGGGACGAGACGCTTGTAGCTGTTGGTCGCGGGGTTGGTGAACGCGTTGATCGCTTTGGCGTGCCTGATCACACCACCGATGTAGTGCAGTGCCGTTTCGGAAAGGCCGCCGTACTCATCGCCTGCGAACAGGTTCTCGCCGCCCTTCGACAGCGACTGGTGCACGTGCATGCCGTTGCCGTTGTCGTTGACGAGCGGCTTGGGCATGAATGTCGCCGTCTTGCCATAGGCGTGGGCTACATTGTGAACGACGTACTTGAGGATCTGTACCTCGTCTGCCTTGGCCACTAAGGTATTGAATTTAACACCAATTTCGCACTGACCGGCCGTTGCCACCTCGTGGTGATGGACTTCGGTCGTGAGGCCCATTTCCTCCAGGGCGAGGCACATCGTCGAACGCAGGTCGTGCAGCGAGTCGACCGGCGGTACCGGGAAATAGCCGCCCTTTACGGTCGGCCGATGGCCCGTATTGCCTTCCTCGATCTCCCGATCGGTGTTCCAGGCGCCCTCCTCGGAGTCGACACGGTAGAACGCCCCCTGCATGTTGTCGTCCCAGGCGACGCTGTCGAACACGAAGAACTCGTTCTCAGGTCCGAAATACGCGGTGTCGGCAATGCCCGATGACTCCAGATAGGCCTGCGCGCGGATGGCCAGCGAACGCGGACAGCGGTCGTAGCCCTGCATCGTTGCAGGCTCGACGACGTTGCAGCGGACGTTGACCGTGGGTTCGTCGGTGAAGATGTCGAGCACCGCCGTGGAAGCGTCCGGCATCAGGATCATGTCTGACTCGTTGATGCCCTTCCAGCCCGAGATCGACGAGCCGTCGAACATCTTGCCGTCTTCGAACAGGTCTTCGTCGACGGTATGGGCGGGCACGGTTACGTGTTGTTCTTTGCCTTTCGAGTCCGTGAAACGAAAGTCGACAAATTTGGCCTCTTTCTCTTTGATAAGGCCGAGTACCTCTGCGGGCGTCATGGATAACTCCTCTTATGGATTTGCATGCAAAACTGATGGCCGGGATTTCGGCCCGGGTTGCCCTGTATAAGCAGGAAGTGTGCCAACTTGGGGCATGTGCTAACTAACTGTTTTCTCTGAGGTTTTAGCTGTAACCAAAGCTGGTGTCGCACCGAATCGGTGCACAACGCTGATGTTTTGCACTAGTTTAGTGCAAAGCTGGGGCCCGCGCACCCTTTTGGACATGCAGGGATGCCGGTCTGCAGAGAGGGGCCGCGCCAAGAAACGATCGAAGGCACCGTGGGAGCGCCGCGATGGACAGGATAGTCCGAATGTCGCGGAGGCCGAGTCGGGAAAGACCGCGAAACGATCAGGTTGGTCCCTGGATTGCCGAGTCAGGATGGCCGAGAGCGACCGAGGCGCGAGCGGCAGCTGCGCGCGTAGCGCGCGCGTCGTTGAATTCCGTGACCCACGCTTATAGCGGCGGCCCAAATTGGGACATTCTTGTTTTTCTTGTGATCTTGGATCCAGATGTCACCCCTGTTTGTCTGAAAAACATGAATGTCCCAGTTTCCCCTGCAGGAGCGGTGGTAACACCGGGATCGCGGTCGCGCCGCCAGCGGCGCTCCTACAACGGTGCCAATCGCGCCGTCTGTGGTTATACTTCGCCGCTTTGACGCACTGCGACATCCCGATGAACACCGGTCACGAACCTGAAAAAATGAGCTTTCAGGACCTGATCCTGCGCCTGCAGGAATTCTGGGCCGAGCGCGGCTGCGTCATCATGCAACCCTACGACATGGAAATGGGCGCCGGGACCTTCTGCCCGGCGACGTTCCTGCGAGCCGTCGGCCCGGAGCCGTGGAGCGCAGCCTACGTGCAGCCCAGCCGGCGGCCGACCGACGGTCGTTACGGCGACAACCCGTTTCGACTGCAGCATTACTACCAGTACCAGGTGGTGCTGAAACCCTCCCCCGACGATTTCCAGGAAATGTATCTCGACTCCCTGCGAGCCATCGGCATCGACCCGACGGTGCACGACATACGGTTTGTCGAAGACAACTGGGAGTCGCCAACGCTGGGCGCCTGGGGCCTCGGTTGGGAAGTCTGGCTGAACGGGATGGAAATCACCCAGTTCACGTACTTCCAGCAGGTTGGCGGCCTCGAGTGCCGCCCGGTCACCGGCGAGATCACCTACGGGCTGGAGCGCCTCGCCATGTACCTGCAAAACGTGGAGAGCATTTTTGACATCGTCTGGACGGATGGCCCGCTGGGCCGAATCACGTACGGCGACGTCTATCACCAGAACGAATTCGAGCAGTCGAAGTACAACTTCGAGGAGGCCGACGTTGACTTCCTGTTCAATGCATTCGATCACGCTGAGCACGAGAGTGAGCGTCTGATCGAGCTGAATCTTGCCCTGCCCGCGTACGAGCAGATGCTGACGGCGTCCCATGTCTTCAATCTGCTTGACGCTCGAAGCGCGATTTCGGTTACCGAGCGCCAGCGGTTCATTCTCAGGGTGCGTACGATGTCCCGTTCGATTTGTGAGGCCTATTACGCCAGCCGCGAAGCCCTCGGATTCCCGATGGTCGAATCGGTTCGCGCCGCAGGAAAGGCATCGTGAGCAAGGCAAGCGACTTCCTGATAGAGGTCGGGACCGAAGAGCTCCCGCCCAAGGCCCTTCGCGCTCTGATGGAAGCTTTCGGCGATAGCCTCGGGCAGGCTTTGGACGACGCGCGGCTTGCTCACGGCGACGTCCATGCCTACGCGAGCCCGAGACGATTGACTGTGCTCGTGGAAGCGCTCGAGGCCGGCCAGGAAGACCGCAAGTTCACCCAGAAGGGCCCGCCGGTGCACGTCGCATTCGACGAAGACGGCCGTCCCCAGCCTGCGGCAGCTGCTTTCGCGAAGAAGTGCGGCGTCGAGGTGGACAAACTCTATCGGGAAAAGACCGAAAAGGGCGAATGGCTCGTCTACGAGTCCGTCGAAAAAGGCCGCAAAAGCGCGGAGCTCATGCCCGAGCTGATCGAGCAATCGCTTGCTACCTTGCCGATCCCGAGACGAATGCGCTGGGGAGACAGCGACGCTGAGTTCGTGCGGCCGGTCCACTGGATCGTCATGCTGCACGGCTCCAAAATCGTCGACGCGCCCATCATGGGCATCGCCGCGGGCAACGAATCGCGCGGGCATCGCTTCCACACGAATAAGCCCGTCAGGATTACGAGCCCCGGGGCATATCTCGAATTGCTCGAGACCAGGGGGTATGTCATTGCCGACTTCGAGCGTCGTCGCGAGATGGTTCGCGAGGGCGTTGAGAAAGAAGCCGCGAATGCGGGCGGCCACGTCGTCGAAGGCGAGTCTTTGTATGACGAGGTTACGGCGCTGGTCGAATGGCCCGTGCCGATGACCG
>JAAUXY010144512.1_pt1 | contig 12853 bp, 13 predicted proteins | sample 7278121 | NCBI WGS metagenome assembly JAAUXY01 (sample SAMN14350117, study PRJNA611818) | marine sediment metagenome | isolation source: surface marine sediment (1.8m) | place: French Polynesia: Moorea | collected 2018-08 | reverse complement strand
GGCTTAGGGGAAGATGGGCCAACTCATCAGCCTGTGGAGCACCTGGCGGCACTGCGGGCCATCCCCAACCTCGCCGTGTTCCGTCCGGCCGATGCGGTCGAGACCGCGGAGTGCTGGCAGGCCGCGTTAGAGCGCACGACGGGGCCGTCATTGATCGTGCTGACCCGACAGAACCTACCAACGATCCGTCAGACGCACACGGAAGAGAACCAATGCATGCGCGGTGCCTACGTCATCTCAGATGGGCGCGGCGAAAGAAGTGCCACGATCTTGGCAACCGGGTCTGAGGTTGAAATTGCAAAGGCAGCGCAAGACAAGCTGCGTACCGAGGGAGTCGAGGTTTCCGTTGTCTCAATGCCGTGCCTTGAGTTGTTCCTCGCTCAGCCAGCGACTTACCAACGCGCCGTTCTTGGATCGTTGCCCCGGGTCGCCGTAGAGGCAGCGGTGAGTAACGGCTGGGCGCAGTTTGTGGAGGATGAGGCCGATTTTATCGGCATGCATGGCTTCGGCGCTTCCGCCCCGTACAAGCAACTTTACGGGCACTTCGGCATCACCCCGGACGCGGTCGCGAACGCCATTGTGCGCAGGACCCAGGCGTAGGCCGCTGCCTGCCAATGTGCCGATGGCCACGCACCACGTCATCGTCCACGGTATCGAACATGCCAGACTGGCTCTCGCCGAAGCGCAGCGCCGTGGGGACCAGGTTGTCATCCATAGCGCCGGCGGCGCCGCCCTCTACGCGGGCGCCGCTTGGTTTCGCGAGCTGGAAGCGCTCGTCTCGGCTGAATACCCAGAGGTCTTGCACGAAGCTATTCTCGACTGCGGCGAGGCACCGGGCATCGCCCTAGGCGCCCTTCGTTGCGGCGTGCGGACAATTTCTCTGAAGGCACCGGCGGAGGTCCGGGACAAGGTCGCAGCTGTCGCTCAACAAGTAGGCGCGCGTTTGGTGCCGCGACCAACCTGCCAGGTCCTGGACCTTGCAGCTCAAACCGACACGCGGACCGCCATTCGACGCTGGTTTGCGAAGGAAGAATTGTAAAGGCCGTAGTGCTTGGCTATGACGACCGGCAAGTCTTGGTAGGATGAGTAAGCATGAGAGTTTCGCAGCGCGTCCGTAAGATCCTGTCTTGGTACGAGAGCGACAATCCGGGCACAAAGACCAACCTGGCTCGTATCCTTATGCACGGTAAGCTCGGTGGCAGCGGCCGCATGGTCATTCTGCCCGTCGATCAGGGGTACGAGCACGGTCCCGCGCGCAGTTTCGCGCCAAACCCGCCCGCTTACGACCCACACTATCTTTTCCAGCTCGCCATCGAAGCGGGGCTCAATGCGTATGCCGCCCCTTTGGGGCCGATCGAGGCCGGCGCGTCGACCTACGCCGGTGCAGTGCCTCTCATATTGAAGGTGAACAGCGCGAACACGCTGGCATCGCCCGAGGCGCCGGATCAGGCCATCACCGCAAACGTTGAGGACGCCCTACGCCTTGGTTGTTCGGCAATCGGGTTCACGATCTATCCCGGCAGCGCCGCCACATACGACATGTATGAAGAAATCCGCGAGCTCACCCTAGAGGCAAAGTCATATGGTTTGGCCGTCGTCATCTGGGCTTATCCGCGCGGCGGCAACGTCTCGAAGGAAGGTGAAACAGCGATAGACGTCGTTTCGTATTCCGCTCACATGGCAGCCTTGCTCGGCGCACATGTCATCAAGGTCAAACTGCCGACAGACCACATTGATCAGGGCGAAGCGCGCAAGGTGTACATCGAGCACGATATCGACACCTCGACCGAAGCTGCGCGCGTGGCCCACGTGATGCAGTGCTGCTTTGCCGGACGCCGTCTGGTTGTGTTTTCGGGCGGCGCAGCAAAAGGCGCCGACGCCGTCGAGCAGGATGCGCGGGCCATCCGCGACGGAGGCGGCAACGGTTCGATCATTGGCCGCAACAGCTTTCAACGTTCGAAGGAAGATGCGCTAGCGTTACTGGATCGCATCGTCCGCATCTATCAAGACAAGGCGTAGCGCAAAAAACATCGTGGCGTTAGGCTGCCGCCTCTATCTCATCACGCCGCCGTCGTTCGAGCTTCCGGCATTCGCCGAAACACTCGCGGCGGCACTTGCAGCGGGCGATGTCGCCGCCGTCCAATATCGGCCCAAGAGTGTCGACGATCAGACGATACTCCGGACAGTTGAAGTCCTGTTACCGGTGGTCCAATCGGCGGACGCCGTGTTCATCTTGAACGACCGTCCGGATCTAGCCGTCGAGAGCGGATGCGACGGCGTCCATATCGGACAGGAGGACACGCCCTACCGCGAAGCGCGCCGCCTATTGGGGGCCGACCGTATCGTCGGTGTCACCTGTCATGATTCTCGGCACCTAGCGATGGAAGCTGCCGAGCAGGGAGCCGACTACGTCGCATTTGGTGCCTTCTACCCGACTAGTACAAAGCAGCCGAAGGCACGCGCCAAGCCGGCGCTTCTTCGCTGGTGGGCAGACCTGATGGAAGTCCCGTGCGTTGCAATCGGCGGGATCACAGCCGAAAACTGTGGGCCATTGGTGGAGGCCGGCGCGGACTTCTTGGCAGTCGCGGGTGCAGTTTGGCAGCACGAGGCCGGTCCGGACGCGGCTGTCCGAGCACTCGACGCAGCGATCGCACAGTCCACTCACGCCGATCGTGGTCGGACGTTGCGCTAACGAGCCAAGGTTGTTAGCTTCCGCGCCAACCCCTGCATTCTCGCCAATCGGCATTTTACCAGATGAAGATCGACGGCAACGCCATACGCCGTGGCAATGTGATCGAACACCAAGGGCGCCTCTGGCGTGCCGTGAAGACTCAGCACGTCAAACCTGGCAAGGGCGGCGCGTTCCTGCAGGTTGAGCTGAAAGATATTCGTGACGGTACGAAACTGAACGAGCGCTTTCGCGCATCGGAGTCAGTCGAACGAGTTCGCCTCGACCAGAAAGACTATCAGTACCTCTACTCCGACGGCGATGCGCATACGTTCATGGATCAAGAAACATTTGATCAAGTCGCGCTGCAGACCGACCTCATCGGCGAAGACCAGGTGGCCTTCCTTCAGGAAGGCATGGTTGTCTCTCTGGAGACCTACGAGGATTCGCCGATCGGCGTGACCCTGCCGGAGAAGGTCACTCTGGCCGTCGCCGAAGCGGACGCCGTTGTCAAAGGGCAGACCGCATCATCCTCATACAAGCCGGCGGTTCTCGAAAACGGGGTTCGCGTCATGGTGCCGCCGCATATAGAGGCGGGCACGCGGATTGTGGTGGCGACAGTAGACGGTAGCTACGTCGAGCGCGCGAAGGACTAGCGCCCACCAAAACATGAAGTCTGCAACAATCAACGTCATGGAAAGGGCGGCGCGTCGTGCTGCCCGGGGGCTTGTACGCGACTTCGGCGAACTAGAGAACCTGCAGACAGCGCGGAAGGGCGCCGCGGATTTCGTTACCGCCGCGGACATCAGGGCGGAGCGCCTGTTACAGGAGGATTTGCTCAAGGCTCGCCCCAACTACGGCTTCCTCGCGGAAGAGGGCGGCAGTAGCCATACTGGCGACGGCCTTCATCGGTGGGTTGTCGACCCATTAGACGGCACTTTGAACTTCATGCACGGAGTCCCGCAATTTGCGATTTCAATAGCGCTCGAGCGCGCCGGCGAGATCATCGCGGCGACGGTTTACGAGCCGATCCGCGACGAACTCTATTGGGCGGAACGCAACGCCGGGGCGTTTCTAAACGATCGACGCCTTCGCGTGTCGGCTCGCCGCGACCTAACCGAAGTGCTCGTTGCCACGGGCATTCCATTTAGGGGGCGTGGCGATCATGCGGCATACCTTCGAACCCTGAGCGCCGTTATCGGAGCAACAGCCGGGGTTCGAAGGTTTGGCGCCGCTGCGCTGGATCTCGCTTTTGTCGCATCTGGGCGCTTTGACGGTTTTTGGGAGTTCGGCCTTAATCCTTGGGATATTGCGGCTGGGATATTGCTGGTTCGTGAGGCAGGCGGCTTTGTTACGGACACATCAGGCGGGACCACAATGCTTGAGTCCGGCGATATTGTTGCCGGCAACAGTGAAATACATGGCGAACTGCTAGAGCTGCTTATAGGAGTCCATGACGCGATCGATTGATCGACGCCACTCACGAACAGCCCGAATATACTGTTCGTGCCTGCCACCCTGGGCTATGTTGACCCAGTGCGAATCGGGTCGTGCGGACAATTGGCGGGCCAACTAGGACGTGTCAGTGAATAGCTCACCCTTTGTCGGGGCGTGGGTTCGCCGCGCGCTTGCGGGCACCTTTTGCTGTGCCGCCGCGATCGGAGGGTCCCAAGGAGTCCTTGCGCAAGGCTACATCTCCAATACTCCAAGTGTGTTTGTCGACATGGGCGTTCTAGAAGCATTGGGCCCGCCCCGAGAAACAACACTACTGTCCGGCTCGACCACTCCGCTACCAGCGCCGACTGCGCCGGTGAGCAGCCGGGGGTTGCAAGACCCGCCGGCGTCCCCGCCGGTCTCTCGACTCAACGTGCCGACGCCGACCTCACCAGTCCGACCAACCCGCCCAGCAGCGGCTCCTGCACCAGCCGTCGCGTCAGCGCCGCCAGCGCAAATCGAGGCTCCAAAGCCGCCTGCGGCACCTGACCCGGCTCCGGACGTTCACACGGCAGCCCGCCCGCCGGCGCCGGAAGCGCCGACCACCCCACCCGAGCCCGTGAAGCCGCCGGCCGCCGCATCGCAAATCGAGATACCGTCGTCGGCGCCAGCTCAAGCCGATATTCAACTGCCCACCCAAGTCCCGGAACCGCCTCGCCCCCCGGCGGCGCCGCCAGTTAGCGCGCGAGCAGCAGAGCCCGCGATTGAAGCGCCCGCGCCCACCGCTGAAACGCCGCCGGCGCGCCCAGCGCCACAGGTGGCCGCCCTGCCCCAAGCGCAAGAAGAATTGGAGCTTCGCGTCGAGTTTGAGTCGGGATCGGCGCGCTTGCCGGACGACGCCAGGCAGCCCTTGCAACAGCTGGTGAACCAGATTGACGGTGATCCTGACATGCGTGTCCAGTTGCGAGCGTATGCCGGCGGCAGCGCGGAGACCTCAAGTCTCGCCCGCCGGCTGTCGCTTTCGCGCGCGTTAGCGGTACGTTCGTACTTGATCGAACAGGGCGTTCGCAGTACGCGCATGGACGTGCGAGCACTTGGCAACAAGGCGGGCGAGGGGCCTCCGGATCGGGTCGACATCGTTCTGGTTGATCAGTGACCGTTCGCGCCGAGCCGGCTGCGTACGAACAGCCGCGCCCGCGCGCGCAAGATATGACGAGTCCGCGCCGATACCTGACGCGAATGGTCATCTTCCTCGTGGCGGCCATCATCGCTTCCGTCGCGCTTGTCCAACCTCTAAGCCAAGCGTTCTTCGCCAACGCGGCCCTGAATGGTCTCATAATCGCCGTATTGGTCTTCGGCATTCTTTATGTCTTCCGTCAGGTGTGGATGCTGTTCGCCCAGGTTGCATGGCTTGAGGCCTATCGATCGGGCGAAGCGTCTGTATCAGCCGAAAATGCGCCGCGGCTCCTTGCACCGATGGCCACGATGCTCGGAGAGCGCCAGGGCCGACTAAGCCTCTCAGCACTGTCGATGCGTTCGATTCTGGACGGCCTCAGTGCGCGGCTTGATGAATCGCGGGACATCACCCGGTATATGATCGGTCTGCTCATCTTCCTCGGGTTGCTTGGCACCTTCTGGGGCCTCCTCGAGACAGTCCGCGCCGTGGCCCGCGTTATTAGCGAATTGCAGGCAACGACCGGCGGCGATGCAGCCGCCATCTTCCGCAATCTGACGACCGGCCTCGAGGCACCGCTTGCCGGCATGGGCACCGCCTTTAGCTCTTCGCTTTTCGGCCTAGCCGGCGCATTAATGCTGGGCTTCCTAGATCTCCAGGCGAACCAGGCGCAAAACCGCTTCTACAATGATCTGGAAGAATGGCTCAGCGGCGTTACGCGACTCACCGGCGGCGGCGGGATCATTGAGGGCGATCATACCGTCCCGGCCTATATCCAGGCCTTACTGGAGACTACAGCCGATTCCTTGGACAATTTGCAGCGAACCATCTCGCAGGGCGAAGAGTCGCGCGTGCAGGCCAACGCCACGCTGACATCCTTGACGGCGCGTCTGACGACGCTGTCGGACCAAATGAAGGCGGAACAGAATCTAATGGTCAGGCTGGCCGAGAATCAGGCCGAGCTTCGTCCGGTGCTTGAAAGGCTCGCCAACGTTCAGGCCGGCGGTTTTGACGATACGACACGCAGCCATATCCGCAATATGGACGTCTACCTTGCGCGGCTTCTAGAAGAAATCTCCTCGGGCAGAACGCAACTGGTGCAGGAAATCCGCGCGGAGATACGCCTTCTCGCGCGAACTATGGCGGCGTTGGCCGAGGAGTCTGACCGCTAGTCAGGCCGAAGCAGGACGCTATGCCCGCAGCTGCCTCATCCCGTTCACGCCGCGAAACCGTAAACTATTGGCCCGGTTTCGTCGATGCGTTGGCCGCGCTGTTGATGGTCATCGTTTTCGTCGTCATTGTCTTTGCTCTGGCCCAATTCTTCTTGTCAGAAACGCTATCCGGCCGCGAAGCCGCGCTCAACCGTTTGAACCGCCAAGTTGACGAGCTGACCAGTTTGCTGAGCCTGGAACGCTCGGCGAACGCCGATCTGCGCTTGTCCATGGCCCAGATCTCGGCCGAGTTACAAGGGTCCATTGCCGCGCGGGAAGACCTGGAACCGCAGATCGCCGCCTTGAATCGGGACAACCAGGTTCTTGTTTCGGAGCGTGATGCATTGCGTCTGAGACTCCAAGATGTCGAAGAAGAACTCGCAGACCTCGGTGCAGACCGCGACTCGGTGGCGGAAGACCTTCAGGACGCTCGACTAAAGATCGACGCCGACCGTGAAACGATCGAACTGCAGGTTCGAGAGTTGGAAAGTCTGCGCCGCGACATTACAGCTCTGCGCCAAGTGCGCGCGGAACTTGAAGCGGAAACTGCGGACCTGGCCGAAAGGCTCGGCATTTCGACCGAAGCTCTAGCGCAGGAGCGGGACCGCCGGACTGAACTCGCCGCACAGCTCGCGGAAGCCGAAGAACAGACGATCCTGGTGCAAACAGAGTTGGCGGATCGGGAGATTCGGCTCGCTGAGATACTGAGTCGCGCCGAGACCGCAGAAACCGCACTTGCCGATGAAGAAAAACTGTCTGCCGCGGCGGCCGAGGAGGTTGAGTTGCTCAACACACAGCTCGCCGTCATCCGCCAGCAATTGACGGCGTTGAACGACAGCCTGGAAGCCTCAGAAGCGCGGAATCAGGATCAACAGGCGATGATCGTCGACCTTGGCAACCGACTGAATGTCGCTTTGGCCAGCCAGGTTCAAGAGCTCGCAAACTACCGCTCCGAGTTCTTCGGCCGGCTCCGCGAGCTCATCGGCGACCGGAGCGATATCCAGATCGTTGGCGACCGCTTCGTTTTTCAGTCGGAGGTGCTGTTCAGTAGCGGCTCGGCCGAGTTGGAAGATGGCGGCAAGGTGCAACTACTACAACTCGCTTCTACCTTGCGCGATATTGCGCCAACAATCCCGGATGACGTTGACTGGGTGCTGCGCATCGATGGCCACACCGACATTAGGCCGATCGCCACGAATGAGTTCCCATCGAACTGGGAGCTTTCGACAGCGCGGGCGACGTCCGTCTTGAAGTTCCTACTGCAGGCGGGAATACCGCCTGACCGGGTCGTCGCCGCGGGCTTTGGTCAATACCATCCGCTCGATCCCCGCCGCGACGAGATCGCCTACCGACGGAACCGCAGGATCGAGTTCAAACTGACGCAGAGGTAACGGCGCCGACCGGCGTCGCACCATTCTCAAATTGCATTGTGGCCAGCCGCGCATAGAGCCCCCCTTGCGCCATCAGCGCGTCGTGACGGCCCTGTGCAACGATCTTGCCGCCGTCCAGCACGACAATACGATCCGCCTCCCGAACGGTTGCTAATCGATGCGCTATGGCAATAGTTGTCCGGCCCGCCATCAACCGTTCCAGCGCACTCTGCACCGCCCGCTCACTCTCGGAATCGAGCGCACTCGTTGCCTCGTCGAGCAATAGTATCCGAGGGTTGCGCAGCACTGCGCGCGCAATCGCAACCCGCTGACGTTGCCCCCCCGACAACCGGACACCTTTCTGGCCAAGGAATGTGTTGAACCCGTCCGGCAGACCCTCGAGGAAATCAGAGATAACGGCTGTTTCGGCCGCAGAACGAACCTCGGCGTCCGTCGCGTCCGGACGGCCGTAGCGGATATTCTCAGCTGCACTGGTAGAGAATATGACTGGATCTTGTGACACGAGGGCGATCTGCGACCGCAAGTCGGTTGGCGCCAGATCTCGGATATCGATGCCGTCTAGACGGATAACTCCCGCCTCCGGATCATAGAATCGCAACAAGAGCTGGAATACGGTCGACTTGCCGGCCCCCGATGCCCCAACAAGCGCGACCCGCTCGCCCGCGTCAACGGTAAGGGTGAAGCTGTTCAAAGCGGCCCGCTCCTGCCGCGCCGGATAGCGGAAACTGACATCTTGAAAAGCGACCGTGCCTGCAACCTGTGTGGGTAGCACGGTGGGCCGCTTTGCGGTCGGGATGTCGGACTCCGTCGCCAACAGCTCAATCAGTCTTTCTGTTGCACCTGCCGCCCGCTGCAGATCTCCGACGACTTCTGACAGTGCGCCAACGGAGCCGGCGACGACGACGGCATAGAAGAGGAAGGCGGACAGTTGTCCCGGCGACATGTCCCCGGCCAGCATATCGCGGCCGCCCATCCATAACACGACCGCGACGCCACCGAACACGAGGATAACAACCAAGGCCGTCAGAAAAGCCCGGACCCGAATGCGCCGGACAGCAACGTGAAATGCCCGCTCAACCTGGTCCGCAAAGCGGATCCGGTCCACTTCCTCGTGGCCGAACGCCTGAACGGTCCGTATGTGCGCAATGCTCTCGTCGACATAGGCGCTGACATCAGCCAAGCCGTCTTGGCTGAGGCGGCTAAGGCGGCGGACGCGCCGACCGATGACAATGATCGGCACGACAACGATTGGCACGATGAGGATGATCAGGCCGGTGAGCTTTGCACTCGTCACCGCGAGCATGACCGTTCCACCTACCAACAACAACACATTCCGCAGCGCCATGGAGGCGGATGAGCCGACGATTGTCTGCAACAAGGTCGTGTCCGTCGTCAGACGTGACATCAGTTCCCCGGTGCGGGTTACCTCGAAGAACCCCGGGCTCAGGGACAAAACATGGGAGTAGACGGCGCGGCGTAGGTCGGCGGCGACCCGCTCGCCAATCCACGAAACGAGGTAAAACCGGCTATAAGTTGCCGCGGCCAAAGCCAGCGAGACGGCCAAAAGGGCCACCAACGCCCCGTTAAGCAGGGCCGGGTCTCCTTGAGTGAGACCATCGTCGATCAATCGGCGTAGACCTTGCCCCAGCGCTAGGACGGTTAGTCCCGCAACCGTCAGCGCCAGCAGGGCTCCGGCGATCTGCCATCTGTACGGGCGGAGGAATGGCCCTAGTTTGCGGAGACGGCGAACGTCTCGCCGTGGTGGGTCCCCTGCCTGATCCTCATATCGACTTGTCATGGCGGATGCTTATATTCGAAGCGGCAGGCTTGTGGCAGCGCCTCTGCTGGAAGGTACGTTCCGGCGGTTGCGGTGTAAGGAGGGGTTCTGTATAAGCGCGCGGTCGTTGTCGGAGCGGTTAGCATGAAGAAAGACATCCATCCGAAATACCACGAGATCACCGTCGTCATGACCGATGGGACCGAGTTCAAAACGCGCTCAACCTATGGAAAGGCTGGCGACCAACTACGGCTCGACATCGACCCCAAGACTCATCCTGCTTGGACCGGCACGCATCGCCTGGTCGACACCGGCGGAAGGGTCGCGAAGTTCAACAAACGCTATTCAAATATCGGTCTCAAGTAGCTTCAAGAAGACGGTCGTTCCCCGACCAGCTTGTCAAGCCGCGCCACCCTTACATAGAGCCGGTAACTGCGATCTAGCATGTCACGCAGGCTGGGCGGCAGCTCTTCAATATCTGCCCCACTCTGGTCACGGCATATTTCAGCGGCGCCAAGCCGCCACCTATTGCTATTGGCGGCTTCTTCCACTGTGATCTCGCCAGCGGCCACCGCTTGCCGCGCCAGTAGCCAGGCGAGAACTTGTGATAAACGCGTTGTCAAGCGCAACGCTTCGCGCGCGCTCAGTAGGTTCAGCATGTCCGTTGAGGGCAGATTGTCCCACCGCCCGGCCGCGACGAAGGCCCGCGCTTCCTCCAGTAGGGCTAGCGTCTCGTTATAGGTTCGGTCAAACAGCGCGACGTTCTGTAATGGGCCGTTCATGGGCTAATCTTCGCCAAGCTCTCCGACCTTCATATACCGGAAACGCTAAGATTCTCGGTCGAACGGCATTAACCATACCGGATCTTGAAACCGAAGTGCCGCACTCCCAATTGTGCATCGTCGTCGAGGCTCGAAACGAGGTCGCCGACACTGAGCGATCCGGCTCAAAGGTGAGCGGATCATCCTTGAAACCACAGTTGCTCAATGGAGGACAGTGGCATGCGCTACGATTTCACTCCCATTTTCCGTTCGACGATTGGCTTCGACCAAGTTGGTCGCGTGCTGGACGCAGTCCTAACCACGCAGGAGTCGGTGCCGAACTATCCCCCCTATGACATCGAGCGGACCGATCAGAACGATTACCGGATCACCATGGCCTTAGCCGGCTTTGGCGAGAAGGAAATCGAAGTCACGCAGCAGGACAATGTTCTGACTGTGAAGGGCCGACGCCCTGAAAAGGCCGATGATAACGTCCGTTTTCTGCATCGGGGCATTGCTTCCCGGGCCTTTGAGAGGCGTTTTACGTTGGCCGAGTACATTAACGTTAAGAGTGCGTCGGTCGAGAACGGGCTGCTGAGCATCGAGTTGCAGCGCGAGCTGCCGGAAGAAAAGAAGCCTAGGACCATCGCGATCAATGGCGGGTCTGGCCTGAAACGCTTGGCGAGGAAGGCTGCTTAGCGAAGCTGGATCGCGGGACGAGTGGCGCGGTCAATTTCGACTGCGCCTTTCTGCTATCTGAGCAAGAAAAAAGGGCCGCAAGCGGCCCTTCAGTTAACAGGGAGGCGTCAAAGAGGATAAATGATCCATCCTGTGATGCTGGGCATCACGGGCACAGTATGGACCTAAAAGTCTTAAGACGACGTTAACGCGCGGGCCCAAGAAGGGGCTCATTCACCTGGGCTGGCGATCACGATTCCGCGCCGCCCCGGCCAGGGATCTTCACGTCCACCATCCATTGCGGCACCGCAGTCGACGTGCGCGGAGGCTCCTGCTCAGTCGGCGTCGCGCCAACCGACTCCTCGGCAGGCTTGCGGCCTGCTTTCCGGGCTTTTTCAACCGCCTCGTCAAGATCGATCTGCTTGCACAGGCCGAGTGTCACTGGATCTTTCGGCCGGATATTCGCGATGTTCCAATGTGAACGTTCGCGAACCGCATTTATGGTGGGCTTGGTTGTCCCGATCAGCTTGCCGATCTGAGCATCACTAAGCTCCGGATAGAACCGCAGCAGATAGGCAATCCCGTCCGGCTTGTCCTGGCGTTTTGAAACCGGGACATAGCGTGGCCCCTTTGTCCGAGCCGCCGGCGCCGGGTGGGCCGACTCCTTCTGCTTCAAGCGCGCGGTGGGGTCAGCGGCGCAGCGCTCGATCTCACTGGCTTCGAGCTGACCATTGGCAACCGGATCCAGACCTTTGATCCCGATCGCGACCTCGCCATCTGCGATCCCTTGCACTTCAAGCTTATGCAAGTGGCAGAAGTCCCCAATCTGTTCAAATGTAAGGGCAGTGTTCTCGACCAGCCATACGGCGGTGGCCTTCGGCATCAACGGCGCGGCCATTTCTGGATCTCCAAATAACAACCCCGGCGACTCACCAGTTCGCCGGGACAAAGACATGGCAAATATAGTCCGAATCAAAGAAAAAACTAGACGGTCAGAACGATCTTGCCGATGTGCGCGCTCGACTCCATCAGCGCGTGGGCGCTTTTCGCATCCTCAAGCGGGAAGGTGCTGTGGATGATGGGGCCCACCTCACCCGACGCCAGCCGCGGCCAAACCTTCTCTCTGAGCGCGGCCGCAATTCGTCCTTTCTCCGCCGCTGAACGAGGTCGCAGAGTAGAGCCGGTTAAGGTGAGCCGACGCCGCATTACTTTGCTCAAATCGACCTCGGCTTTGGCTCCACCCAACAGCGCGATGACCACCAGGCGCCCATCCGTCCGCAGACAACCAATGTTATCGGCCAAGTACTTCCCACCAACCATGCACAGGATTAGATCGACCCCGTCGCCGCGTGTAAATTCCTTAACAGCCAGGTCAAACGCCTGCTGCCGGTAGTTGATTGCAAGGGTTGCGCCCAACTCCCGGCAGGCGGCCGCCTTCTCGTCACTGCCGACTGTGGTGATGACCTCTGCCGCGAAAGCCCGCGCCAGCTGGATGGCGGTCGTCCCAATGCCACTGGAGCCACCATGAATGAGGACCGTCTCCTCTGCCGAAAGGCGCCCGCGCTCAAACATGTTCGTCCACACGGTAAAGTAGGTTTCTGGCAGGGCCGCGGCCTTCACCAAATCCAGACCCGACGGCACCGGCAAAACCTGCGGCGCTGGTGCGGTTACGTATTCGGCATAGCCGCCACCTGTAACCAGCGCGCACACCTCATCGCCGACCGCCCATCCGTGCACATCGGAGCCTAGCGCGGCGATG
>JAAUXY010015478.1_pt1 | contig 12857 bp, 8 predicted proteins | sample 7278121 | NCBI WGS metagenome assembly JAAUXY01 (sample SAMN14350117, study PRJNA611818) | marine sediment metagenome | isolation source: surface marine sediment (1.8m) | place: French Polynesia: Moorea | collected 2018-08 | reverse complement strand
TGCCTTTGTCAACTGAGTTGATTATAGTAAAATATAGGAGGCGATCCAGAGGTAAATTGCATGCTGAAAATTTTTATTCCGCTGAAAGCGGATTGCGTTTAGTCGCTCTCATCTGGAGAGCGACTAAGAAAATTATCATCAAAATCCTGTAGATCCTGTCAAAAGAATTAATATCGTTTTTACTGAGAAGCTCATTAATTAAGCGATTAATGCATTTTTGATATAAATTCCAATGGCTTTAAAGGGCAGCCCGGATTTTCGGGCTGTCTTTTTTTTGGCCGTTTACATTGAAAACGACATATAAAGGCATTACGTTTTGGTAAAGCCATTCTGACCTGAAATGTTTTTTGATTTGCCAAAGCGAACCAGGTCGTCATTTTCTGTCTCCATTTCCTCTTCTGCAACGTCAGTCAGATTCGATTTCGTAAACTGCTTCAAACTAAGTCGATTTCAACATTCAAAAAGGTTCACAAACGATCCGAGCGCCGGTCTTAATCCGAAGGCAGCAACCTGCCTCTTTGAATATGCCCACTTAGATGGGGCTAAATGGGAGGTGATGCTTTATGTCAAAAGAGATCCTCATTGTGGAGGATGAGCCGGGCGTAGTGGCGGCGATCCGGTTCCTGATGGAGCAGCAGGGCTATAACGTCAGGGTAGCCGGAAGCGGCGAGGATGCGTTGGATGCCATTTCCAAACACAAACCCCACCTGGTGCTGCTGGACATTATGCTTCCGGGCATGAGCGGCTGGGAGGTTTGTGAAATGATTCGAATGCATCCTGATTATTGCGATATCAAAATTGTCTTTTTAACCGCCCGGCGCGATGAGTCCGAAATTGCCCGAGGCCTGGCCATGGGCGCTAATGCCTATATCACCAAACCGTTTAACAATGACCAGCTAATCGCCAAAATCAAGGCGCTCTTGCAAGTTGCATCGGGACGAAAAGAAAAATGAGTTAAAGATGAAATCCATGCATACAGACAACTGGAAATCAAAGGTTGTTTCTCCGGAAACAGTGACCAGCAGAATCAAGCCCGGAATGAGCATCTTTGTGGGAACGGCAGGGGCTGAACCCCGCACCATGGTGCGGCATCAGATGAGCGCTGATGAAAAAAATTTGGAGGATCTGGAGCTGATCCAGCTGGTTAGTCTGGGAGATGCCGTTTCCCTACAAGCGCTGCAATCCCAGAAGTTCCGTTTAACCACCTTTTTCTCCGGCTGGGTTGCCGATGAAGCCATCGCGGCCGGCCGGGTGGACTTGATCCCCAGCCGGTTTGTAAAGATTCCTCAACTGATTGAATCGCGACTGGCACCGGTTGATGTCGCCATCGTACAGATTACCCCACCCAACGAGGCCGGTTTTTGTAGCCTGGGGATTGCAGTGGATGTGGCCCGGGAAGCGCTCGACCAGGCGGCCATCCGAGTCGGTGAAATCAACACGCAGATTCCCTATACCTTCGGGGACACCTTTGTCCACGTATCTGAATTCAGCATTTTGGTCCGTTCAACAGATACACCGATATATTTCGACCGCTGGCAAACCGATGACATCTGGGATCAGGTGGCTTTAAATGTTGCGTCTTTGATTGAGGATGGATGCTGTCTGGCGTTTTCTATCGGACCGTTATACGAATCGCTGGCCCTAAAATTACATCATAAGCGCCATTTGGGCATCCATTCGCCGCTGTTTACCGATCCATTAATGGATCTCATCCAAAGCGGCGCGGTCACCAATCGACGCAAAGATACTTACCGCGGAAAATCCCTGACATCTTATGCCCTGGGAACATCTCAGCTGATGCAATGGCTGGACAAAAACCCTCTGGTCGAATTTCAGCGCATCGATAAAGTGTTTAACCCGTTGATCATCGGTCGCAACTCCAAATTTGTGACCGTCGTTGCCGCCCGCAAGGTGGATTTGTATGGCCGCATCGGGCTTTACACCGGAAAAGGCAATCTGGCCACCGGACCGGCCGAGGTCATGGATTTTTTAAGCGGTGCGGAACTATCCGAGGGCGGGCGCTCCATCTTTGCCCTGACCAGCCGGGACCCGAAAGGCGGACCGAACATTTTGCCGTCCATCGCCGATCTACCCAACCAATTTAGTGCCTTTGAATCCATCGGCGCCATCGTTACCGAATATGGAGTGGCTTATTTGAAAGGACGAACTATCAGAGAGCGGGCACAGGCCTTGATTGATATTGCCCATCCCGATGACCGGGCCTATCTGGTGCAACAAGCCAAAGAAAGGAAGATCTTGTATTCGGACCAGATTTTTCTGGCAGATAGCGCACGGCTCTACCCGGCAGATATTGCTGAGACCTATATGGCCCGGGATGATTTGTGCATACGCGTCAGGGCCATCAGACCCTCCGATGAGGAGGGCATGCGTCATTTGTTTTATCGGTTTTCAGAAGAAACCGTATACTACCGCTATTTTCAGACCGTCAGCAGCATGCCACATGCCAAAATGCAGCAATATGTCAACGTGGATTGGAACCAGGTCATGTCCATCGTCGGTCTGGTGGGTGAAGAGGGAAAAGGCCGTATCATCGCCGAGGCACGCTATATCAAGATTCCAGGCAGTCCCTTTGCCGAGGTGGTGTTTGTGGTCGATGAAGATTATCAACGCCATGGAATTGCCACCTTTTTATACCGCTTGTTGATTCGGGTGGCCAAAGAACGCGGCGTACGGGGTTTTATTGCCGAAGTTCTGTACTCCAATATCGGCGGCATTATGAAGGTTTTTAAAAAGGGAAATTTACCGGTCAAAGCGCGGCTGGAAGGCGGTGTCTATCACCTGGAAATCCCTTTTTGATACAGTTCGCCGGATTTAATTTGAGTGGTGTTGCCGATCCACCGCAGCTGTAATTGCCTATCCAACCCGCCCAATTGCCGACATCGAATCCGTCCCAGCATTCTTATGCGTTGATTGGATCACAAGGGTTGTGTATGGTTATGACGCTTGCCCATTGGGTTCAAACCAACCGACAACAGGAGCTTGCTGGTAATGGATCTTAAAAAAAATATTGATCAAAACAAAGATCTGATAGTCAAAATGCGCCGCGACCTACACTTGATCCCGGAAACGGCCTACACGGAAAAGAAAACCGCCGACTATGTGGCCCGGTATCTGAATACGCTGGACCTGGATGTGCAGTCCGGAATTGCGCAATACGGTGTTGTGGGGGTATTGGACACCGGCAACCCGGGTAAAACCCTGCTGATTCGCTCTGATATGGATGCGCTGCCCATTAGTGAAGAAACCGGCCTTGAATTTGCGTCCACCCACGCAGACGCTATGCACGCCTGCGGCCATGACGGCCACATGGCCATGGTGCTGGGTGCGGCCACCGCCTTGTGCAAGATGAAGGATCATTTAAAGGGCACAATTAAATTTTTATTTCAGCCGGCCGAGGAGGGGCCCGGCGGCGCCAAGCCCATGATCGAACAGGGGGTAATGGAAAATCCGACGGTGGATTATGCCATTGGCTGCCATTTGTGGCCGGACATCAGCGAAGGTAGCATCGGTGTTAAGGCCGGTCCGCTGATGGCCGCCATGGACCGTTTTGATCTGCGGATCATCGGCCAGGGCGGACACGGGGCCATGCCCCATTTGTGTGTGGATGCCCTTGAGGTCGGAATCCAGGTCGTTAATGCCCTGCAGCGCATCGTCAGCCGCCAGATGGACCCGTTGCAGCCGTCGGTGGTCACAGTCGGCAGTTTCCATGCCGGTGCGGCATTTAACGTCATTGCCAGTGAAGCAGACCTATGCGGCACCACCCGAACATTTGACCGCCAAGTCTGGAACACCTGGCCCGAACGTCTGGATAAAATCATCGGTGGCGTCTGCAACTCCATGGGGGCAAGCTATGAATTCAACTATTCACAGGGATATCCCCCCTTGCTCAATGACGCAGACATGGCCGATGTGGTTGCCAGATGTGCCGCAGCAGTGGTCGGTCAAGAAAACGTTGTCGAGCCTAATTCCACTATGGGCGGCGAAGATATGGCCTTTTATCTGGAAAAAGCCAAAGGCTGCTTTTTTTTCCTGGGCACCGGCCGGCAAGGCGCTGCGTCGATTCACACGTCGCGGTTTGATTTCAATGAGGATGTCCTGCTTTTGGGTACTGAAACCTATTGTCGGGTGGCCTTGGACCTCCTGGGATATGCGCCGGCCTCTGATTAAGGTATGCTAGTTCCGCCGCAGGCGAATGAGCGTATTATTACTCACCGCAAAGACGGAAGCTCGCCAGAGCGCTTGTCCTCCGAAGCATAGCATGCGAAGGATGGAAAGACGGATCTGCTTGCCTCGTTGAATGTTGATTAGCAACCCCACTGGAAGTGGGATCCAACAGGGGTGGTTTAAAAAATCACTAATTCATTTAAATCTACAGGTCAGTTTTGCAATATAAGTTTTAATTAATCTGCGATAATCTGCGTAATCTGCGGATCAACTACGAGCTATGAGCTATCAGCTATGAGCTATTATTAATCTGCGGTTAAAAGAAACTCACCGGCTTAGCGGACCCAAATGGCGGACTTTGGCCTTACAATCAACTTGACTTTGGCGCCGTTTTGCTGGTATTGGATGGGCGTTTAGATAAAAATCATGAATAATAACCAATAGATTGCGATTTTTAATGCACAAATGGGCCATGCATCAACCGCATTCAAAACCCCGTTTCTCTTCCGGAGAACGGGGTTTTATTATTCAAATGTAGAACAGGCGATTCATTAACTTGAAGCTGTTTCAATAATAGCAGAGCACCAAACCAGGTTTATCGGTTGGCCGGTTAAGCCCGCCTCCGGCGGATTGAGCCCGTTAAAAATGGAAAAAGGCTAATTCTATTGTTTTAACCGGCAAACGGGACAATCCCGTTTCACGGGGACCTTCGGCAGGCAATCGGGCTAAACCTATTAACCTTGAAAGCATTTTGAGATAGCTTCCCATGAAATAAGGAGGTTTGAGGATGAAGAAAATGAAAAAAGCGATCCCAATCCTGGTTTTATGTCTGGCGCTGGGGGTCTGGCTGGCCGGCTGCGCCAGCAGCGGCAAAGGCAAACCGGAAGCCGTCAACTGCGATGCTAAAATTCATTGGAGTGTGACCGAACAGGCCAAACTTACCAATTTTGGCTGCGTGTTGGACAAACACGGCGGCCAAGATTCACTGATTTTTACGGTCGGCATCACCAATCCGACAGAAAAGCCACTTCGCTACCGGATCAACATTTTTTTAGAAGATATGGACAAAGCCGCCGGGCATTACGTGCCGCGCAAAGGCAAACCGCCGGTGGTTAAACCGGGCGAATCCGCAACCGTTAAAATCCCATTTATCGGAACAAAGGAGCGCTCCAAAAAAATATCGGTAATGGTCACAACCATGAGCCAGTAGCAAGTAGGAAACCATCAACTCAAAGCCGAAATCAAGGAGGAAGTTTACGATGAAAAAGCTAGGATTGAAATGTGTCCTTCCAGGCATCTTGGTATTATGCCTACTGATATTGATCGGCGGTCCAGCTCTGGCTCGCACCGAATTTGTTTCCATCGGAACCGGCGGAACCGGTGGCATTTATTATCCCTATGGCGGCGGCGTCGCTGAAATCTGGACCAAATATGCCGAAGGTGTCAGAGCGGTGGCCGAGGTTACCGGCGCCAGCGTAGAAAACGTCAGGCTGGCGCACAAGGGCGAAACCGTCATCGGCGAGGTTATGGGCGATGTGGCCGTGGCCGGCTACAAGGGGCTGTCCAAATTTAAAGGTAAAAAGCATGATATTTTGTCCATGGCAATCATGTATCCCAATTTATTGCAGATCGTGACACTCAAAAAACACGGGATTACCAATATCGAGCAGATCAAAGGCAAAAATATCAGCTCCGGCAGCCCGGGCAGCGGCACCAATTTTATGGCCGAAACCGTCTTCAAGGCCCTGGGTATTCCGCTGGATTCTTACAAGGACAGCCGCCTGTCTTTTACCGAAAGCGCCAATGCCTTAAGAGACGGCACCATCGTAGTGGGCGTGTGGTCGGTGGGACCGGGAACCAGCTCCATTCTGGATCTGGCCACCACCCATGACATTCACATCATCAATTTTACCCCGGCGCAGCAAAAGAAAATCCTGGCCGCCAATAGCCAATATTCGGCGGTGGATCTGGCCGGCGGTGTCTACCGCGGGGTGGATCAAGCCGTTCCCACCATCGGTGTGTGGAACGTGATGATCTGTCAAGCAGCCTTGAGTGCAGACCTGGTCTATAAATTGGTCAAATCACTGTATGAGCATCAGGACTATCTGCTCAAGATCCATCCATCGGCAGCGTATACGACGCCTGAAAATGCGGTCAAGTACTCTCCCATCCCGCTGCATCCAGGCACCATCAAATACCTGAAAGAAAAAGGCATCTCCGTGCCGGCCGGGCTGATGCCGTAAATGAACAAATGGACCGGGAAACGCCGGCTGCCGCTGATAGCGGCGGCCGGCCTGGTCGTTGCATTTTTAATCACAAGCTGGCGTTTGCCCGGTGGCTTGGAATTAGCCGTCACGCCGCTAAAAGGCGGACCGCCCCTGCTGGTGCTGCCCCTGCAGCCGGGTGAACGCTTTACTCTACACTATTATCATTCAGTGGAAAACGCCCCGATCTGGGAAGAACACAGTCTGGATGCTGAGGGGCGTATTTTCATTGAAGAAGAGCGTTATTTGAAATTCGGCGCCGGCATGGGCCGTATGCCGGGTGTGGGCCGCATGGTGCGGCGGGGCGATTATGAAGTCATCGAAGATATGCACATGCCCACCGGTGATTTTATATTGCGCATCGGCAGCCCTGGGGTGGATCACACCATCATCTGGCGCGGTCGCAGCAAAAATCTGTCGGCCGTGGCTCCGCATGCGGCGGTGCAGTTTGCGGCCCAACCGGTGAGCTTGCTTTATCGCTGGTGGCGGCAGATATGGCCCCATCCGGCCACACCGCGGTAGTCGCAATGGATTAAAAATAAAAGAGAGATATTAATTTTAGAAACAGTTTAGTTGCCCCAGATCATGTTCGAGAGCAAGGCGCAAACCGATTCAAAAGTGGAGTCCGCCTCCGGCGGACTAGTATTCGAGCATTTTGAATCGGTTTGTAACGCAGCTATCGGGCATTAGATGGGGTTAGTAAACTGTTTCTTGGAATTCAATAATGGCTGAGTCTACACCAAAACAAACAGAGCCAAAAACCCCTACGGCCCGAGTTATCGCCGTGTGTCTGACGGTGATCGGCGTGGGGCTCAGCCTTTTTCAGCTCTATACCGCAGGCATGGTGGCCATGACCGCCATGCGACATCGCTCGGTTTTTTTAACCTGTATTTTGGCAATGACCTTTTTAACCAAGCCCCTGTATAAAGGCGCGCGCAAAGATAAATTGAATGTCGCCTTGCTGGTCGATCTGGTTCTGATTGCCCTGGCGGTGTTCATCGGTCTGTATATTTTTATCGATCTGCAGGGGATTTTCGAGCGCCAAGGAGAATGGAGCCCATGGGATTTTCGGGTGGGTGTGGCGCTGGTCATATTGGTACTTGAAGCCACCCGCAGGGTGATTGGATTGAACCTGACCGTTATTGCGATCATGTTTTTGCTGTTCGGTTATTTTGGCCCCTGGATGCCGGAGCTGATCGTTCACAAAGGATACAGTGTCGAGCGCATTGCCACCACCCTTTCACTGACCACCGAAGGCATCTTCGGCCTGCCCCTTGGGGTGGCATCCACCTTTGTTTTTATATTTATCCTGTTCGGGGCCTTTTTGGACAAAACCGGCGCCGGCAGCTTTTTTATCAACCTGTCTTATTCGGTTACCGGCCGTTTTTCCGGCGGACCCGCCAAAACGGCGGTGGTGGCCAGCGGCTTTATGGGCTCGGTGGCCGGCAGCGCCGTGGCCAACGTGGTGGCCACCGGATCCTTTACGATTCCAATGATGAAAAAAATCGGCTATCGCAAGCACGTGGCCGCAGCGGTGGAGGCCGCCGCCTCGACGGGAGGGCAGCTAATGCCGCCGATTATGGGGGCCGGCGCCTTTTTGATGGCCGAATTTACCCAAACACCCTATCTGGAAATCATTAAGATCGCCTTCATTCCGGCTGTACTTTACTTTTTTTCGGTGATCTTGTTTGTGCATTTTGAAGCCCAAAAACAAGGCATTTGGGGGCTTCCAAAAGACCAGTTGCCGAATATATTTCAAACGCTCAAAGACGGCATCCACTTTATTATACCGGTGGCTATTCTGATTGTCGTGCTGGTGATGAATTACAGCCCGATGATGGCCGGCTTTATTGCCATTTTAGCCGTCTATTTTACGGCCCTGATGCGCAAGGGCTCACGTATTTCATTTGGCACCCTGATAAAAACCCTGGAGCAGGGGGCCCGCAATGCGATTGTGGTAGCCGTGGCCTGCGCGGCCGCCGGCATTATCGTCGGCATCGTTAACCTGACCGGCACCGGCTTGCGCTTTTCCTCGCTGGTGGTGTCACTTTCCCAGGGGATCCCGTTGCTGGCCCTGCTGCTGGTGGCCTTGACGTCGCTTTTTCTGGGCATGGGGCTGCCGGTAACCGCCTCTTATATTGTTCTCATTATTTTGGCCGGCCCCGGGCTGATGGATCTGGGTATTCCGCTGCTCACCGCCCACATGGTGGTTTTTTGGTACAGTCAGGATGCCAATGTCACACCACCGGTGGCCCTGGAGTCCTTTGCCGCCTCCGGCATTGCCGGCTCCAGTCCGATGAAAACCGCTTTTACCTCATGGAAACTGGCCAAAGGATTGTATATTATCCCCATCATTATGGCCTATCATCCGCTTCTGTTAAACGGCCCCCCGGGGGCGGTCATTAAAACGGTCATCTTTTCGATCCTGTCGATCATCGCTTTTGTGGTCTGTATGGAACGCTATTTTCTAACCCATCTGACCTGGCCTGAAACCATCTTGCAGGGCGCTGCGGCGCTGTTGCTCATCTGGGCCAATCCGCTTTTCAACTATATCGGCGGGGGCCTGTTCATCTTCCTGCTCATCTATCAAATTATCCGCAGAAAAAAACATCCCAACCCGTTAGCCTCACAAAAGCCATCTTATAACGGTTGAGCCCACTGCGCCGGTTGAGTCACCTGATTTTCTTTAGACAGGATTTACAGGATTATCAGGATTCCTTTTGGCTGTTCTCCAGAAGAGAACGGCCAAACCCAATCGCCTACGGCGAGTATTTCGTGCCTTTGTCAACTGATTTGATGAAAGTAAAATATAGGAGGCCATCCCGAGGTAGATCGCATGCTTAAAATTTTTATTCCGCTGAAAGCGTATTGAGTTTAATAGTTGATTGATAAATAATTTGATTAGTTGACTGGATGATTGATTTCAGGAATGAACTGTATCGCGAAGCGATGACAGTTTTTGGCCGAGCAAGTCGCTCGGCCAAAATGTTTGTGTGAGTCCGTGTGGGTCTGTGGCTAATTGAGATTCAATCGTCTGCGTGCATCTGCGGTTAAGAAAAACTCACCGGCTTAACCGAATTTTATCATTTTGTTCAATAAAATTGACGCTTTGTACACAAAATCAGACGGTTTTCTGACAGTCGCATTCTGCAATGTATTCATATTCTACATAACCAATTGAAATTAATACAATTATATTAATTTGGGCATTATGGAATACTTTTTGCTAAATTAGAGCAGTTGCCTGAAATTTATACAAAAATTGAAGATCAAAAAGATAGAGGAGGAAAACGGATGAAACACAAAACAATTTTAATTCTGACCGGTCTGCTGCTGTTATACGGCATCAATTGTCTGGCAGCAGAGCCCATCGAGGTCATCACACCGGGTCACAAAGCCAAGGTGATGCATCAGCCGGCCGGTGAAAACAGCATGCTGATATCGGTCAAAGATGCCAACAACAATCCCATTAAGGGATTATTGCCTGAAGACTTTGTGATCAAAAGCGGAAAAAGAGAAGCCCGGATTGAGTCCATCGAAGCCCTTGATACCAGCGAATCGGTGCCACTCAACATCGTGCTGGTGGTGGACAATTCGTATTCAATGAAAAAACGCCGGGCCATCAAACCGCTTCTATCGGCCCTGGACAATTTTTTTGACAGTCTGCGCCCCATCGACAATGTCTCCATCGTGGTTTTCAGCACCAAAAGCGGTATGGATGTCAAGTCCTACTGGCTTCACACCAAAGCCGCCCGCTCAAAATCGGTTGCGGAGCTGAAGGCGTTTTTAAATGAAGCCTTTGACGAAGGTCTGACCAGCACGACCTTTCTTTACGAAGCGATGGTGGCCGGACTCAGCCTCATCCGCGAAATGCCCCCGGAAGAGAATAAATTTTTGGTGGTTTTTTCCGACGGCGAGGATCTGAACAGTGATTTTAAAACCAATGTGGTCGAATCCGAGGCCCACGGGATTCGCAACTTAGAGGTTTTTGCGGTGGATTACATGCCCCGCAGTAAAATGGATAAGTTTCTAAAGTCCTTTGTTGAAAAGCACAATGGACAGATCTGGAAAGCCCATTCCGCATCGGAGCTGGTGCCGATATTTCAATCGTTTTCGACCACCCTGCTCCATCGCTATGTGGTCAATTATCGATTTTACGAGCCGCCCAGCGGCAGTTTGAGTCTGGAACCCACCCACTTAAATTTTGACATGCTGACCCTGCTGGATGGTTCGCCGGTGCTCAATCAGGTGTTTTTTGATACCGGCAAAAGCCAGATCTCCGACAACTATGTCCTTTTAAAGGACCGGGCCGACACGGACACTTTTCATGAAAACACGCTGACCGGCGCCACGGACCGCTACAAAAATGTACTGAACATTGTCGGCCGCCGATTAAGAGAGGTGCCCGAAGCGCAGATCCGCATCGTGGGCTGTAATTCGGATTCCGGCGTTGAAAAGGGCCACCTTGAGCTTTCCAAAGCCCGGGCGGAATCGGTCAAAAGCTATCTGTCATCGATCTGGGGCATTGACGGCGCCCGCATGACGGTTGACGCCCGCAATTTACCGGCGCAGCCGGCACCGCCCAAAATGCTCGGCAGCCGAGCCGAAAACCAGCGCGTTGACATTATTTATGACTCCGGCGACATGCAAGCCATGGCCGCCAACCAGTTCATCGCAGAAAGCACCAATCTGTCCGAGATAAAGATCATCTCCGAGATTGTGGCCGAATACGGGGTGGCCAATTGGGAGCTGGACATCCAGGGCGATCGGCAAAGCATCAAGACCGTTAAAGGCTCCCAGATGTTGGAACCGCAGTTGGCGCTTTCGCTGGATGATATCGGCCGGGACAAGTTAGCCGCCTGCCGCAACCTGCAAGCACGCATCAAGCTGACCGACAAAAACCAGGATACCTATGAAACCATGACCGCCGCATGTCCGGTTAGCGTAACCCGCAAAGAGCTGATCCATGAACTGATCGGCCCGCCCAAAGGAACGGTGGCCATCGAGCCTGCCAAACTGACGATTGAAGAGGTCACCACCATCGACAGCTCGCCGCTGCTCAATTATGTGTTCTTTGAAACCGGCCAAAGCGACATTCCGGCCCGCTATGCCACGTTTAGTGGTCAGGCCGAGACGCAGTCGTTTGACGAAAGCCAGTTAAAAGACACGATGGAAAAATATACCCATACGCTTAACATTATCGGCAAGCGCCTGCGTGACAATCCCGAAGCGCAGATCAAAATCGTGGGCTGCAACTCTCACCGGAATCAAGAATACAATCGTAAAGATTTATCCCGCAGCCGGGCGGAGTCGGTAAAGGCGTATTTAAAATATATCTGGGGTATCGATGCGTCCCGCATGCAGCTGGAAGTGCGCAACCGACCCGCGGTAGCCAGCGCCAGCAGCGTTGCCGAGGGCCGCGCTGAAAATCAACGCGTAGAAATTTATTCCGAAACCCCGGCCATTATGGACACCATTAAAAGCACCTACGTGGCCAAAATCAGCAATTCGGAACAATTGCAAGTCAAGCCGCAAATCAATAGCGGCTATGATTTACAGCGCTGGACCGTTGCGCTGATGGGCGATGGCATGCTGATCGATTCGACTTCTGGACAGGGCGATTTAATGCCGGCGTATCAGTTTAATCTCAAAGAGCTCGGTTTGGGTAAAATCGGCACGTATGAGAATATCGGCGCCAACATTGAAGTCGAAGACCGCAAAGGCCGGACCTATAAGACGCATGCGAGCACCAGCGTACGTTTTATCAAGCGCGAAGAGCGCGTTGCCAAAAAAGAAGGCTATAAGGTCATGGAAAAATACGCGTTGATTCTTTTTGAATTTAACCGCGCCGACATCAAGGAGCGCAACCGGGCCGTGCTGGATCGGATTATCGCCCGCATTAACGAGATCCCCACCGCCGAGGTTTCCATTATGGGTCACAGCGACACCATCGGCAAAGAAGCGTATAACATCGATCTGTCCAAGCGCAGGGCCAAAGCGGCCTTTGAAATGATCATTGCCGGCGGGGGCATTAACAGCGGCGATATCTCCTATGACGGCGCCGGTCCCCATAACCCGTTGTTTGACAATGAACTGCCCGAAGGCCGGGCGCTCAACCGAACCGTAACGGTGACACTGGAATACGAACAGACCAACTAGTTTCCATCCGGAAATGGCCCTTTTTCGCTTTGTTCTGATGAGCATGTGTTCTCCGCGGGTTTTCCGCCTGCAACGTACTACATGTACGCCTTGACGGAAACCCTTGTGCGGCCTTGCTCATCAAAAAAATTGCTCATTTCCGACTTGGAAACTAATTCGTGCCCGTCTTAATTTCCAATTGGGCACCAATTAACCCTAAACCTCCCTTGAACACGGCGCCCGTTTTGAACCGGCTGCGGTTTGGAACGG
>JAAUXY010033549.1_pt1 | contig 12858 bp, 7 predicted proteins | sample 7278121 | NCBI WGS metagenome assembly JAAUXY01 (sample SAMN14350117, study PRJNA611818) | marine sediment metagenome | isolation source: surface marine sediment (1.8m) | place: French Polynesia: Moorea | collected 2018-08 | reverse complement strand
TGTCGATTTCGATAGGGTAGGTTTTCTTCAGATTTTCGATCCATACTTGGTAGACCTGTTCTGCTTTCTCTCGGCGCAAAAATTTTATAATCATTTCGTTCATGTCATTTTCATTGGCCGCCGATTCAGTCTCTGAATCCCTTGTTTTTATGTTGCGTTCATAATAGTCGGCAATATCTTCAGGTGTGATAACGATCTGATCCTTCAGCTCGTGATCAATTACCTTTTGCATCAACAATCTGTTTCGTAAGCGGATTTCCCAAGATTCATAAGAAATAGCAGTTTTGAGCAACGTTTTTTCGAAAGTGTCTTCAGGATAATCACTTTTGATATCGTTTACAGCATTTTGAAGCTCCTCATCTGAAATAGAAAGCCCCAGTTCTTCTGCTCTTTCAAGAATCATCATCTCAACTGCCAACTGATTTAAGAGGCGCAGCTGAGCGTCTCTCAAATCCTCAGGATCATCTTTTAAGTTCTGAGGATAGGCCGACTGAATGAATTCAAAGGCCTCGTTAAACTCAATAACTGTAAGCACGCGGTCACGAACTCGAATCAAGGGCTCATTGCCTGAACTCGATCCTGAGTTCATACAGCCCGCGGATACACCCAGAAACAATATCATTCCAATCAGCCAAATCGTTTTTGCAAAAAGTTTTATCATTTGTAATTCATTTGTTTTAAAATTGAGCATTTTAAATTTAAAATATTATCTCATTTGGGTATGATAACTTGTTTCTAATAAAGGATATTAGAACCCATCTCAAAGATGTGGATAAGGGTTCATGGCAAGGCGCGAATCGGCGAGAAAGCGGAGCATACACGTTAGTATGTGAGCATTTTGAGACGATCCGCAACACAGCCATGAGCACTTAGACGCATTTTTGAGATGGGTTCTATTAAACTTTAATTTTTAACACGCTGCACTATATCTTTCAATATATTTTTAGCCTGCCTCAAATGCCTATTGCCGTGATTATTCTTCAATTTTACTTTCAAGACCTGTCCCGGCGTCAGTTCATAGGAATGTGGTGCCGCTTGGATCAATTCCACCAATGCTTGGGTGTTTTTTAGATGCGTTGGGGAAAATTGAAGATGCATCTGACGGTCTGATAAATCCAATTTGGCAATCCCGGCTTTTTTGGCTAAAATTTTCAAAACGATCTTAAATAAAAGGTTGTTGGCTTCGACAGGCTGCTTCCCATAACGATCCGTAAGCTCATCTTTAAAATGGGTAACCTCTTGCAATTCCGTCATTCGTGCCAGGCGTCTGTAAGCCGCCATCCGTTGGTCAATGTCCGGGATATAAGATTCTGATAAAAAGGCAGACAACCGAATGTTAATTTCAGGCTCCAGCGGTTCAATGGGGGGCTGGCCCTTTAATTCGGCAATGGAATTTTCCATTAGTTTTAAAAACATATCATAACCCACAGCGGCGATATGCCCGGATTGAGAGGCGCCGAGGATCGTACCGCCGCCGCGTATTTTTAGATCGTTCATGGCGATTTGAAAACCGGCACCCAAATCACTGTGTTCCATCAGCACCTTAAGCCGCTTGCGGGCATCTGAGGTAATGATACTTTCGGGTGGAATAATCAAATAGGCAAAGGCCTGTTCGTCTGAACGGCCGACCCGGCCACGCAGCTGATAAATCTGTGCCAGCCCGAATCGATCGGCCCGATTAACAATGATCGTGTTGGCCGAGGGCACATCTAAGCCGGACTCGATAATCGTCGTACAAACCAACATGTCAAATTCTTTATTAAAAAAACGATACATAACCTGTTCAAGCTCATTTTCACCCATGCGACCATGGGCAATCTCTAATCTGACATCTGGTATCAGTAGCTGCAATTTGCGCGCAATTTTGTCGATACTTAGAATATTATTGTGAACAAAGAAGATCTGACCGTTACGCTGCAATTCTTTTCGAATAGCATCAATGATCAATTCTTCATCAAATTCAGAGATGGTGGTGATAATCGATTGTCGAAATTCGGGCGGTGTAGAAATGATGCTGATGTCGCGGATACCCACCAGCGACATATGTAAAGTTCGCGGAATAGGTGTGGCTGTGAGAGCCAACACATCTACATTGTGTTTCATTCGTTTCAATTTTTCTTTGTGACGCACTCCAAAACGTTGCTCTTCATCCAGAATAAGTAGTCCCAGATCCTTAAAAGCAATATCTTTTTGCAGCAATCTGTGCGTGCCGATTACAATATCCAGCTTGCCGGCTTTTAAATCCGCTGCTATTTGTTTTTGTTCTCGCACGGGGCGAAATCGGCTCAGGCAGGCAATATTGATGGGATAGCGCTCAAAGCGTTTGCAGAAGGTGGCGTAATGTTGTTCGGCCAATATGGTTGTCGGAACCAACACGGCCACTTGCTTACTGTTATGGGTCGCTACAAAATACGCCCGTAACGCCACTTCTGTTTTTCCGTATCCGACGTCCCCGCATACCAATCGATCCATTGGGGTTGACAGATACATATCTTCGAGTACGACCTCGATGGCGTTGATCTGATCGACCGTCTCTTCATATTCAAAACCAGCTTCAAAATCATGGAAATAATTGTCAACCGCGCTGAATGCAAATCCTTTTTCGTATTTTCGGGTGGCATAAAGCTTGAGTAGCTCGCCAGCGATTTTTTCGGCAGATCGTTTAACGCGTGCTTTAATACGCTTCCAGGAATTACCACCCATCTTATCGATGATCGGTTCAATACCTTCCACTCCCATGTATTGCTGGACCATGTTCATACGGTCTACTGGCAGGTAGAGCTTGTCGCCATCCTTGTAAATCAACTCAATAAAATCATTGGCAAGTCCATCAATTTTTAGCTTCACCAGACCCGCATAGCGTCCGATACCATGTTCGACGTGTACGACTAAATCACCTTTTTTTAAATCCTGCAGATCCAGCAGTTCAGATGGTCGATCGGGGCGTAATGTTTTTTTGCGGTGGGACTTTAATCCAAAAATTTCCGCTTCGGAGATGATGGCCAAAGATTCCGCCGGCCACACAAATCCCGCTGAAACCTGGCCGAGACACAGCCAAAACGTATTCGCCTCCCTTTTCACATTCGCAAAAGAATCGGCCATTTTAAATTGAAAACCATAAGGGGTCAGCAGAGATTTTAGCCTTTGGGCCTGGATCTCTGTTCGACATACTAATATGGGGATCGATCCATTGCGGTGGTTTGCGTTGAGCCAGTCGGCCAGGGGCCTGAGAAGACTTTCTTTTTCCTGATAATTTTTTAGCTGTAAACAGATGTCGGTATTATCTTCGACACCCGCCTTAAATATCAATTGATTTTCCTTAGGTTGTGGCCGGCGGCCTAAAACCTCCAACATTTTAAATTGCAGCGGGTGTCGCTGTTCCATCAGGGTTTGAATTTGAGATCCGCGCAAATACAGGCTTGATGGCTCTACACACATTTTTTTGGATAGGTAAGCCGCTTCATAATTTTTATGAATTTGATTTTCTTGCGCTTCAAGTGCTTCTGCCAAATGCTCATCTGATATGGAAACCACTAGCGTATTGTTCGGCAGGAAATCAAAAACAGTGTCCGGCTCAGGATAAACCAGTGATATCAGGTTTTCCATGCCCGCAAATCCATGTCCGTGCTTGATTGAATCGACGATTCTTCTAGTTTCGGTCAACGGCATTTCAAGCTCAGATGCCCGGGAACGTAAACGGTTGATTGTCTGCGGTAAAGCCGCTTTTTCTAAAATCATTTCCCGAGCTGGCAAAATAACGGCTTCTGTTACGGATGAAATGGTACGCTGACTGGCGGCGGAAAAAAAGCGGAGGGACTCTGCCATATCTCCGAAAAATTCGATTCGCAGCGGATCCGGATAAAGCGGACAGAAGATGTCAACAATTCCGCCACGCACACAAAAATCCCCAGGCTCCTCGACGATGGCCGCACGTGTATAACCGCCGGCGATCAGCTTTTGGATCAGGTGTTCCCGGTCGATCTCCTCTCCGGCCATGATCAATTCGCTATAATTGATCATTTCTTGCTTGGGAATAATCTTTTGTAGCAGGGTTTCAGCAGCTGCGACCACAATCGGCGGGATCGACGATTCCACCAACTGATAAAGCGTACGGATCCGCCGAGCCGCTGTTTCGTTGTGGTATGCCATTAATTTAAATGGTGATATATTATATGATGGAAATGAGAACAGCGGCACATCATGGGAATGTTTGAAAAATCGCAGATCTTCTAAAAGCGTTTCAGCTACCTTTGTTGAAGGGGCCACAACAAAAATGGGGATACGCAGTTGCTGATTTAATCTTGCGATCAGAAAGGCCCTTTCAGAACCATTCAGACCATAGCATTCGATCCGGCCCGCTCGATGTGGTATTTGATCTATAAGGGCTTTAAGCGAATTTATTGCTTGATTTTGAATCATAAACACAGTAATGAGTCAACGGCCTCCCACGTGACGGGCGGCCGGTTTACAGGGCAGTGGCTGAAATGCCACGGTAATGTTCGCGTTAAACCCTGCATTGGGGTTAGATAGCATCACCGTTTGTGCCACCGTAGCTCAGCTGGTAGAGCAGGGCATTCGTAATGCTCAGGTCTGCGGTTCAACTCCGCACGGTGGCTCCATAGGATCGTCTGGGGTTTCCAATAGGAAACCCTTTTATTATTCTAAAATAGTTATGCAGTGCTTTGATCGCCTAAACGATTAAAGTCAGAATTTTTATCGCTTTTCATATGACGGTGCCTACGGATAGCCGTTCATATTTAGGCGAGTCGCAAACGCGTTTGAGCACCGGCTTGTTTTGTTGATAATATTTATAAATAAAATAAATTCAGCGTATTAATAAATAATCGGATCGACCAAAAATAGACTAAAAAAATTGAATTAGATTCAGAATTTGCAAGAAAAAGGCACTCGTATTAGTTTTTGAACGATCATTATTTTATTAATTCCCATATTGACATATGAATGTAGTACGTATAAGCTACTTTTTATTTGTTCAAAACAATGGGTTTTGGCGTACATTAAAAATAGTATGATAGCTGAAAAATTGAAAATCACCAAATAAAAACAGCGAATCCTTTGCTAATTTTTTCTGAGATGTTGCGCGGAGATGTATGGATGAACGATATAGATGATGCACAGATTAAAGCTGAAATCGATGGCATTATGAAAGGTGTTAAAGACGTTATGAAAAAAGTTGATGCTTTAACACCCAAGGAACAAACAGAGCAGGACCCGAATGAAGATCAGAGCGAAAATCCCGACCCACCCGCCGGGAGCGCTACAGGGCAGGAATAAAAAGGTAGGACAACCATAGAAAATAGCCTATTTGACTCTAGCTTCGAGCATTTATGGTGATGGGTACCAATCACGCGGAATGACCGCACCGCTTTATAATAAGGCAAAAGCAACAGGAAATCATTAGGAGGCATCCATGGCATTAACCAAGAGCGACATTGTTGCCGCAGTTCATGAGCTTGGCTTTACAAAGAAAAAATCAGTCGATATCATCGAAACCCTGCTTGAAATTATTAAAAGCTCGTTGGAAAAAAATGAAGATGTGCTCATTTCCGGCTTTGGAAAATTTTGTGTCAAAGACAAAAACAAACGACGCGGTCGCAATCCGGCAACCGGAGAAGATCTAATTCTTAGAGAACGACGCGTTGTCACATTCAAGTGCTCTGGAAAACTGAGAAAAAAAATTAACGGAGACTTCTAAAATTTAAAAGGTACAGATGACCAATCAGGCCCCTCTCTAAGGAGTCATATAGCGCCTGCCCGCACATATTTATAAGGTAAACCAACCACATCCGCTTCCGCTATGGAAGCGGTTTAATTTTTGGCTCACGAATCGTCATTTCAAATCTGAGGACGAATCATTTTCGCTGGTTTATTTTTTTTGTCACGTGTGCTAATCATGTGAATCAAAAATCAACCATCAACAACCTTACACAGACCTGATGGCAGCCCGAAGCGAGAGCTGCAACAACATTACTCCATCCGAATAGAAATTAAAGGAGGCTTTGAATGCGCGCAATCATCTCCGGTGTCGGGCACTACGTACCGGATAAAATACTGTCAAATAGTGACCTGGAAAAAATGGTAGATACTGATGATGAATGGATCATCACTCGTACCGGAATAAAGGAGCGCCGAATACTGGACAAAGACAAGGGCACCTCATATATGGCAACCAAAGCCGCGCAGGTGGTTCTTGAGGAAACGCAGACGTCCCCCGAGGAGCTAGATTTGATTTTGCTTGCCACGGTAACACCGGATATGCCCGTTCCCTCAGCCGTTTCATTTGTACAAAGAGATCTGGGAGCCAGCAATAGCTGGGGATATGATATCAACGGCGGCTGTACCGGGTTTATGTGTGCATTAACGACCGGTGCTCAGTTCATTGAAAGCGGTCGCTACAAAAAAGTTCTGGTAATCGGCGCCGACAAAATGAGTGCAATCACCAATTATGAGGACCGGACAACCTGCGTGCTTTTTGGAGACGCTGCCGGTGCAGTTCTATTGGAATCATATACAAAAGACGATTTAGGGATCGAGGATTTTATTCTGCACCTGGACGGATCCGGCGCCGAATCTTTATCGATTGCTGCAGGTGGCAGTCTTTATCCCGCTTCGCAAGAAACGGTTGAAAAAAAGATGCACTTTATCTATCAGGACGGCAAAACGGTGTTCAAGCATGCGGTGGTAGGAATGGCGGATGTATCATTGAAAATCGTTGAGAGGAACCATCTGAGAGATGAAGACATTCGATTTCTCATACCCCATCAGGCCAATTACCGTATTATTGATGCCGCTGCTAAAAAAGTGGGATTGGATCCCAAGCGAGTGGTGATTAATATCAGCAAATATGGCAATACGACGGCAGCCACCATTCCCCTCGCCATGTCTGAGATCTACCGGGCAAATAAATTGCAGAAGGGAGATTGGATTGTTCTGGCAGCCTTTGGGGCTGGCTTTACCTGGGGCAGTGTGTTGTTGCGTTGGGCCATTGATTGAGAAGTGACTAAAGTGGGAAGTGACTAAAGTGCCTAAAGTGAAGGAATTCTGTCTTTTTTATAAACGATGGAGCGTAGCGACACCATAACTTTAGGCACTCCCAACTTTAGTTCACTTTAGCTCACTTAAAGATCTATATTATATAATTTGATCTTACTGAGTAACGACGGATGGCTGATCTCCAGCAGTCTGGATGCCTGGGTGCGATTACCGCCGGTTTCTTTAAGTGCTTTGGTAATCAATTTTTCTTCCATAAGTTTCTGTGCAACTTTTAGTGAATAACCATCAAAAAGTATATCGGACATATCCTCCCCTATTCGCTGCCCGAGCTCCGAAGGTAAATGTTCGGGCAAAAGCGTGTCACCTTCAGCTAACACCAGCGCGCGTTCGATGGCATTTTCCAGCTCTCTGACATTTCCCGGCCATGGATATTCCAGCAAACGCAACATGACAGCAGGCGCGATGCTTTTGACATTTTTGCTGAGACTGCGGTTAAACCGTTCCATAAAATGATCACACAATAGCGGGATGTCTTCGGCGCGATCTCGCAGAGGAGGAATTTTTATGGACAACACATTCAGGCGGTAGTAAAGATCCTCGCGAAAGGCACCCTTTTTTACCTCTTCTTCAAGGTTTCTGGCTGTTGCCGCAATGACCCGTACGTCAATTTGAGTCGATTTTGAATCACCAATCATGCGGACTTCATTTTCTTGCAATACCCGTAAAAGCTTAACCTGCAAGGCCAATGGTAGCTCACCGATTTCATCCAAAAAAATCGTACCCCGATGGGCTTCCTGAAACAGCCCTTTTTTATTTTTATCAGCTCCGGTAAATGCGCCTTTTTTATAGCCGAACAATTCGCTTTCCAGCAATGTTTCTGGTATACCGCCGCAATTAACCGGTACCAGCGGCATGCTGGAACGATCCCCTTCATTATGGATAGCCCGCGCAATCAATTCCTTGCCGGTTCCACTATCGCCCAGAATTAAAACCGTGGTTTTATATTGCGCCGCCTTGGCTGCCACTCGGAACATTTTCCGCATGGCCTCGCTTTTGGCCACCAAGTTGCCAAAATCATAATTGCTTTCAATTTTTTTGATATGCTCTTTAAGCTGGCGGTTTTCCTGCCTAAGGCTTTCACGTTCTTCAGCCTTTTTTAGGGTCAAATAAACTTCATCGGTTTTAAACGGTTTTGAGATATAATCATAAGCACCCAACTTCATCGCTGCTATGGCTGTGTCAATGGTGCCGTACGCCGACATCATAATCACGGTGGTTGACCTGATGGTATCGCGTGCAGCTTTTAAAAAATCCATGCCATTCATATTGGGCATCTTTATATCACAGAGGATAAAATCATATACCTTGCTGGTGGACATTTTCATGCCTTCATGACCGTTGGAGGCGGTCTCGATGATATAACCGGCTTTGCTGAGAACTTTAGACAGCATGTGCCACATGTTTTCTTCATCATCAATGATTAGGAGACGTTTTTCCGGCAATTTGGTTGTCATTTGGTTCGCATTCCTTGTTTAGGGGTAACAGTCAGGCATTGCATATTATAGATAAATTTGTGGCAACAGCCTAACCCTCTTTGGATTGCCCATCATCGTCAATTGCCGGCGGCAGGCTGAAGTCAGATGCGTCTCGCATCCCCTCAGGGTCGACTTCGCCTTCAATAACAGGCAGCAAAATCGTCATGCTTGTGCCTTCGCCCTTCTGACTGTGTACAGTCATTTTACCACCAAATCCTTGAACAATCATAAAGCTGACTGAAAGACCCAGGCCGGTGCCCTTACCCGGTTCTTTGGTTGTGTAAAACGGATCAAAGATATTGCCAATGTTATCTTCGGATATGCCGGGACCATTATCAATAAACACTATTTTTAATAGCTTTTGCTGTTCCGTTAACTCTTGTACTTGCTCAGTGACTTGCTCGCTTTTAATCACTAATTTGCCATTAACGCATTTACCCGTTGAAGAGATGGCATCGGCGGCATTGATCATCAAATTTAAAAATACCTGTCGCAGCTGATTCGCATCGGCAAGTACGCTGTCGTTTTGGGCTTCCAGACAGCATTGGAGTTCGATATTGGACATCAATGGCTGGACATTGAGAACCTGGGCAATATCATCAATGAGATCATGCACCGCCACGACCTTCAAACCTTCATTCGAAGGTCGGGAGATTTCCAACAGCTGGCGAATGATAGTGTTGATCCGCTCAATTTCATCTTCTGTACGCTGTATATATTCATCTTTCTCACCTCCGGATGTGTCCTTTTGCTTGAGTAATTCGAGATATCCCATGACAATGCCAATCGGATTGCCGATTTCGTGGGCAATCCCAGCAGACAATCGTCCCACCGAAGCCAATTTCTCAGCACGGATGATTTCTTCCTGGGCTTTTTTCAATTCCAGATTAGCAATCTCAAGGGAATTGACGGTCGAGCGAAGTTTTTCCTTATCAGCCGAGATGCGCCGCAGCATGCTGTTTAAAGCCCCCGATAGCTTATGTAGCTCATTGTCCTCTTTACGCACGGAAAAAAGCATTTCATCATCTTCTTGGTAGTCCTCAGCGCGACGTGCCAAGCGGGCCAATGGCAGAAAATACACCTTAGAAAGCCGATAGATACCGATAAAGGTCAAGATTATGGTATTGAGAAACAGAAAGACAAACAACATTTTCTGGGAACGCCGCAGGGTTTGATAAATGCCCTCCAGTGGCAAGACAATGCTGACACCGGCGACGACCCGACCGTTTTGCATCAACGGCGATGAAACGATCAGATGGCGCTGTTGCTTCCAGAAAACACCCCAAGTGGTCCCGAAAAAATGGGTTTCCCGTTTTTTAGATTGCATGACATTACCGCAGCGCTTTATCAGCTGTTCTTGTAACGCCTGCGTGCTCTTGCCGAAAGCCACACGCTCGTTATTTTTCCCCAGAACCAAAGCGCCGGCTACACCTCCTTCGGCTAACAGACCAAACACCTGAGCCCTGGAGGTTTGGCGTGTTGAGTCCGATGTTATATTTAGAATTTCCAACAAATCCGTCGTCAAAAGGGATACTAGAAAATGGCCTCTGGAAGCCTCTTGGCGGATGATGTCCCGTTTGGCGGTCATCATCGCGACAACATTGATCAACAGCATGGCCACGAAAAAGAGGATGGCAATGTTGAGCGCAATTTTTGTTCTCAGACCGCGAATAAACACAGGCGTCCTTAACTCGTTGCTTAAAACCGACTATTCATGATCGGTGGATGTTCAAATCTGCCGAAGAAAAAATCAAACGAGCAGGCTTGAAATCTGGCGTAGGTTATCGATATTGTTGTGATTATGACTATAAAAAGTTTATCACAGTCTTATTTCGAATGCAAATAAAGTTAAATTTTTAAAATTATATCAATAGGATATCATCATTGTGCACAAAAATTGGCAATCTTCAGGCGGGTATCTGGAATGGGGGGACGGGTATCCTAACAGAGGGTCCACATGTTAGATCTTGCAGCTGTAGGCCGGATATTTCATAAATTGTGACCTATCGATTTACCTGCAGACAAAAGTTAAATGATGATTAATATAAAGATTTCATTTTTATTTCATCATCAATTTGACAATAGGAGATCATCATGACGGACCATAAGCTGTTTGAACCATTGCAGTTGGGAGACGTAGAACTTAAAAACAGAATCGTAATGGCACCCATGACCCGGGGACGTGCAGGTGCGGAGCGCATCCCGAATGCGCTGATGGCTGAATATTATTTTCAACGGGCTTCAGCCGGTCTGCTGATTACCGAGGCAACCGTTATTTCCGCACAAGGCAATGGTTGGGTGGACTCACCTGGCATCTATACCGATAAAATGGTGGAAGGGTGGCAAATCGCCACCCAGAAGCTGAAGCCTACCGGTACCCCTATCTTTCTGCAATTATGGCATTGCGGCCGGGCGTCCCACAGTGATTTTCACGATGGCGCCCTTCCGGTTTCCGCATCGGCGGTTAAAATCAATGGCGACCAGATTCACACGCCCCTTGGAAAAAAAGATTATGAAACCCCACGGGCCATGACAATGGATGGCATCAAGGCCACCGTTAACGCTTATCGCACCGCCGCTGAAAATGCCAAACAAGCAGGTTTCAGCGGTGTCGAAGTGCATAGTGCCAACGGTTATCTGATCAATCAATTTCTGGACTCAAAAACCAATTTAAGGACCGATCAATATGGCGGTAGCCTGGAGAATAAATATCGTTTTCTAAAAGAAGTGATGGAAGCCGTGCTAAAGGTGTGGCCGTCAAACCGGGTGGGTATCCGACTTTCTCCCAATGGTGTGTTCAACGATATGGGCAGCCCCGATTTTCGAGAAACATTTCTCTACATCATAAAAGAACTCAATAAACTCAATCTAGGGTACGTCCACATCATGGATGGGCTTGCCTTCGGCTTTCATGAACAAGGCGAACCGATGACGCTGGCTGAATTTCGGGCCGAATATGATGGCATTATCATGGGCAACTGCGGTTACACCAAGGAAACAGCCGAAGAGAGACTCACAGCAGGTCATGCCGATCTGGCAGCATTTGGCCGCCCTTTTATTACCAATCCCGACCTGCCTGAGCGTTTGAAGAACGACTGGCCCCTGACACCTTATGAAGACATGTCCTTGTGGTATACGCCGGGAGCTGAAGGGTATACGGATTACGAACCTTATTTGCGATGATCTGTCCTTGGCTTGACAGAATAGGAATGTGAGTCCGGATTTCGTTTGGCAATATATTGTGGCGGTTCGCTAATGCTAATAATTGTAAACCGTGTTCATTTTATTATGCAATCTTTATATTTCCATAATTTCAGGAGAAAGCACGTATGGTAAACTCCAGTCAAATGAAAAAAAATAGACTTCATAATGCTATTTGTATTGGTCAGTTGAAATAAATTACGGATTTTCTGCAGTCATCAGAGGTTACCTGAACCTGGATTTAAATGCGAAAGGATTAATTATTGGCTGCGCGCTTTAGCTGTTCTCGTAGAACCTTCCGCAGGTCGGCTTCGTTGAGCGGTTTTTCCTGCTTATCGAGATACTGCCTGAGAGCCTCGTTAATCATCGTTTGATATCCGTTCTATTGAATTTTCTCAATATATCCCATTTTTGCCATCTGAAATGCGGCTCACAATATATGGTACCCGGGTTCTTTTTTAGAGCTAGGATAAACGGTTGCACTCTGTGCGGATGTTTCGATATTTTCAAGCTGAAAGATACCATCTGTATATTTGATTATGGCAAGATTCAAGGATCATGCAAGAATTGGCAACTTTTCAATTCATTAAAATATGACTACTGGAAGATTTAGCCATGGGTCAGTTTGACGGTTTTCAAACCCACAATTACAGACAAAGTAATGGATTTTGAATTTTTAATATTTCCCTCCATTCTTTTCCTGAGGTAGCGGAACCGCATAAACAAGCCAGCCCCTTTCCACGGTTTGGTGGGAAGGGGCTGGATACTTGAAAAGGTATGAGGCTAAAACCGGGTATGTCTATTCTGAATAGGAGGCTTTGAATGCCATACCTTCCCCGGCCTTGGGATCATAAATTCCTTTTTCCTTGGCCTGTTTTTCCCATTCTTTCCTCAGGGTTTTCTGGAAATTCATCTTTTCATCCACCAGCTTTTTATAAGGCAGACCAATGACAGCCTGTGCTTTCTCCTTGGTGGAAAAATCCGGGGCTTCATATCCGGCGGCATTATATTTGGCCAAGACCACCTTGAGTTTGAGCCGGGCTTCGTGACCCTTGTTGATGGCTGAACCCAGGATGCGGAGGGTTTCTTCGGGCGCATGGAAAAAGGA
>JAAUXY010018598.1_pt1 | contig 12862 bp, 12 predicted proteins | sample 7278121 | NCBI WGS metagenome assembly JAAUXY01 (sample SAMN14350117, study PRJNA611818) | marine sediment metagenome | isolation source: surface marine sediment (1.8m) | place: French Polynesia: Moorea | collected 2018-08 | reverse complement strand
TCGGTCGCCCCCCACATGGCACATTGGGGGTCGCGCCGGGCGGGCCGCCCGCGGCGTCGAAGGCCTTGACCATAGCGCTGCTATGCTCCGCGGCCTTCTCCTAGCGGATCGAGCACTGTCCAACGCCCATGGCCACCACGACAACGGTCCGGTCCCTGGTGAGAAATGCGGGCTAGTTGCGTTAACCTCTTGCCGCTTGACCCTGGGGTCGCGGTGCCTTAGAACCCGCTCTCCGCCGGCGCGGACAAGCGCCGGTTTTGTGTGTCATTCCGCAAGGGTGCCAAGGATGGCGCGACGCTGCCCAATTACAAATCGGGGCGTGCTGGTCGGCAACAACGTCAGCCACGCCAACAACAAGACCAAGCGGCGCTTTTTGCCAAACCTGCAAAAGGTGACATTGCTGTCCGAAGAGCTCGGCCAGTCCGTCCGTCTGCGCGTTTCCGCGCGCGGCCTGCGCACGATCGAACACAATGGCGGCCTCGACGCCTACCTGAAGTCGACACGCAATTCGGAACTACCGCCGGAACTGCGAAAGCTGAAAAAGCGGATCGCTCAAAAAGCGGCGGCTGCATAACAGGGCCCGAGATTGGGGGGGACCCGCTAAAAGCCCGTCGCTCGCGGCGGGCTTTTAACGTTGACCCTCAGCCATCCCCATACCGCCTCACCGCCGTCACGGCTCCATTTTGAGCTCGACATGGCCCAGGCCCTCGATCTCGAAGCGGGCGTGGTCGCCGGCGCCCGGGAACGTGGTGGTGATCGTGCTGCCGGTCATCAGGATCGCGCCGAATGGCAGCGTCTGACGGCGTTCGGCGAAGAAGTTGGCGAGCCAGGCCACCGAGTCGAAGGGGTGGCCCATGGCGTCTCCGGCCCGCCCTTCGCCGGCCGGCGCGCCGTTCAGGGTCAGCCGGGTGACCGCCCCTTCCATATCGAGCGTGCGCCAGTCGCCATTGGTCGCGCCCAGCACGATGCCGCCGTTCCAGGCGTTGTCCGCGGTCAGCGACGCGGCGTCGAGCTGGCTGTAGTCGGCCCCCCGGTCTTCGATCAGCTCGAACGCCGGCCGGCAATCGGCGACCGCGGAGGCGACCTTTTCCCGGTCATAGGGCGCGCCCGACGGTTTCAGATCGTGGGCCAGACTGACCGCCATCTCGCATTCCAGGCCGAGGTGCTGGAACGAAGCGGCGCTTAGCCGGGCCGGGGTGCGGTGGACGGTGTTGGCCAGAACGGCGCCGACCAGCGGCCGGTCGATGCCGCACATCTCCTGCATCGCCGCAGAGGTCAGCGCCACTTTGTAGCCCGCGATCGCGCCGCGCCCGTCGCCCTGGAACAAGCGCTGCAGGGACTGCTGGACAGCATAGGCCGACGCCAGGTCGTCCTTGGCCAGCACATCGGTCAGCGGCGTGTAGGGCTGGCGGGCCTTATGCTCATCGAACAGCCGCTGAGCCAGAATTTGTACGGTCTTGGGCTCGATCATGCTCTCACCTTAGTCGATCACGCCTCAGTCGATCACGAGGCAATCCGGCGATCACTCGATTTCGAACAGCAGCAGCAGCGTGCGCTGCAGGGTAGGGCGGAAGTTGTCGTCCGAGATGAGCATCACCTGGGTGCGGCCGTCTGCCGTCTGCCGGGCGGCAACGCCCTCGAAGTTGTCGGTGGTAAGCGGCGGGTCGATCTGCGCCAGCAGCGTCCCGGCGAGCGGACCGTTGCCGTCCAGCGCGGCGCGCGGCAGGCGCACGAGGCGCACCGACACGCCGACGAACATCTTGTATTTGCGTTCGATCACGATGATGTCGCCATCGGGCAGCAAGTCGGCTCCGGTCGGCTCGAAGCCGTCGGAGACCGGATAGTCGCGGGCCTGCCACCCGGCCGTACCGCCGATCCAGGCGCGCCGCGTGCCGGGTTCTGTTCCGGGCAGTTGCTCGGCGAGCGCCAGGAAGCGGGATCCGCTCCGGTCCAGCGGCGCCAACGCCTCCATGCCGCCGTTGTCCGGCGCCCGGTCCGCACCGGGGCTGGGGTAGGCGGCCGGGGCGTCCTGCGGCAGATCCGGCGCGGCCCAGGGGAACCGCCAGATCCGATGCCGCTGCTCGAACGCGACCAGCAATCCGTCCGCGGTCGGCGCCATCGCCTCGCTGTCGCGCATCCCGCTCGCGATCCTGCCGCCGTCGAGGCCGGTCTGCATGCGTCTGTCGGCGATCCAGCGCGCTTCGGTCAGCCGGCCATCCGGTCCGTAGGCGAGCGCAAACCGCCACCATCGTCCCCGGTCGGAGAGCGCCAGCAGTTCGTCGCCGTCCGCCGAGATCTCGATCGAGGACAGGCCGCCGAACCGGCTGACCAGGGTGCTCATCTTTAGACCGCCGCGATAGACCAGTGCTCCAATCCGTTCGCGCGCCGGATCGTCCGGATCGAGCGGTACCGGTCGGATGATCAGGTCCGGGTCATTCGCCAGTGCGGCCCCAGACCACAGCGCCAGCACGGCGCACAGCAGCCGCTTCATTCGGCGAACCAGAAGCTGTCCGGGCGGTAGGCACCGAAATAGGCGGTCGGCGTCCACGCCCAGATCGCGCGATCTGGCAGGTTCCGCAGCTTGGCGTTGGCGACGATCGGCTGCGGCACCGATCCGGTCAGCCCGATGGTGAAGACCTGGTCGGCGTGCAACGCCAGGATCTCGCGCCACGCCGCCTCGCGCACCGCCGGTTCGCTGGTCGCTCGCCACTGGCCATAAAGCTTCAGCAGCTTGCGGGCCTCCTCCTCGTCCGGTGGCTCGCCGCTGCGTCCGGCGGATTCGAAATGCCAGCCCCACAGCGGCCAGCTCAGATGAGTCCGACTGGTCGGCGCCCATTCCGCCGGGCTCATGTCCGCATCCGCCACCCCGTTGGCGATTCCGTAGAACACGGACGCGATGCTCTCGCCGCTGGTCGCACGGGATCGAAACAGCATGCGCCCCGCCGGGCGGATCAGCAGCTCGATGCCCAATGTGCGCCAATGCGGAGCGATGACCTGAAGCACGTCGGCCTCGGCCGGGTCGGTCTCGCCGGTCGAGACGACCAACTGCATCGGCCGCCCGTCATTCAGCAGCCGGCGGCCCTCGGCGTCGCGCGCGCGCAGGCCGACTTCGGTCAGCAGGGCTTCGGCCTGGTCAAGATCAAACGACGCCCAGGCCGCGCGCTGGTCCGCGTCAAAGAGCGGGCTGCCCGGCAGCAGGCCGTTGTTTCCGGTGACCGCGAACCCCTGATAGATCACCTGGTTGATCTCCTGCCGGTCGATTGCCAGCGACAGCGCGCGCCGAAACCGGACGTCGCGCAGCAAGATCTGCCACATCTCGTCCGTGGTGTTCAGGTTGGGGTAGAGGGCGAGCTGAGAGCCACGCCCTCCGTCCCACAGCCGCAGCTTGATCGGCTTGCGTTGCTCAGCCGCCTTCAGCAACCCGGCATCGCGAAAGCTGAGCCCGATCGCGGCGAGGTCCGCATCTCCGGCCGCCGCCTTGGTGGCGATCAGGTCCTGTTGGGTGCGGATCAGGATGACCTCGTCGATATAGGGCAGCTGCCGTCCGTCCGGATCGACCGCGTGGTAGAACGGATTGCGCTCCGCGCGCAGGCGCTCGGCCGGCGGGGCGTTGACCAGGCGCCAGGGCTGCAGGGTCGGCACCCCCGGCGAGCGCACACTATAGGGCTCGGCAAGGCGCCGATGCAGCGTGACCCAATCCTCGCCGCCAAATTGAGCGACCGCGGCGGTCAGCGCATCGTCGTTCACATGGTCGGGGTGGAACTGCTTGAGAAAGTGGCTGGGCCGGTAGATCTGCAGCGGACGCGGCGCGGCCAGCGCGGGCAGGAATTCCGGGTTCGGTTTGTCCCAGCGGTAGCGGACGGTGAGCTTGTCCTTGATGTCGACTTTTGGCGGCGCGCCGTCGACCAGCAGCTCGCGGGGCGGACCGAGCGGCGACAACGCCTCGTTGTTGATCACGTCCTCCCACCAATAGCGAAAGTCCTCGGCGGTAAACGGGGCCCCGTCCGACCAGCGGTGGCCGCGTCGCAGCTTGAAGGTGAAGCTGCGGCCATCCTCGACTTCAACGCGCTCCACGATGTCGGGTTGCAGGCGGCGCGCGTGGTCATAGCCGACCAGCCGCGCGTACCCGAACACGATCAGATTGCGGGCATCGCGCCCACCGCGAATCAGCATGCGCAGCTGGCCGCCGTAGCGCCCGGGCGACCAGCCCGGCCAATCGGGCTGGGTCAGCCGAGGCGTTTCCGGCACGCGTTCGGCCAGCGGCGGCAGCGCCTTGCGGGCCACCTGATCGGCCAGCACCGGCGGTTCTTCACCCGCCGCCCGATCCGCGCCGCCGGCCAGCAGCAGCGCGGTCAACGCCCATGCGTGTGTGCGATGCGCTCGACCTGCCATGGTCCAGTCTAGACGCATCCTTGTGGCAGGGTCATGTCAGAACGACTGGCGCCCGCGCCGCGGAACAGCTCAAAATCGCCCGCCCCTCTACTGGCCGGACTTGGTCTCCTGGTTGCTCAGCCTTCCGTCGATCTGGGGTGCGATCCGTTCGCGCTCGCTCCACCGTTCGATCAAGAGCTGGGTCAGCAGTTGGCCGCTGCCGTTTCCGGTGACCGATTCGGCCACGCTCAGCATGTCATAGCCATCGCCGCCGCCGGCCAGGAAGTCGGTGGTGGCGAGCTGATAGAACGTCGTCACGTCAAGCGGCTGTCCGCGCACGTCGACCGACAGAATGCGGCCGCCGGGCGGCCGCGCCATGTCGTAGGTGACGCGCATGCCCGAGACATGGGGGAACCGGCCGCTGCCCTCCTCGATTTGCGCCAGGCCGTTCTCCAGCGCGCTGATCACGTCCTCGCCGATCAGCTTGACCACGGTAACGCGGTTGCGGAACGGCAACTCGGCGATCACGTGCTTGCGGGTCAGGGTCACCCCGGCTTCGTAGACCCGATCGCCGCGGATGCTGCCGCCGTTGAACATGGCGAGGTCCGAGCCGGTTGCTTCGCGCATGGCATCGGCGACCAGGTTGCCGAACGCGTTCTCCTCCGAGCGCACCGCGATGCCCGTGGTGTCCATCGGTCGGTCCAGCACGGCCACCGGCCGAGACAGCTCCGCGTCGAGCTGCGCCAGAAACCCGTACACCTGCGCGCCGATGCGCTGGTGCGGCTGCAAATCCGCGGTGGCGACCAGGCGCATCTCCGGGCGCCATCGGACCCTTTCGGCGCCGCCGCCCGGTGCGGTGTCGACCACCAGGTCGACGACGCCAAGGTATTCGCCCTGCGAGCCCGCCTTCATCAGCAGCGTCCGACCGTCGTAGTAGGCAATGGCCGTGTGGTCGTGTCCGCCCAGAATCAGATCGATGTCCGTTTCATCGGCGATCAGCGCCAGATCCTCATCGAGGCTCTGATGGGTCAGCCCGACGACCAGATCGGCGCCCGCCTCGCGCAGCTGGGCGGCCGCCTGTTCGGCGATCTGCGGTGGATCCAGGAATTCGGTGCCCTCACCGGGGTTCGCCAAGCTCGGCGTCTCCTGGGTGACCAGGCCGAAGAAGCCGATCTTCAACCCGGCCCGCTCGGTCATCCAGACCTCCCGCGCCCCGTTCAGCACGCCGCCTTCCTCGTTCACCACATTGGTGGCCAGCCAGGGGAAATTGCTCTCGGCGAACCGCGTCTGCAGCACGTCCGGGCCGAAATCGAACTCGTGGTTGCCGGCCACGGCGACGTCAACCTTCATCGCGTTGAAGAGGGCGATCATATGGGCGCCCTGATCGATGCCCGACATCAAGGACGGGGAGATCGTGTCGCCGCCGAAGGTGGTGATCGACTGGGCGGCCCGTTCGCGCTCGGCCTGCAGCGCGCTCATCAGCTTGGCGACGCCGCCCCGTCCGTTGGTCGGCTCCATCCGGTCCAGATCGTTGAAGTGCAGGATCGTGAGCCGAACCGTCTCCGCGGCCAGCGGCAGCGGCGTGGCCAGCAGGATGGCCAGCGCCAAGGCGACAAGAACGGCAATCGGGGAACGCCGCACGTGTAAAGAACCCCTCCAAGCTTCGCCCGGATGGTGCGGAGCTTAGCCCGGTTTCATGACCAAAGACAGCGCGGTCGCCAGGTGTTGATCGTCGCCGGTCGCCCTACGCCACCATCCGCCGGCGGCGGGTCGGGCGCATGTCCTCTTCATCGAACAGCTCGGCCAGCTTCTCCATCATGGTGCCGCCGAGCTGTTCGGCGTCCACGATGGTGACCGCGCGGCGGTAGTAGCGGGTCACGTCATGGCCGATGCCGATCGCCACCAGCTCGATCGGCGAGCGGGTCTCGACGTACTCGATGACCTCGCGCAAATGACGCTCGAGGTAGTTGCCGGGATTGACCGACAGGGTGGAGTCGTCGACCGGCGCGCCGTCGGAGATGACCATCAGGATGCGGCGCTGTTCGGAGCGGCCGAGCAGCCTGTGGTGCGCCCACAACAGCGCCTCGCCGTCGATGTTCTCCTTCAGGATCCCCTCGCGCAGCATCAGCCCCAGCGACTTGCGGGCGCGTCGCCACGGCGCGTCGGCCGCCTTGTAGATGATGTGGCGCAGGTCGTTCAGCCGGCCCGGATTGCTCGGCTTGCCGTCGCTCACCCAGCGTTCGCGCGACTGGCCGCCTTTCCACATCCGGGTGGTGAAGCCCAGGATCTCGACCTTGACCCCGCAACGCTCCAGCGTGCGTGCCAGGATGTCGGCGCTGATCGCCGCGATGGTGATCGGCCGGCCGCGCATCGAGCCGGAATTGTCGATCAGCAGGGTGACCACGGTGTCGCGGAATTCGGTGTCGCGCTCCTGCTTGAACGACAGCGGCTGCAGCGGGTTGACCACCACCCGGGCAAGGCGCCCGGTGTCCAGCATTCCCTCTTCCAGATCGAAGTCCCAGGCGCGGGTCTGCTTGGCCAGCAGGCGGCGCTGCAGCCGGTTGGCCAACCGCGACACCACGGTCGACAGATGCGAGAGCTGCTGGTCGAGCTGCTGGCGCAGCCGGGTCAGCTCTTCGGGATCGCACAGATCGGCCGCGTCGATGATCTCGTCGTAGTCGCTGCAATAGGCGCAGTAGCTGGGGCGCCGCTCGCCATCCGGATCGTTCGGGCGGCGGATCTGCTGGCCCGGATCGTTCGGGTCGCTGTCGCCGTCGCCGGGCATCATCTCGTCGTCGGGCAGGTCGACCGGCTGCTCCAGCCCTTCCTGGTCCTCGTCGCCGCTGGGATCCCCTTCCATCATGGTATAGGCGCCGGCTGACGATTCCTCCTCGCCGCGGGTCTGGATATCGGCGTCGTCCTGTTCGTCCTGCGCGCCCGAGGTATCGTCGTCGTCCTCCTCGCCGGCGTCCGGCTCCTGGCCGGGATCCAGCTCCAGCGAGGAGATCAGCTTGCGGGTGATCTGGCAGACCTGGCGCTGGTCGTCGGCGGCCGCCGCGATCTCCTCCAAAGCGCCGGCCGCGCGCTCCATGATCCACGGCCGCCACATCTCCAGGAACTTGCGCGCCGACGGCGGCGGGGCCGCGCCGGTCAGGGTTTCGCGCACCATCAGGCGCACGGCTTCGGGCAGACCGGATTCGTCGCGCTGGCGTATGTGCTGGATGCCTTCGCGCTGGTAGCGCTGCTCCAGCGCATAGAACAGGTTGTCGGCACAGCCCGGCATCAGCCGCGCGCCGAGCGCCTCGACCCGCGCCTGCTCGACCGATTCGAACACCGCCCGCGCCGCCTGCCCGCTCGGCATGGCGCGTTGGTGGACCTGCTCGTCGGTGTACCGCAGCCGCAGCGCGATCGCGTCGGCTTCGCCACGGACCAGGGAGACATCGGTCGCATTGAGGTCACGTGCCGGGGTCGGCAGGCGCGCCATGCCGGGGGCTACGCTGCCGGACGGATCGTTGCCGTAGGCGACGTCGAACTCGCGCTCCTCTGCGATCGCCCGCAGCGTCGCCGCGGTCGCCCGTTTGAAGGTCTCTAGAGCGGTTTCCCGGTCATTCACGGCCGCGCCGCCTTACATCAGCGCCGCCTCGCCGGCGCCGTCGCTAAGCTCCCGCCCAAAGCAGCGTTGATAGTATTCGGCCAGCACCGGCCGCTCCATCTCGTCGCACTTGTTCAGGAAGGTGACGCGGAAGGCGAAGCCGATGTCGCCGAAGATCTCCGCGTTCTCGGCCCAGGTGATGACCGTGCGCGGCGACATCACGGTGGAGATGTCTCCGTTCATGAAGCCCGACCGGGTCAAGTCGGCCACCGAAACCATGGCGGAGATCGTCTCGCGGCCTTCTTCGCTGTCGTATTCCGGGGTCTTGGCCAGCACGATCTCGACCTCGACGTCATGCGACAGGTAGTTGAGGGTCGAGACGATGTTCCATCGGTCCATCTGGCCCTGGTTGATCTGCTGAGTGCCGTGGTACAGCCCGGTCGTGTCGCCGAGCCCGACCGTGTTGGCGGTGGCGAACAGACGGAACGCGGGGTGCGGCCGGACGATCCGGTTCTGGTCGAGCAGCGTCAGCTTGCCCTCCACCTCCAGCACCCGTTGGATCACGAACATCACGTCCGGGCGGCCGGCGTCGTATTCGTCGAACACCAGCGCGGTGGGATGCTGCAACGCCCAGGGCAGCAGCCCTTGGCGGAACTCGGTGACCTGCTGGCCGTCGCGGATCACGATCGCGTCCTTGCCGATCAGGTCAATCCGGCTGATGTGGCTGTCCAGGTTGACCCGGATGCACGGCCAGTTCAGGCGCGCCGCCACCTGTTCGATATGGGTCGATTTTCCGGTGCCGTGATAGCCCTGGATCATCACCCGCCGGTTGTAGGCGAAGCCGGCCAGGATGGAGAGCGTGGTTTCCGGATCGAAGCGATAGGCATCGTCCAGGTCGGGCACGTATTCGTTCGCCTCGCTGAACCCGGGCACTTCCATATCGGTGTCCAGCCCGAAGGTCTGGCGGACCGAGATGGTGATGTCCGGCGTCTTGGCGGCGTCGTCAGCAAGGACGGTGGTGTCAGCGGTCATCTAGGGAGATCCCTGAACAGTGATGCGGCCGCAGGCCGCGGGCATCGGCCTGTCAGTGCCGCGAGGCGTCCCTCCGGCAATGTGCGAGATAGGGTGCGAAGGGGATAATGTCACGCAAAATAGCGCGTCTTGAGGACGTTGTAAGCCTCGTTTATGCGCTTCAAGCGTTCCTCGGCGTCGCGCGATCCGCCGTTTGCGTCGGGGTGGTGGAGTTTTACCAGGGTCTTGTACCGCATCTTGATGATCGACGGATCGGCCACCGGCGGGTCGATCTCCAATTCGGCAAACGCGCGGCGCTCGCGGATCCCGGCCTCGTTCTCCGGCGGCTCCTGACCATTCTTGCCGCTCTTGCCGTTGCGCGCGCGCGCCTCGGCGGCATCGTCCAAGTCGTCGAACAGCCCGAACTCGTCCTTCAACCCCGGATTGACATGTCGCTGCTTGTTGCGAAACGACCAGGTCGGTCGGCGCCAGGTCGTATCGTGCCGCAGATGCGCCTCGATCTCGTTCTCGTTCATGCCCGCATAGTAGTTCCAGCGCTTGTTGTATTCGCGCACATGGTCCAGGCAGAACCAGTAGTACTCACGAAGCTGATCGCGCGATTTCGGGGCGCGGTATTCGCCGAGGCAGTCGCAATCCGGCGCGTCGCACAGGCGGCCGGTCGCCTCGCCGCCGCGGCGCAGCAGGTCCCGAAAACTGTATCGGTGGGCTCGGGTCATCTCTGAAGTATGAGGACGGCCACGCCCCGCGACAAGGGCGCAAGAGCTGACAAGTGGTTAACGCGCAGGCGTCTTGACGAACCGGTTACAAGCGCTCAGCTAACGCTGCGATCGCGAAACCAACGCAGGGAGTGCCGGATGGGCGTGGCCGAACGCATTGAACAGAAGCTGGAAAGCGGCCTGTCGCCGACCCGGCTGCGGGTGACCGACGACAGTCACAAGCACGCCGGCCACGCCGGGGCCCGCCCGGGCGGAGAGACCCATTTCCGGGTAGACATCGTGTCATCCGCCTTCGAGGGCAAAAGCCGGGTCGAACGCCACCGCATGGTCAACGCTCTGTTGGCCGATGAGTTCGCCGACCGTCTGCACGCCCTGCAGGTAAGCGCGCGCACGCCGGGCGAATATCAGCCCTGAAAGCTCGCCGCGCGGCGATTCAGACCGCTTCCTGGTCTCCGGTGTAGAACTGCGGGTAGTGCGCGCGCACGACCTCGCCGTCGGTGGCCAGCGCGTGGCAGGTGTTCAGGTGGCCGGGCGGCCGGGTCAACTCGCGCTTCGGCTTGGCCGGGCCGTGCTTCTGTTCGCGGCTGGCCCAGGCGGTCTGGTAGGCCGTGGTCGCGATCGGCCCGAGCAGCTCGGTCAGATGGGTGCAGCCGTGCACCCCGCTCAGCCGGTTGCGCACCGCCTTGGTGAAGCCGGGCTTGATGGTAAGCCCGATCAACGCCTTGTAGGCGGGCGTGATGTCGCCGCAGATTCGGTACGGCCCGGCCGCCGTCGCGGCCTCCGCGTCCTGGATCTCCAGCCGGTCGTCCACCGTGACGCGCAGCCACATGTCGTGGATCGGTTCGCCAGCCTCGATCCGCCCGCGATGCGCATTGGAAAACCCGTAGGTCTTCTGATCCTTGATGTGGCCCTCGATGTCCCACAGGCCGTCGTCGCGCAGGAAGCCCTGGCACGTCACCGTGCGGGTATGGATGTGGCGGCGCTGGGCCGGAGGGGAAAGCGGCATGGGGCGGGGTCCCGTCTCAGTTCTGGCGTGCAAGACGGAATTAAGGGCTGGCCGCCCTCAATGGCAAGGATCAGCACCCTTTCCCGGTGCCGCTGTTACATCGCCGTGTCGTAGATGAACGCCTGCTGTTCAGCGACTTCGTGCTCTAGATCCTTGCGCACCGCATTGAACAGATCGCGGACCGAGATCACCCCGACAATCTTCTCACCGTGGACCACGGGCAGATGGCGATAGCCCTTCGACTGCATCAGGTCGAGCGCGACCCGGCACCGGTCGTCGGGGCCGATGCTGTCGGGATTGCTGGTCATCACCTCAGACAGCTTGGTGGCATCGGGATCCAGCCTCTCGCCGACCACGCGATTCAGCAGGTCGCGCTCGGTGAAGATGCCCACCAGACCGCCGGCTTTGGTGATCAGCACGGCCCCGATCCTGCGCTCGCGCATAAGATCGACCGCTTCGCGCACGGTTCCCTCGGGGGTCAGCGTAGCAAGATCCTGGTCCCGTACCAGATCGGGAACGATTTTCCGATCCATCGGTTCCTCCCCGGCGGACGCTACCGTCGCGTGTGCGCCAGCCTGACCTGTTCCCTACGCCTATGACTTTGACAAAGCCAAAAGGCGGGCGCAAGCCCCGACCTGAGGCCGGACGGGCCTGTTAAGACGGTTCGGGCGTGGACGGCGGGGTGATCCGCAGCGAGGTGACCTGATTGCGTTGGCGGCGCAGCACTTCGAAGCGGTACCCGTGAAACTCATACACCTGGCCTGGATCGGGGATGACCCGCGCCTCGTGCAGGACCAGGCCGGCGATCGTGCTGGCCTCTTCATCGGGCAGGCTCCATCCGAGATCCCGGTCCAGGTCGCGGATGGTTACGCTGCCATTGACGATGAATGAGCCGTCGTTCTGCGGACGGATGCCGTGCACGCGCAAATCGTGCTCGTCGACGATCTCGCCGACGATTTCCTCCAGGATGTCTTCCAAGGTCACCAGGCCCTGCAGCTCGCCGTACTCGTCGACCACGATGGCCACATGCTCGCCGCGCTTCTGAAAGGCGCTCAGCTGGTCCAGCAGGGTGGTCGTGTCCGGCACGAACCAGGGCTCTTTGGCGATCTGCGGGATGTCGATCTTATCGAGGTCGTTGCCGGCGGCCTTCAGCGCGCGCAGCACGTCGCGCATATGCAACAGGCCGGTGACCTCGTCCTGTTCACCGCGATACAGCGGCAAGCGGCTGTACCGGCTGGCCATGACCCGTTCCAGGATGGCATCGGTCGGCATCTCCAGGTCGATCATCTCCATGTTCTTGCGATGCGTCATGATTTCGCTGACGTCCCGGGTCGCCAGATCGAGGATGCTGTCCAGCATGCGCCGTGCGTCGGCCGCGCCTTCTTCGCCGCCGGGCAACAGCGAGATCGTGCCCTTCAGCTCCTCCGGCGTGGTGTGGCGGGCAAACTCTTCCGGCAGCTCCGCGCCGAACATCTTCAAGGTGCCGCGCACGATCCAGCGCACTGCCGTGACGAACGGCGACAACGTGACGGTTACCAGGCGCATCGTGGGCGCCACCGTCAGCGCGGTGCGCTCGGCGTGGGTGATCGCGTAAGTCTTCGGCAGCACCTCGGCGAAGATCAGGATCAGCGCGGTCATCGCCAGGGTGGCGTAAGCGACGCCGGCCTCGCCGAAGATCGTGATCAGGGCGCTGGTCGCGAGCGCCGAGGCCAGCACGTTGACCAGGTTGTTGCCCAGCAGAATGGCGCCGATCATCCGGTCGCGCGCGTCCTGCAGCTGACGCACGGTGGCGGCGCGCCGGTTGCCTTCCTCGGCCAGCTTGTGGATGTGCGCACGCGACGCGGCGGTCAGCGCGGTCTCCGAGCCCGAGAAGAAGCCCGACAGGACCAACAGGACGAAAATCACACACAGGGTTATGATCAGCGAGGCGGTCACGCGGCGATCGCCTCCTGCAGCGACAGGCGCACCTCGTCGGCGGTGATCTCCTGGGTGACGAACGCGTCTCCGATCCCGTTCACCAGCACCAAGGTCAGCTTGCCGTCGCGCACCTTCTTGTCCTTCGCCATATGACCGAGCAGCCGGTCGACATTCCATACCCTGCCCGGCACGTGGTCCAGCCCGGTCGGCAGGCCGACCGCGGCCAAG
>JAAUXY010077630.1_pt1 | contig 12864 bp, 8 predicted proteins | sample 7278121 | NCBI WGS metagenome assembly JAAUXY01 (sample SAMN14350117, study PRJNA611818) | marine sediment metagenome | isolation source: surface marine sediment (1.8m) | place: French Polynesia: Moorea | collected 2018-08 | reverse complement strand
CCGCGCACCATGACACCGGCGCGGTTGGCTACGTGGGCAACGTCTTCCAGCGGATTGCGGTTCAACAGAAGGAGATCCGCGCGCCTGCCCACCGCCACCGTGCCGAAACTGTCGTAGCGCTGGAAGTAGTCGCCGACATTGCGCGTGCCGGTGGCCAGAATCTCAAAGGGGGTCATGCCTGCCGCCGTCATGGCGGCCATCTCACGGTGCAGCGAAAAGCCCGGCACGCTGAAGATCTGCGGTGAGTCGGTGCCCAGGAGGATGGGTACGCCAGCCTCGTTCATCGCCGCCAGCAACGTCATGCGATTGGCGGCATGCAGCTCGGCAGCTGCCTGGTCGACCTGAGATTTGATCCTGCGGTGCGCCATCGCCCAGTTGATCACCCCCTTCCGCGGCCAGTATTTCATTTCGGGATATGCGGCCATGGCGTCGGTGTCGCCGAGCCCGATCACGGACTCCCACAGCACCATCGTGGGCACGACCCAGGCGCGGGCCTGTCTGGTCAGATTCAGGAGCTCCGCCATCCGTGCCGGATCGATGGGCTTGTTCACGGCATCGAGCGCCTGCAGGTAGCCATCCAGATGGTCGAACGTTTCCTGGCCCATCTCCAGCGCGTGCATGAAGCCAACCTCCGCCGGTACGTGGCCGCCGAAGCGCAGACCCGCCACGGCCGCCGTTTCGGCCATGGCGTCAAACTCGTCGCGGGTCAGTCCCGGATGCACTTTCAGGTGATCCCAGCCTTCCCGCTTCTGGATCCAGACCTTCTCCCGTGCCTGCTCTGGCGACGAGATGCTGTTGCCATTGAAGCTCGGCCCGGCGAGATACAGGGACGGACCCCAGACGCCGCCGCTGTTGGTCTTTGCCTTGAGGTCGAGATCACCGTCGATACCCAGCATGCCGCGCACGGTGGTGACACCGTTGGCTGCATACAGAAACATCACCTGCGCTTTGAAACGCTCGGTGGCGCCACTGCCCGGTGTGTGGCCGTGCATCTCGGCGAGCCCCGGCATGAGATATTTGCCGCGGCCGTCGATGCGTTCCGCGCTCCGCGGCACTTCGACGTCGGCGTTCGGGGCGACGGCGACAATACGATCGCCGCGGATCAGCACCGTATGGCCAGACAGGGTGCGTTCACCGTCCATGGGCACCACGGTGACGTTGGTGAACGCGGTCTCGGCCCAGGCCCAGCCGCTGCTCAGAACCACGATCAACAGAAAGAGCACTTTCATTTTCATCGTCGTCTCCTTACAGGTCCGGGCAGGCACGGCGTTCACTCAGTTGATTTTTGTCTCTGCCGTCCGACCCAGGGAAACGGCATGCAGCATGCCGTCGATATGCTCGATGGTGGTGACCGAGCAGTTGTCCGGAGCAAAAACGCGCAGGCGGTCATCCCCCTGGGCAACCCCAACGGCGGCGTTGATGGCCACATAGTGGCTGAACATCACGCAGTCCTCCTTTGCGGTTCTCAGGCACTCAGCCACGCCGTCCCGCCACTGCTGGTACGCTGGCTCGAGATCCTCCCAGGTGCCCTGCATGGCCTGTGCGAGCCATGCCGCGCGCTCCTCGAGGTCGTCTGATGGGGAGGGTATCTCCGCCACGCGGGGTTCCAGCAGAACGTCGCAATCCCACCTCGCCGCCAGCGGCTGCGCGGTCTCCCAGGCGCGGGCGAGCGGGCTCGAATAAACCGGCAGCGGCCCGAGCGGGGCCAATAGCTCCGCCACCGCCTCAGCCTGCCGCCGGCCGAGGTCGTTGAGTCCGGGGTCTTTATGGGCGCCGAAACCGGCGGCTGCCTGGCCATGGCGTACGAGGTGAATCCTGGTCATCTGGTCCTACTTTATTTACTGCTTTTTGTCTGCGGTGCCGTACAATAGCCGGCTTGCTGAAATTAATGTAGAGAGAGTTACGTGAACGAGCATGCAGCCGAAGGGCTGAGCACTAATCTGGTGCCCGATACGACCATCGACGTCCGCGAAGCGTTTGGCCTGGACCTGGACCTGACGGTGCCGGCGTTCAGCGAGCGTTCGGAATACGTACCGGTGATCGACGAGGATTACCGTTTCGACCACGATACGACGCTGGCGATTCTGGCCGGCTTTGCGCACAACCGCCGCGTCATGATCCAGGGCTACCACGGCACCGGTAAGTCGACGCACATCGAGCAGGTTGCCGCGCGTCTCAACTGGCCCTGCATCCGCATCAACCTCGACAGCCACATCAGCCGGATTGATCTCGTGGGTAAAGACGCGATCGTGCTGCAGGAAGGCAAGCAGGTCACCGAGTTTCGCGAAGGCATTCTACCCTGGGCGCTGCAGCATCCGGTTGCGCTCGTGTTCGATGAGTACGACGCCGGTCGTCCGGACGTCATGTTCGTGATTCAGCGGGTGCTCGAGGTGGAGGGTAAGCTCACGCTCCTCGACCAGAACAAGGTGATCCAGCCGCACTCGCACTTCCGTCTCTTTGCGACGACCAACACGGTGGGGCTGGGTGATACAACGGGTCTTTATCACGGCACCCAGCAGATCAACCAGGGTCAGATGGACCGCTGGAGCATCGTCTCGACGCTGAATTACCTCGAGCACGACGCCGAGTGCGAAATTGTGCTGGGTAAAGCCAAGTCTTACGCCGAGACCGACGCCGGACACCGGATGATTTCCAACATGGTCAGCGTTGCCGATCTCACCCGCAAGGGTTTCATCAACGGCGATGTGTCCATTGTGATGTCGCCGCGGACGGTGCTCACCTGGGCTGAGAACGCGGAGATCTTCGGTGACGTGGGTTTTGCCTTCAAGGTGACGTTCCTCAACAAGTGTGACGAGTTGGAGCGTCCCATCGTTGCCGAGTACTACCAGCGCTGCATGGGCGAAGACCTGGGTGAGGCCACGCAGGGCATCACGCTGAAGAGCGCGTAACCCGCGGAAACGTCATGAGTGAAGCCGAGAGCCCGCTGGAGCCGTTCAAGCGCGCGATGACCGCAACCATGCGCGCGCTGGCGGAGGACGAGGAGCTGGAAGTCAGCTTCGGTCCCGGCGCGCCTTCGGTGCGCGGCAATCGCATGCGCGTGCCGCTGCCGACCATCGGCTGCACCGAAACTGAAATCAACTCCGTGCGCGGCATAGGCGATCAGTTTGCGCTGAGGCTGCGTCACCATGACGATGCCCTGCACGCCCGCTATACACCCCAGGGCGGTCCTGCCCAGGAAATGTTCGAGTGGATTGAAGATGCGCGTATTGCCTCCATCGGCAGCATGCGCATGGAAGGGGTGGCGCAGAACCTCGATGCGCGCCTGGAAACCCAGTGCCAGCAGGCCGCGTTCGACACCATCACCGCGGAGACGGAAGCGCCTCTGTCAGTCGCCGTTGGGCTGCGTGTCAGGCAGGAGCTGACGGGGCGTGAGCTGCCGCCCAGCGCGGAGAACGTCGTGCGCTTCTGGCGCGATCACGTCGAGGCGCATGCGGGTGAGCACATTCGCGCGCTGAAAGACAAGGTCACGGACCAGGCCGAGTTTGCCATGATGTGTCGCAGCATCATTGCCGACCTCGGGCTCGCAGCGGATTTCGATGATCAGCCTGAGGGTGAGAACAATCAGGACGAAATCGAAACCATGGACGAGTCGGAATCGAGCGAAACCGACTTCAGTCCCGAAGACGTGGTGCTCGACGATGAGTCGATGGCGGACGAGAACGCCGACGGCGACGCCACCATGGTCGAGATGGACGCGGACATGGACATGGACGAGTCCGGTGCGGAGGCTGATCCGGACGAGGCGCCAGTACCCATGCCCGACGAGGCAGGCCGCATTGCCGTCGACATCAACTATCAGGCGTATTGCCAGGATTTCGATGAGATGATCCGCGCGGAGGAGCTCTGTGACGCCGAGGAGATGGCGCGCTTGCGACAGCTTCTCGATCAGCAGCTCGTCTCGCTGCAGCACACGACGTCGAAGCTGGCCAACCGCCTGCAGCGCAAGCTCATGGCGAAGCAGAACCGCACCTGGGAATTTGATCTCGAAGAAGGTGTGCTCGACGCCGCCCGGCTGACCCAGGTGGTTGTCGACCCGGTCAATCCGCTTGCATACAAGCAGGAAAAGGAGATGAACTTCCGCGACACGGTCGTCACGCTCCTCATCGACAGCTCCGGCTCCATGCGCGGCCGCTCCATCACCATTGCCGCCATGTGCGCCGATATCCTCGGCCGCACGCTCGAGCGCTGCTCCGTGCGGGTGGAGATTCTCGGCTTCACCACCCGCGCCTGGCGCGGCGGGCAGTCCCGGGAAAAGTGGATCAACGAAGGCAAGCCGTCGAATCCCGGGCGCCTGAACGATCTGCGCCACATCATCTACAAAGCCGCGGACGACACCTGGGCGCGCACGCGCCGTAACCTCGGCCTCATGATGCGCGAGGAGCTTCTGAAGGAGAACATCGACGGTGAGGCGCTCATCTGGGCACACAACCGGATCGTAACCCGCACCGAGCAACGCAAGATCCTCATGGTCATCTCCGACGGCCTGCCGGTGGACAACTCGACGCTGCTGGTCAATCCGAGCAACTACCTCGAGCAACACCTGAAGTACGCGATCGACATGATCGAGAATTACTCACCGGTGCAGCTCGTTGCGATCGGCATCGGCCATGACGTCACCCATCACTACAAGCGCGCGGTGACGATCACCGACGCCGAGCAGCTCGGCGGCGCGATGACGGACCAGCTGGCGGATCTTTTTGACGTCAAAACCTGACGCGGAATAAAAAAGGGTGCTCATGCACCCTTCAGTCTTCGAGTATCGCGTTTCGCTAACGCGTTACCGCGCGCATCCGCTTGATCTCCGGCGGTCCACCCATTTTGCCTTTGAAGCCCCCGCCGGCGGCCTTGAAGTGCTCGGACTGGCCGTGCGCGGCCAGGGCCTCTTCACTCTCGTACAGTTCCAGCACCCAGTAGTCGCCGTCGTCGTCTTTGCACAGTTGGTACATCAGGCAGCCCGGCTCGTTGGCTTTGACGGCATCCATGAGGTCGAGGAACACGCCCTCGAATTCTTCAGCCGCTTCCGGTTTCACGTTCAGCTTTGCGGTTACACCAATCATAATTCCTCCCTCTACAATAGATGTTCAAACCCAGCATAAGGAGTCCCATGCACCGACGCAATCTGCTCCGGGCGGTCGGCGAGTATGCCGCGAGTTACCCGCAGGAGAGCGAGGCAACTGAGCGTTTCATTCGCTTCGTCGAAAGTGAAGTGCGCTGCTTCGAGCGGGACTGCTGGCGCGGGCATGTCACGGGTTCAGCCTGGCTCATGGATCCCGACGAGCGGGCGGTGCTTCTTACGCATCACAAGAAGCTCGATATCTGGGTGCAGCTCGGCGGGCACAGCGACGGCGATCCCGACACGCTGGCGGTTGCCTGCAAAGAGGCTGAAGAGGAGTCTGGCGTGGGCGTGGACGTCATCACGCCCGAGGTGTTCGATCTCGACATCCACGAGATTCCGGCGCGCAAGGACGATCCGGCGCACTTCCACTTCGACGTGCGCTTTGCGCTGCGCGCGCGCAGTCGCGATGTGGTGGTCAGCGGAGAATCCAACGATCTTGCCTGGGTGGCGCTGGAAGAGATCCCCGCGCTCACGGAGGAAACATCGATCCTGCGCATGCGCGATAAATGGCTGGCGCGATCTCTGTCGAAGCAGGGCCGTTGACAGCAAGGGCATCCGCTCGCTATAAGACAGGTGGGAGAGTACGCAGTTACCTCGCGGATTTTGATTGTACGGGTATACGACTTTGATTTAGAAAACCGTCTGGTTTGCTGAAGTAAGTTGTAGCGACGAACAACCCGCAACGGGTTGGGACAGTCAAGTTGGAGGGGAATCATGCCTTCACGTCTCGCACGTGTCGGTGGTCTTGCACTCGTCATTGCGCTGCTGCCGTCATATACCTCGGTATATGCGGCTCAGGGTCGTCAAATCGAAGAGGTGGTCGTCACGGCAGAGCGTCGTGAATCGACCGTACAGGACACCGCCATATCCATCACCGCCTTCACCGGCGAATTCATTGAAGACTTTGGTCTGCGCAACCAGGAAGACCTGCAGAACTACATTCCGGCGACGACCATACAACCTTACGATTTATCGATACGCGGGGTCGGCCGGCTGTTTCGTGCCCTGGGCGGAGACCCGGGTATCGCAACCTATTACGACGGAGCGTATTCCGAGGACTTCGGTATCGCGTCGACGGAAGGCGGGCTCTTTGATCTCGAGCGGATTGAAGTCCTGCGCGGCCCGCAGGGCACGCTGTATGGACGCAACGGTGTCGGCGGCGCCGTCAACTTTCACAGCAAGAAGCCCACGGAGGAGTTCGAGGGTGAGGTGAAGGTGGTCGTCGGCTCGTACGAGCAGAAAGAGATATTTGGCGTGCTTTCGGGCCCGCTCATTGATGGCTTCCTGAATGCTCGCGCAACCGCGGTAAAACGGACGCGCGACGGTTTCATCAACGACGTGGAGCCGGGCAACCCCGACATCAACAACTACGGTGACGAAAACTACTCGTTATCACTCGAGTTTACGCCGACGGAGACGCTGTCGATCTACATGCGCGGCAACGAGCGCAGCTACCGGCGCATGATGTCCGGCGCCCAGGGCGCCGGCGCGATTGTCGTGTCGGAACAGGGTGGCATACGCGACCCCGTCAGCGGCGGCGAACGCTGGACGTCAGTTCCCGTGCACGGCTGGCGGCCGGTGCAGGACCCGATGGCGGCCGGTGCCGATTTCTGTGCGAGCGCAACGGACCGTTCTGTCCCGGACTGCATCGTGCCGACCGGGCTGGTGCCTTACATCAACACAACCGCACCGGGTTCGATGCTCGGAACCGGCGTGTACCGCTTTGATCTGAACGGCATCGTTCGCTACGCCCAGCCGCTGGTCGGCGGCGTGGATTCTGCGGGCGTTGCCGCCGGTGGCACCACGACGACTGGCTTCTCGCGGCCGAACTACGCTTATCAGGCTTTCGGCCTGCCGGATGAGCTGGCGCGGGCGGATCAGAGCATTCAGGGTAACGGGCGTGAAATCCCGGAGCTGACCGGGGATGATCTCGACGCCTGGACCAACGGTTTTCAGGACGAGTTTTTCGACCACCAGGCGGCGTATGTGTCGGTCACCTGGGATTTTGCTGACTGGCTGAGCTTCAAATACATCGGCGCCTATACCGACTACTTCTACGACCGCACCACGGAAGATGATCGCACCGGCCTGCCGCACGATCAGCAGTTCTATGCGGCGCAGGAAAACGAGAACTATCAGCACGAGCTGCAGATGTTCATGGACATCGGCGAAGACATCACCCTGACCGGTGGTTACTTCTACTACGAAAACGACATTGACCAGCAGCTCGACTTCTATTCCACGGACAGCTGGTCGCGCTACACCAGTCCGGACAACATCTACGGTGGTGCGGGTCCGAGCGCCTATCTCGCGGGCGACCCGACAGCGTTCCTCTACCTTGGGCCGATTCACGTAAACCACAGAAGCGCTCAGGACATTGCGCCTGCCAATCTGGCCGGAGCCATACCGATTCCCTCTTTCTCGGATCCGAACATCACCGAGGTGCAGTTTGCCGATGGTGCATGGCTCGGTGACACGCTGGCGACAGGCGGGCGCGTTGATCATGGTCCGGTATCGGACGGTACAACCTTCATCTGGGATACGGAAAACCGCACGAAGGCGTGGGCCGTGTATCTGCAGGGTGAGTGGCAGATCAACGATACCTGGGCGGTCACGCTGGGCGCTCGCTATGCGGAAGACGACAAGGAAGCCGAAGAAAACCTGTTTCTCTATAACGAGTCGGTCAGCGCGCTGGCAACCTGTGTGGCGAACACCGGTGATTCGGTGTTGTGCGGAGATGACCCCCTGGCCCCCGATGGCGTCGTGACGCTCGCGGAATATAACCAGAACGTCACCGGCGGCATAGACGCGTCGGGCAATATTGCGGATTTCGACCGGGTGCGGTTCCGCGGCGTGCCGTACAGCCGCTCCATCTACCGGTCGATCGAGAACGAGTTCGACGAGGTTACGTATCGGATCAACTTCGACTACACGCCGACCGAGGATGACCTGTTCTATCTGTCGATGACAACCGGCTATCGTGCGGGTGGTTTCAATCTGGGCTACTTCTCGTTCATTCCGACCTACGACCCGGAAGACATCACCGCCTACGAGCTCGGCTACAAGGGTCAACTCTTCGACGGCACGCTGCAGCTGAATGCGTCGGTGTACTACTACGACTACGAAGGCGTTCACCTGCAGTACTCCGTATCGTCGTTCACCGGCGTTTCCACTTCGGTGCGGAATGCGCCCGGGGCGGTCACCATTGGCGGTGAGCTCGAGGTGTTGTGGCTTGCCACGGATAACCTCACTCTCGGCGCGACTTACAGCTACACAGACGCTAAATACGACGGTGAGCTGGTAGAGCCGACGACGGGAACAACCGGCGTTGTCGACGAGAACAATCCGTACGCGCCCGCATCCGTCTACTCGCTGGCGGAACGTAATTTTCCCATCGACGACGAACCGCTGCCGCGGGTACCCGAGCAGAAGTTCACTGGCTGGGCAGAATACGTGCTGGAGCTGGGTGACAACGGCAAGGTCACGTTCCTGACCTCGGTCGCTTATACCGGGGAGTTCCAGGCTGCCGGTCGCCCGGTGCCGGAGAGCCCGCTGTCCGTGGCGCCGGAGTACCTCAGATGGGATGCGCGAGTGACCTGGAACAGTGCGGACGAGCAATGGGGAGTCAGCGGATTCGTCAACAACATCACCGACGACCTCGGCGTGCGCAATCAGTTCACTTACCCGGAGTCGCAAGGGCATCGGCGCGTGGTCGAACCCACGAACCCACGCATGGCGGGTCTGGAAATCCAATACAAGTTCGGCGCGTTTTGATCGACCTGCTGCGGGCCCGGCTCGGCCGGGCCCGGATGCAGGTGTAAAATGTCTTACAACATCGACATCTGGTGCGTTGACACGCTGCCCTGAGATCTCTATAAGCTAGTTACAGGAAGCCGTATTCGACGGGGTTCCACCGTGGGAACGATGCGAACTTCCTGGAGAGGCCTGCAAAGGGCCGAAGTACTTATTGGAGTTGGAGGGGAAAACATGCTTTCACGTGTTTATCGCGTGAGCACTGCTGCGCTCGCGGCGGTTGTTCTTTTGCCTGCCTTTACCACATCCGCTTTTGCCGCAGAGGGGCGGCAGATCGAGGAAGTTGTGGTTACAGCAGAGCGACGCGAATCATCGGTGCAGGACACCGCGATCTCGATTACAGCCTTTACCGGCGAATTCATTGAAGACTTCGGTCTTCGCAACCAGGAAGACCTGCAGAACTACATTCCGGCGACGACCATTCAGCCTTACGACCTCTCGGTCCGTGGCATCGGACGTCTGTACCGCGCGCTTGGCGGTGACCCGGGTGTTGCGACCTACTTCGACGGCGCCTATTCCGAGGACTTCGGTATTGCGTCCACGGAAGGTGGTCTATTCGACCTGGAACGTATCGAGGTCCTGCGCGGACCGCAGGGTACGCTCTACGGCCGCAACGGCATCGGCGGCGCGGTGAACTTCATCAGCAAGCGCCCGACCGAAGAGTTCGAAGGTGAAATCAAGACCATCATCGGCTCGTACGAGACGAAAGAAGTCTACGGCGTGCTGTCTGGCCCGGTCATCGACGGCTTCATGAACGCCCGCGTGACTGGCGTCAAGCGGACTCGCGACGGTTTCATGGATGAGCTGGGTGACGGTACCGATACAGCTGGCAATCCGGTGAGCACCGGCCGCAACCGCGACCTCAACAACTACGGTGACGAGAACTACTCTCTGACCCTCGAATTCACGCCGACCGATTCGTTGAACATCCTCGTGCGCGGCAACGAGCGTAGCTATCGCCGGAACATGTCCGGCGCCCAGGGCGCAGGCTCGCTGATCGTCTCGGAAATGGGCGGTCTGCGTGACCCGGTCACCGGCGGCGAGCGCTGGACCAGCGTGCCGATGCACGGCTGGCGCCAGGTGCAGGATCCGATGTCCGCAGGCGCAACCTTCTGTGCCGACGCGACCGATCGCTCCACGCCCGACTGTATCGTACCGACGGGACTGGTGCCGTACATCAACGCAACGGCGCCTGGTTCTATTCAAGGCACCGGCGTTTACCAATTCAACTTCAATGGCATTACCCGCTACGGCCAGCCGGTGGTTGCGGGTGTAGATGCGGCGGGCGGTACCAACGCGCGCAACAACTACCAGTACAACGCGAACGCGGGTCAGATTGCCAAGCTCGATGCGTCCACCATCGGCCCGGGTAACGAACTGCCGGAGCTCGAAGGTGACGATCTGGTTGCCTGGACCAACGGCTATAACGACGAGTTCTTCGACCATCAGGCCGCTTACGCTTCGGTCACCTGGGACGTGCGCGACAACCTGACGATCAAGTACATCGGCGGTTACACCGACTACTTCTACGATCGGACCACGGAAGACGACCGTACCGGTATGCCTCACGACCTGCAGTTCTACGCAGCGCAGGAAAACGAGAACTACCAGCACGAGCTGCAGTTCTTCTGGGACATCAACGAAGACATCAACATCACTGCTGGTCTGTTCATGTATGAGAACGACATCGACCAGCAGCTCGACTTCTATCACACGGACTCCTGGACCAAGTACACGGACAACAACGAAGCCACCATGTACGGTGTGCTGGCGCCGCTGTACGCCGCGTTCTTCCCGGGCGTGGATGGTGCAGGCGGGATGGTCAATCATCGCTCCGCACAGAACATGGTCCGCATGACGCCTGGTCTGGGTGCTGTTGTCGACGATCCGAATACGCCGATCGACGAAACCTTCGGTGGCGCGTTGAAGACGAGCTTCCAGATCAACTCCCTGTGGCAGGGTGACAACCTCGGCTCCACTGGTCGGGTTGATCACGGTCCGGTCTCCGATGGCACTACTTTCATCTGGGATACTGAGAACCGCACCAGTGCAAAAGCCGTGTACTTCCAGGGTGAGTGGCAGATCAACGACACCTTTGCGTTGACTCTCGGCGGACGCTGGGCTGAAGACGACAAAGAAGCTGAAGAGAATCTCTTTGTCTACGCAGAAGCGGCTGTGCTGGGTCTCTGTGACGCCTTCGGTCCTGATCCGGCACTTTGCGGTGACGGCAATGGTGATGGCGTAACGACGCTGGCTGAGTACAACCAGAACATCACGGGCGCGTTGGACGCTTCCGGCAACGTCGTCAACTTCGACACGCTGCGCACCCAGGGTATACCGCTCGCTGCTTCCATCTATCGTGAAATGGAAGAGACGTTTGATGACGTCACGTGGCGGGTTAACCTGGACTACACACCTACCGAAGATGACCTCGTTTACTTCTCGGTCACGACCGGTTACCGCGCTGGCGGATTCAACCTTGGCTTCAACTCGCCAACGCCGGTCTACGACAAAGAAGACATCATCGCCTATGAAATTGGCTACAAAGGTCAATTGTTCGACGGCACGATGCAGATCAACGCCGCGGCGTACCTGTACCAGTACGAAGGCATTGCCCTGCAGTTCCGTGAAGATGGCGGCACCTTCGGTCCGGGTACTTCAGTGACCAATGGTCCGGATGTCGATACCTACGGTTTCGAAGGGGATGTCCTGTGGCTGGCTACCGATAACCTGACTCTGGGTTTCAACTACAGCTACACCGACACCGAGTATCAGTCGAATTCCGACAAGGAAATCATCGACAACTCCAACCCGTTTGCACCGGTCGGTGTATACACGGAAGCGGAGCTTGAGGTGAACATCGACGGCGAACCGGTCCCGCGGATTCCGAAGAACAAGGCTACGATCTGGGCTGAGTACACCATGAATATGGGTGATAACGGCAAGGTTGTGTTCCTGACTTCGCTGAACTGGACTGACGAGTTTGCGGCCCGCGGCTCACCTCGTCCGGAAACGCCGCTGACGGTTGCCCCCGACTACACACGTTGGGATGCACGCATTACGTGGAACAGCGCGGATGAGCAGTGGGGCGTGTCTGGATTTGTCAACAACATCCTCGACGACGTGGGTGTGCGCAACATGAACGTGGAAGATCAGTTCCAGAACTTCCGCTACTCTGTTGAGCCTTCCAACCCGCGGATGGCAGGTCTGGAAATTCAGTACAAGTTCGGCGCTTTCTAAACGTCGGACGACTTGTCTGAAACTGAAAAGGGCGCCTGATGGCGCCCTTTTTCATGTTTGTTGCCCCCATCTTGTCAGACGATTTCTGCGTTTCTGTCATCAAATCTTGATTGTGGTCTTTGTAGGCTTCACGTAGGCTTCGCCCATGTCTCGCCCAATTTCGGTTACTTGGATGTTCCAATGGTTGATTGGTCGGAACGGAAGGCGGCAATGAGCCGTGGTAAACACTGATCAATTGATAAGGATCTGGAACTCGTGAAGAAACTGTATGTAGGTAACCTCGCCTGGGGGGTAACCGATGAAGATTTGCGCAACACCTTTGCCGATTTCGGCAATGTAGCGTCAGCGGTAGTCATAACGGACCGTGAAACGGGCCGCTCCCGCGGATTTGGCTTTGTGGAACTGGAAGACGGCGGTGATCAGGCGATCGAAGCGCTGAACGGCCAGGATCTGCAGGGTCGGCCGATGCGGGTCAACGAAGCGCAGAGCAAAGGCGGCGGCGGTGGCCGCGGCGGTCGCGATGGCGGCAACCGCGGTGGCGGACGCCCGTTCTAAGGCATCGACCCGGTGTAACAAAAACCCCGCTTTATGCGGGGTTTTTTCGTTCTAGAGCAAGCTTTCGGTGAACTTCGCTTCCATGCGCTTATAGCTCTCCATGCCGCCAGGCACGTCGT
>JAAUXY010080197.1_pt1 | contig 12870 bp, 16 predicted proteins | sample 7278121 | NCBI WGS metagenome assembly JAAUXY01 (sample SAMN14350117, study PRJNA611818) | marine sediment metagenome | isolation source: surface marine sediment (1.8m) | place: French Polynesia: Moorea | collected 2018-08 | reverse complement strand
GCATTTATACGTATCGACTATGCCAGCTCTGATGACGTTGCCGTTGAATCAAGGGAAATAGCCGAGTTCGCCGGGATGGATTGTGCCGAGTGTTCGACTCGGTACGAAATGCATGGGGAGGATATGGACATGCTTTTATTTAATGATTATCTATTGATCCTGGAAAGGATATCGGCGACCGGCAAATTTCTGATATTCGATTCCGCCCAGGGAGAGGAGTACGTCGCATAAGAAGTATATGCAGCCGAGCCTCGTTGCCGCCACGCCACCGCTGAAGCCGGGCATTGTGCGGCTAGATCTACACCGTTACACCGGCAACGATGACCTGCGAATTCACTGGCTGGACTACGAAGTAAATAAAATCGGGGGCGAGGATTTTGAAACCGTCTCGGTAAACCTGCTGGTCGTGCTTTGTGTACCGGGAGTATTTTTCGGGGGCCTTGTTTTCACCAGTAGCGGCTGCTGGAAAAACCAGCCCGTAAACAGCAGGCAAAACCGGTATGCGGGTTCGCCGCGACTCGTGAAACCGAAGTAGCGAAACGTTAATCCGTTTCGAAAGAATCACGAATATGCGAAAGCTGGACACTATCCGCAGCCAGACTATCGAGGTCTACGACAAACATGCCCGTGCCTGGGATGCGCACCGTTCTCGTGATTTCTTCGAGCAATCGTGGCTGGACAAATTCATCCGGCTCCTGCCCGCCGAGGGCCGGGTCCTGGATGCGGGTTGCGGGGCTGGCGAACCGATCGCCGCGTACTTGCTCCGGTGCGGCTTCGAACTGACCGGTATCGACGCGTCTTCGCGGATGTTGCAGCTGTCGAAGTCACGGTTCCCGGACGCCACCTGGCTGAAGATGGACATGCGAGAGTTGCAACTGGATGCCGGGTTCGACGGAATTGTCAGCTGGAACGGTTGCTTTCATTTAACCCAGCAAGAACAGCGCGAGGTGCTGCTGCTGTTTGCCGACCACCTGAAACCCGACGGTGCGCTGTTGCTGACCATTGGACACGAATCCGGTGAAGTCACCGGGACGGTCGAGGGCGAGCAGGTTTATCATTCCAGTCTCGACCCTGATGAATACCGGTCGATCCTGGATCGCGCTGGATTCAGCGATGTCGAAATCAAGCTCGAAGACGAGCGCTGCGGATGTCATTCGGTTCTGCTGGCAAATAGGAACGGGCTGTCGAAGTAGCGGCGCCTGTCCCCGACGCGGTCACAGGACATCGAATGCCCATTCGTTGTAGTCGCTGTTGGCGCGACACCAGCGATTCGATTCATCGGAATCCGGCCGGTAATCCCAGTCCGGCGCACGCCCGACATCATGTGCATCTCTGACCAGCAGGCGGCGTGAAATGCTCAGGTCGATGTCGGCCTGGAGCGCCGCGGAATCCCATTTCGCGTCCGCTTCGGCAGTCAGCTGCAACAGCTGTTCACGGACTTCGTCACTGGCGGCCAGGTCCTGTCGCTCGTGCGGGTCGTCGTCCAGGTTATACAGCTGCGCCGGATGGCGGCAACCGTAAATCAGTTTCCAGTCGTCGCGTTTGATCATGAAAACGGGAGCTTCCAGGCCGTCGCTCATGATTTCCGCGTAAGCAACGTTATCCCAGTCACCGCCGCTCATCAACGGCGCCAGGCTGCGTCCGTCGATCGCTTCGCGCAGGTCGCAGAGGGCATGGTCGCCGGCCATGTCCAGCAGGGTCGGCAACAGGTCGACCAGCGATACGTTTTCGCTTCTTCGCATGCCGCGCGGGACGTCGGGCGCCGAGACTATCAGCGGCACGGCGACGGCCGGCTGGAAAAAATGGCGCTTGTACCAGAGGCCTCGCTCTCCGAGGAATTCACCGTGATCGGATGTCAGCACGATTGCCGTGCTATCCCGCAGGCCGAGCTGCTCGAGCAGGTTCACGAGGCGCCCGACCTGAGCGTCGACGTAGGATACCGAGCCGAAGTAAGCCCGCCGCGCGCGCAGTATCGCGGCTTCGTCGAAGCCGGCCTCCAGGTCGTAGCGGACCATGTTATAGCGGGTCAGCGGATCCTGCGCCTCGACCGGCAGTGCCGCAACCGCCGGCGGTGGTATTTCGACGCCATCGTACAAATCCCAGTAGGGCCGGGTGCAGAAAAACGGGTCGTGCGGATGGGTCAGTGACACCACCGACAGGAACGGGCGATCTGCTGCCGTGCGGGCGAGGTCGTAGAGGTGCTGCTCCGCCCGGAACATCGTCAACTCGTCGAAGTCTAGCTGTACGCTGCGCTGGCAGATGCCCGCGCGGGTGACGCCCCTTGAATCCGACTTGGTTTTTTCGGTGCGCGTTTCGAGGTTTTCGGTCCAGTAGAAATCACCGGGGTAGATGTCCGATGTCAGGCGTGATTCGAATCCGTGAAGCTGGTCGGCGCCGACGAAATGCATCTTGCCGATCAGGCTGGTCTGGTAGCCGCGTGCCCGCAGGTAATGGGCGAAGGTCGGGATTTCCGACACGAACTCCGAGGCATTGTCGAAGGCCCGAATACGCGATGGCAGCTGCCCGCTCATCATCGCGAAACGCGAGGGTGCACAGAGCGGAAACGGGCAATGGGCGTTCAGGAACACGGTGCCGGAATCGCCGAGGGCGTCGATATTTGGCGTGTGCGTCACCGGGTTGCCATAAACCGGTAGTGCGTTGGCCGACAGCTGGTCGGCCTGGATGATCAAAAAGTTCATGGGTTGCGTCATGGTCGTTCTCGATTCAGGCTGGTTGGGGGTAGATGCGTTTTGATTTCATCACGGATCTTTGGCGGCCTCAATGCGTTTCGTTTCGACGCTGTGTTGCAACCGCTTATGGAATAAACGCAACAGGAGCATTAGAATTTCAGGCCCTTGTACCGAATTGCCAGAGACGTTTCGAACGACATGCGAAAATACCTGATACTTTTTGTTTTGCCGCTGATCTGCGGAACCAGCCAGGCCTCGTTGCAGGTAACCGGCGAGTGCAAGAACGGTCTGCCCGAAGGGGCGTATGCCGCCCGGTCGGCGGACGGGATACTGCGCATCGAGGGCAGCTATGAAAACGGTCTCCGGCAGGGTGAGTTCACCTTCTATACTGCGCAAGGCGCCAGGCTGATCGTGTTGCCATATTCACAGGGACTGATCGATGGCACGGTACGCGCCTGGCATGCCGCCGACAGCGGCGCGCATGCGGAACTGACACCGAAGCTGATATCGGACATCCGCGACGGACTGATCGAGGGCCGGCACCAGACCTGGTATCCCGACGGCAGCAAGCGTTCGAGCGTCGAAATCGTCGCCGGCGACGTCGTCAAATTCGAAGCCTGGAACGAGACCGGCGCCAACCTGGACATCAAGGACGTCTATGGTTTCCTGGAAGCCGACGTGCAGGGTGACATGCAATACTTCGAAAATCTGCAGCGCTTACTGGTGTCTTACCAGCCCCAATGTTGATAGCCCGGCGTTCGTCCGGGTCCCGCGCCCGGCGACGTCGATGAAATTGCTCTACACACCCAATTCTCCCTACGCGCGGGTCGCCCGGATCTGTGCGCTGCGGCTGCAGAGCCAGCTTGCATTCGAAACCGTCGCAATTCGCGAACAGGCTGATCGAATCCTGGCCATCAACCCGGCTGCCATGGTCCCGACCCTGGTGCTGGACGACGGCAGCTTTCTGACCGAAACCCGGTTGATCTGCGAATACCTCGAGCATTCTGGCGCAGGCGGCTTTTTGGCACCCCGAAACGACCTTCCGCGACGCCACTGGGAAGGGCTGATCAACAACTTTCTCGATGGTGTTGCGGTGTGGATTCGGGAAATTCGCCGCCCACCCGGTGAACAGTCGCCGGGCGTGATCGGGCTGGAGCTTGACCGGGCCGCGAGATGCTTCGAATACTTCGAGCGGCACTGGGACATGGATGCGATCGATCTGACCTATGCATCGGCGATGCTGGCCAGTGCCATCGAGCTGATTGATACTCGCACCGACTGGAACTGGCGCGAGCGGGCGCCGGCAATGGCGGCCTGGTACCAGGCGATATCAGCCGACGAACTGCTCAGACGAACCGCGCCTCATCCCATATAATCGGCACTCGTTCGGGGAGAACGGCGAGTTTACGGAGGCCTCGATGACCGAGCTGCAGCACGACAAGGGATCCGCGTTTCGCGACCTGCACCAGGCCGACGGGACATTCGTCATGCCGAATGCGTGGAACGCGGGCAGCGCCGGCATGCTGGAAGCGGCCGGGTTCGACGCGATCGGCACCACCAGCGCCGGTATTGCTTACTCGCGGGGTATGCCCGACTACGAGGGCGCGCTGTCGCGCGAGACGGCGCTTGCGGAAACGCAGCGCATCTGCGCGGCGGTCGCTCTGCCGGTCAGCGCCGATGCCGAAAACGGTTACGGCCACGAACCCGCCGAAGTCGCGCAATCGATCGCGCTGTTTGCCGGTGCGGGCGCCGTCGGCGCCGGTATCGAGGATTACGCCGCCAGCTTCGGTGGGCCGTTGTACGATCGCGTGCATTCGGTGGAACGGATTCGTGCCGCGCGCGAGGCGGCTGATACACTGGACTTTCCATTCACGCTCACCGCCCGCGCCGAGTGTTTCCTGGTCGATCATCCCGACGCTTTCGCCGAATCGGTGATCCGCGCCAATCTCTACCGCGAAGCCGGCGCCGACTGCCTGTTCGTGCCCGGGGTCCGGGATGCCGACACCATCGGCGCGCTGGTACGCGAAATCGACGGCCCGATCAACGTCGTCATGGGGCTTTCGGGTAATCCATTGAGTCTGTCGGAGCTCGAGCAGCTCGGCGTGAAGCGGGTGAGTATCGGCGGTTCGCTGGCGCGCGCTACCTTTGGCCTGATCCGGCGTGCTGCGCGCGAAATCCGCGAGCAGGGTACCTTTACCTACGCCGGTGAACAGGTTCCCGACGCGGAACTGTGCCGGTTTTTCTCCGCGCGCATGGAACAGTCCGGTGACGACCGGCAGGAGTGAACCCCGACGGCTGATTCGCAAGGCCGTGCCGGCCGATGCCGAAGGCCTTGCGCACTGCATGCGGCAGGCTTACGCGGTTTACCAGGCGCGACTCGGCGGCGCCAGGCTGCCGCCGATGGATGCCGACTATGCCGCGGAAATCGAGAATTTCCCCAGCTGGGTGGTCGAGTCAGGTGATAAAATCATCGGCGGCCTGATCATGCTGCTCGAAGAAGACCAGGCCATAATCGCGAATGTCGCCGTCAGCCCCGAGGTCCAGGGGCAGGGTATCGGCGGCGAGCTGATGCGTTTTGCCGAGTCGATAGCCAGGGACAAGGGTTACACCGAATTACGTCTTACGACCCATGTTTTGCTCGCTGAAAACCTGTCCCTTTATCGGCATTTCGGCTGGGATGAAACCGTCCGGGACGAAACCCGGGTTACGATGAGCAAGAAACTGTGACGCGGGTTGCTGGCGGCGGAGGAGACGGACAATGGCAATAACCGGTGGATGCCTTTGCGGCAAGGTGCGTTACCAGGTCGGCGGAAAACTGTTCGATTCGACCCATTGCCACTGTTCGATGTGCCGACGGCAGCACGGGGCATTGTATGCAACCTATGCCGATTTCGATCCGGCCGACTTCAGCTGGCTTGCGGGCGAAGACCTGGTCAGGACTTATGCAACGTCTTCCGGCGAAGGCTGGTGTTTCTGCAGCGAGTGCGGTTCCACGCTGGCCGGATCCGACCAGGGCAGGATCACCTCGATTACGCTCGGAACCGTCGAAGGCGATCCGGGCATCAGGCCGGAGGCGCATATCTTCGTGGGTTCGAAACCGGGCTGGGACGAAATTATCGACGATCTGCCGCAATTCGATGAATGGCCTCCGGAATCCTGGACGCCGCCGAGCAAGATCTCCTGACAGGGGTCGCCATGCCGAGGTATCGCAACCATCTGCCCCAGCTGAATGGCGATCTTTTCCTCGCGGATGGCGGCATGGGCACTACCCTGCTGTTTCGCTACGGCATCGACTTGCCGCATTTTTGCTCGTTTCATCTGGTCGGCGATCCAGCGGGCAGACAGGTTCTGATCGATTACTTTCGACCCTATGCCGCGGTTACCCGCGCGCAGCGGGCCGGCTTTGTCCTCGACAGCGGCCCGACCTGGCGCGCCAGCAGTGACTGGGGAAACAGGCTGGGTTACTCCGCGGCAGACCTGGATCGATTCAACCGCGAGGCCATCGAACTGATGTGCCTGTTGCGGGGTGAGTTCGAGAGCAAGCACTCGCCGGTCGTCATCAGTGGCTGCATGGGACCGCGGGGTGACGGCTACGAACCGGGCGAGCAGATGACCGCCGACGAAGCCCGCGACTATCACGCGGTGCAGATCGGGTCCTTCGCCGATACCGAGGCGGACATGATTACGGCCATGACACTGACCTATGCCGACGAAGCCGTCGGCATAACGCGCGCCGCGGTAGCAGCCGGTATGCCGATCGTGATTTCGTTTACCGTCGAAACCGACGGCCGGCTGCCGACCGGGCAGGGCCTCGGCGAGGCGATCGATTACGTCGACCGGGCAACCGGCGAGGCGCCGGTTTATTACATGATCAATTGCGCTCATCCCAGCCACTTCAGCGACGTGCTCGAAGCGGAGGCGCGCTGGACCGGTCGGTTGCGCGGTATTCGTCTCAACGCTTCCTGTCTCAGCCACGCCGAACTCAACGATGCTACAGAACTGGACGACGGGGACGCGCGGGAGCTCGGCGCCCAGGTCGCCCGGATTTGTGCGGACTTTCCGCAGATCAACGTCGTAGGCGGATGCTGTGGCACGGATAGCCGGCATATCGCCGAAATCGGCAAAAGCCTGGCCGGCAGTCGTGCCTTGTCGGCGGATTGATTTTCGTCTGCCATTTAAACCTGTAGCGGGAATCGCATGAAATTAAATGACCTTGTTCGCTCTCGATTCGGATTGCCCACTGACACGGGCAAGTCGGTCGAGACCAATCCCACCCTCGAGCACATTCTGTCTCGCCGCAGCCAGCGCAAGTTCAAATCCGACCCGGTGTCGCTGGACCTGCTGGACACGCTGCTCGCCACCGCGTTTTCGGCGCCATCGAAATCGGACCTGCAGCAGGCCTGCGTCATCCATGTCGATGACCGCGACCAGCAGCGACGGATCGCCACGGCCTCCCCGAAGACGGCCTGGGCCGCGGAGGCGCCGGTATTCCTGGTCTGGTGCGGCGACAGTCGGCGCATCCGAAAACTCGCGCAGTGGAGAGGACATGCCTTCGCCAACGACCATCTCGATGCGTTCATGAACGCGGCGGTCGATGCCGGTATTTGCATGCAGACATTTATCGTCGCCGCTGAATCCGTCGGTCTCGGCTGCTGCCCGGTGAGCGAAATTCGGGACAATATTCAACCGCTGTCGGCCGAGCTCGGCCTGCCGCAGCATGTGTTCCCGGTGGCGGGCCTGTGCCTGGGCTGGCCTGCGGAGCCCGGGCAGCTCAGCCTGCGTCTGCCGCCGTCGGTGACCGTGCATCGCAACCGCTACGACGACGACGGCTTGTTGGAGGCCGTCGCAGACTATGATCGTCGACGCGAGCAAATCGACGCTACCCCGCCCGAGCAGCAGCGGCTGGTGGACCGGTACGGTGTGTCGGACGACTACGGCTGGTCGGAAAACCGTACCCGGCAATACTCGCAGCCCGCGCGGGATGACTTCGGTCGCTACATCCGCGCACAGGGATTCGACCTCTCCTAGTCCGATCGATTACAGTGACGAGCATTATCGGTATGTCGATTCGCACGCGGATCGACTATCTCATCGGCTCCGGGGTGGAGTAAGATAGCGCTGCGCCTCGAACCAGGCGACTGGCAAACCTTTGAACACCGGATGCAGGGAAGTTATGAAACTCGGAATCTGTTTAACCCTCGTTTTGCTGGCAGGCCTCGCGGCTGGCTGCAGTAACCAGCAGTTTTACGAAGCGATTCAGGCCAACCGCCAACAGGACTGCGAGCTGTTGCCGCCGCCGCAGGACGAAGACTGCCTGGCCGAATACGACCTGTCCTACGAGGCCTACCGGGAAGCGCTGGATGAAGCCGTCGAAGCGCAGTGATGTTTTGACCATCGCGGGCACCGGGCCAGGCGTGGCCTGTCTGCAACCGACCGCCGCAGGTCTTCGGAGCCGATTTGCAAACCGATAGAGATACCGAACTCGAACAGGTCCAGCGTGCGCTGCTGGTCGTCGTCGTACTGGACGCGGTGGGCGCCCTGCTGGTCGGTGTCGGGCTGTATTTCGTTTACGCGGCTGGCGACGGTGCTACGGGCGGACGGCCGGCGAATGGCGACGGTGCGTTCTACGCGATCGCGGTCGGTGCGGCCATCATGCTCTGGTCGATGATCAAACTCGTCTCGCTGTTGAGACGCAAGGCCCGGCTGAGTCGAGGTCATGAAAGCTGAGGATCGGCTCAAAGTTAATCATGGCAATTCGTAATGCCACCGACCAGGATCGCTCGCAGATCCGGGAATTGCATCTTGCGGCCTTCGATGCGAGTGAAAACGAAACCGTGGCCTGCCTCGCAGTCGAATTGCTCGACGACAGGGGTTCGCCGCCACCACTCTCACTGGTGGCAGAGCGTGATGGCATGGTGGTCGGCCACGTCGCGTTCAGCCCGGTCGGACTGGCCGGCGATCCGGACTTCAGCGGTTTCCTGCTAGGGCCGCTCGGGGTGCTGCCGGCGTTCCAGGGCCAGGGTATCGGATCGCAGCTGGTACGCGAGGGCGTACAGGCATTGAGCGATATCGATGTGTTGTTCGTGTACGGCGATCCCGCCTACTACGGGCGCTTCGGTTTCAGCGCCGAAGCCGCCGCGGAATTTACTGCGCCTTACCCGCTGGCCTACGATTTCGGTTGGCTGGCACAGCACCTGAAACCGCGTGACGCGCATTCGCCGCGCGGTCAAATCACCTGTGTCCCCGCACTGAACGATCCGTCGCTTTGGTAGCTTGTTTCGCGCGACGCGCGCTCAGGCATCGAGCGCGGTACGTACTTCGTCGTCGATAATCTCGCCGATCAGCTGCATGTCCTCGAGCTCGAAGGTTAGCGGAATGCGCAGATCGAAGGTCGTCGCGAGAATTTCGAGCGTCCGCGGCAGATGCTGATCGTTATCGAGGTAACGCCAGCTGTCGTAGCGACTGGTGAAACCGTGCGGATCGGCGCCGCCGAACCATTTCAGTTCGACCCCGCGCGCGGCACAGGCTTCGATGAATGCTGCAATTGTCTCCGTGTCCAGTTCGGGCACGCGAAACTGTAACGAACTGCCGACCATGGTTTCCGCCGCCGGACGCTGCGGCAGGCGGATGCGCGGGTTGCGTTGCAGGCGTTGGGCGAGCGTGTCGTAGCGTTCGTTCCAGCGCCGGCAGTTGGCTTCGAGTGTCGGCAGTTGCGCACGCAGGATCGTAGCGCGCAGGTTGTCCATGCGGCCGCTGTAATTGGGGGTGTCGAGCCGGACTTCGGCAAACGCGGCTGGATCGGGCAGGGTGCCGTGGCGCTCGTAGAGCATGTAGGAGCCCGAGTAAACGATCGCGCGCGCGATGATGTCATCGTCGTCGGTGGTCAGCAAACCGCCTTCGCCGGAGTTCATGTGCTTGTAGGTCTGGGTGCTGAAGCAGGCGATTCGGCCGAAGTTGCCCGAGCGGCGACCGTTCCAGGCTGCGCCCATGGTATGCGCGCAGTCTTCGATCAGCGTGACCTTGTGACGCTCGCACAGAGCGACGATGGCGTCCATGTCGGCGACGTGGCCGCGCATGTGAGACAGCAGCAGAAAGCGCGCACCGGATGCCGCCATCTGGCTCGCCAGGTGCTGCAGGTCGACGCGATAGTTTTCGTCGATCTCGACCAGCACCGCGCGGCCGCCGGCGTTGTCGATGGCGCCTGGCACCGGTGCCAGCGTGAAGGCATTGCTGAGCACCGCGTCGCCGGGTTCGATTCCCGCCGCCTTCAGCGCCACGTGCATCGCGTAACCGCCGGAGGCGCAGGCCAGGCAGTACTTCGCGCCCTGCCATTCGGCGTATTCGCGCTCCAGCAGCGCGGCCTCGGAGGTTTCGCCCGGCAGGCTGTTGTAGCGGTGCAGCCGCCCTGAGCGCAGCACCTCGACGGCCTGCTCGATACCGGCTTGCGGAATCGACTCCTGCTGGGTAAAGGGTTTATCGAAAACCGTTTTGCTCATAACCGTTTGCTCGTCGTCCCGCTTCGGCGGACAGCCTTGAAAACGGAGACCTCGAAACGCTACCACATTCGGGAGATCCCCGCTTTCGCGGCGGTCCGCCGAAGCGGGATGACGTTAAAAAACCATGGCGCGGAAAAAGATGGCCCCGCCGTCAGTACTTCGCCTGGTCGTAAACCTCGAACTCCCAGTCGCGCTCGGGGAAATACTTGCGCAGGCGCCAGTCGCAGGCGCGCGCGTGACCTTCCATCCCCTCGATGCGCGAAATGCGTGACGCCACCGCGCTGAACACCTCGTTGGCCTGCTCGTCGATTTGCTGGTAGGTCAATACCTTCATGAACTTCTGCACGTTGAGCCCGCCGCTGTAACGACCGGCGCGCTTGGTCGGCAGGATATGGTTGGTGCCCGAGCACTTGTCGCCGTGCGTCACCGTGCTGCCTTCGCCGAGAAACAGCGAACCGTAGTTGTTCAGGTGCTGTTTCCACCACTCGAGATCAGCCGCCATGACCTGCAGGTGTTCGCTGGCGTAACGGTCGCTGACCTCTACGACTTCCTCGCGCGAATCGCAGACGATGATTTCGCCGTAGTCGCTCCAGGCCTGCATCACGACTTCGGCGTTGGGCATGTCAGCGGCGACCTTCGGCATCAGCCTGTTGACCTGCTGCGCGAGGTCGGCCGAGGTGGTAAACAGCCAGACCGGCGAGTTGACGCCGTGCTCGGCCTGCGACACCAGGTCGACCGCGATGGTCATCGCGTCGGCGCTGTCGTCAGCGATGATCGCCGATTCGGTGGGCCCGGCGAACACGTCGATGCCGACCTCGCCGAACAGGATTCGCTTGGCCTCGGCCACGTAGGCGTTGCCCGGGCCGACGATTATGTCGGCGGATTTGCCGGTGAACAGACCGAGCGCCATCGACGCCACCGCATGGACGCCGCCCATTTCGAGAATCATGTCGGCGCCGGCGAGATCCATCGCGTAACACACCGATGCGTCGATCGCATCGCCGCGCGGCGGCGAAGCCGCAACCACGAACGGCACGCCGGCGGCCTTGGCCGTGGCCACGCTCATGATCGCCGAGGCCGTGTGCGCGTAACGCCCGCCGGGCACGTAACAGGCCGCGCACTGCACCGGCAGCACGCGCTGACCGAGCACCACGCCGGGGTGGGTTTCGACCTCGAAGGACTGCAGACTGTCGCGCTGGGCCTCGGCGAAACGCGATACCTGTTCCCAGGCGAAGCGAATATCGGCCTTGACGTCTTCCGGAACGGAGTCGATCAGTCGGCGTTTCTTGTCTTCGGAGAGGATGAAGTCGCCGCTCCAGTTGTCGAATTTTTGCGCCAGCTCGCGCACCGCGGATTCACCGCGCGCACGGATGTCGTCGAGCATCGCCTCGACCGCTTGTCTAACCTGGCGGTCCGCCTCTTCCGGGCTGCGGCCCGGCGCTTTAACCTGTTGCATGTTGTTCTCCAGAGGTGCCCGCTTCAGCTGCGCGCGGGCAGATCAAAAAATTGTCGGATAGGCGAACAGCGCACTGCTGCCGCCGGTGTGCAGGAAAACGACGTTTTCGCCTTCCCGGAAATGACCCTTGCGGATCAGGTCGACCAGCCCGGCAAATGCCTTGCCGGCATACACCGGATCGAGCAGGATACCTTCGTAGCGGGCCATCAGTTTGACCGCTTCGATCATGCTCTCGGTGGGGATGCCGTAGCCTTCGCCGATATAATCGCTGTTGGCGACGATCCGGTCGCGCACCACCAGGTCGGGATCGAGATCCATGTGCTCGGCCGTGCGCCGCGCGAGATTGTAGACGTTTTCCTCCTGGATTTCGCGGGGATAATCGACGCTAATGCCGTAAACCGGGATACCGCTGTTGAGTGCTTCGAGCCCGAGCACCAGCCCGGCCTGGGTGCCGGAGCTGCTGGTGGCGTGCAGGAGGTGATCGATGCGCAGCGAGCGCTCGTTGGCCTGGTAAGTCAGCTCCAGCGCGGCGCTGACGTACCCCAGCGCGCCGACCTCGTTGGAGCCGCCGACCGGAATCACATAGGGCCGGCTGCCTTCGCTCACGAGCTGGTCGGCGAGCCGGGCCATCTCGGCGTCCATGTCGCTGCCACTCCCGCGTTTCGAGATGGTCGCGCCGTGTAACTGGTCGAGCAGCACGTTGCCGCTGTGGGTATAAGCCGGTTCGTCGCTGATGGCACGGTCCTGGAGCAGGACGTGGCAGTTCATGCCCATTTTGGCAGCGATGGCGCAGGTCTGGCGCACGTGGTTCGACTGGGTTGCGCCGCGAGTGATGATGGTGTCGGCGTCGCGCGCCACCGCATCGGCGATCAGGAATTCGAGCTTGCGCGTCTTGTTGCCGCCGGTGGACAGGCCGGTGCAGTCGTCGCGCTTGATCCAGAGGTGCGGGCCGCCGAGCGCCTCCGACAGGCGCGGCAGCGATTCGAGCGGGGTCGGCAGGTGGGCGAAGTGCAGCCGCGGAAACCGGGAAAGATGCATGACGCGCTCCAAAACTGGTTTAGTGCATGATTACATGGCTAAATCCGCATTAAAATCCGTATATCCGAGATTTCAGGAACAACCGCAATGTTATGGCGCGCTGCCGTTGCAATGGGTCGCATCCAGAACGTAGCTGCCGGGCCCGAGAATAACCTGCCGTGATTCCGGCATTTCTGCTGACCCGACAGTG
>JAAUXY010091827.1_pt1 | contig 12871 bp, 6 predicted proteins | sample 7278121 | NCBI WGS metagenome assembly JAAUXY01 (sample SAMN14350117, study PRJNA611818) | marine sediment metagenome | isolation source: surface marine sediment (1.8m) | place: French Polynesia: Moorea | collected 2018-08 | reverse complement strand
GTCTGCTTTCAAATTTTCAATGGTGGTTTCCACGATAGCACCCACGCCGGAAATATCTGTCCAGCGTACGGGAATCCCAAGCCAACGGTCAGCCGATCCCCAGCGGCCCGGGCCAATGAGCAAATATTTGCGATTGCTGAGCACCATCTCTTTATTGACGCTTCCGATTTCTGAGGCAATGTCGATGGTGCGGGCGGCATCAAAGGTGTCCGGATTCACAAAAATGATATCCGCAATATCTCCATACCGCCCGTTACCAAGCGCCATGGTGGAATAGCACCAGGCCTTGGCAATTTCCTCTTCACTGATTTCCACCTCCAGATTGTTTTCGTTAACGGCCATGGGCCTGATTTGAAGCAATTCAAAAGAAGGCGTGCCGTCTTCATCAAACGGCATGTTGACGGCAAATTCCATCTCCACCGGACATCCCATTCCTCTCCGGCCGATGTCCAGAAGCTCGGTAAGGATTTCAGCAAGTGGGAAGGATTGATATTTTAAAATGTTGGCAAATGTGCATACCGGATACCCCGCAGCCTGAACGCCGTCTCTGATTCGATGGTCCTGCGTCGAATATGTACTGCACAGGTGGCGCACGGGGGCATCGTCGACCGCATCATCGATATCGAGCTTTTCGAGGGTGGCGTCTTCACTGGCGGGCAGGTCATTTGGAAACCCTTTCAAACTGAGCGCATAAAAGAAGCGCTGTGAATTTTCCAGGATATCGTCCACTGTTGAAAATTGAGGCAGAAACTGAGGGTATTTTGGTGAAAATCGCAGGGCAACGCCGCCTTCAACCACAATTTTCCCCAACCCCAGCGCAACATGGGCCAGTCCGTCTTCGGGTTTCAGATATGAAATGGGATAATAGTTGTAGGATTGAGCAATTCCGGAAATTGACGGATAAAATGAGTCACCATATACCTTTCCGGTTAGTTGTTGAACGACAACACCCATTTTTTCGTCTTCTGTTCGATGAAAGGTGCTTTTGACATATGCCCGGGCGCTTTCGCAATAAGTTGAGGCATACACCAGCTTAATTGCCAGCATGAGCTGTTCAAGCCTTGTAGACAGGGCCGGATGATTGTTGGGGATCATATAGGTTTTATATATGCCGGCAAAGGGCTGAAATTGAGCATCTTCCAGCAAACTGGATGAGCGCACAGCCAAGGGATAATCGGCATGATTCAAATACTGTTCTAAATCCAGCTTGAGCCATCGCGGCATCTGTGCATTGGTGAATAACTGGATTATTTCCGGATCGCTAAATTCTCCGGTGGCCACATTTCGAAGGTCGTTTTCACTGATAAATGAATCAAATCCTTCCGTAGAGACAACCAGTGTTTTGGGTACCGAGATGCTGACATCTTCAAACTTCTCCAGAAACTGAGGACTGTTTTTCAGCTGTGTGGACATAAACGCCAGGCCCCTGGCTTTGCCTCCCAGCGAACCTTTGCCTATTTTGATAAAATCGGCATCCGGGTCAAAGTGCTGAGAATCGAATTCGGTGATGATCCCTTTTTGTCGTCCCAGACGGCGTTCATGAATGATGGAAACCAGATATTGCTTGGCATCGGTAATGCTTTCAAAATCACTGATTTTCACCGGTTTCAGTTTTGAGGCCAGCATTATTTCCGAGCGTGCCATCAACCAGCTTGAAAAGTGATTACGGGTGGCATGATAATGGACCGATTCGTCGGGGATGTTCGGTAAAATGGCCTCCATTTCCCTCAAATTAGATGCCTTACCGATTTCTGCGCCGTCCGGAAGTCTGAAGACAAATTCCCCGAATCCAAGGTAATGCATAAAAAAGCTGCGTATTTCCGAATGCAGTGTCGGTGAATTCTTATTTAAGAAAACCGCCGGAATTTTTTCGGCCAGCTTACGATTGGACTTTTCCGAACTGAAATTCAGTAACGGTAAATCCGGGTTTTCCTTTCGGATCATTGATAGCAGCTCAAAGCCGGCCGCATCATCCAATTTTCCATTTTTGGGAAAGCGCACGTCTGAGAAGATGCTCAACAAATACGGTTTGTACTTCTGATAAAGGTCCACCGCTTCTTCATAGGTTTGCGCCACCAGCACTTTGGGGCGGGCGCGCATCCTTAAAATTCGATGCTCATCATTGAGGGATTCTTCCATGACGGCCTGGGTCTGGGTGACGATTTCTTTATACAGCAATGGCAGGAAAGATGAATAATATATGGGCGAATCTTCTACAATGATGATAACCCTCACCCATGCCCGCTGGGTGTCGTAGGCCACATTCATGCGGTCTTCAAGGTTTTTAATCAAAGCCAGCAAAAGATCGGAATTCCCGTACCAGACATAGAGTCGATCGATGGAATCGCGATCTGCATCTTTTTGATCCAGCAAATGCCGGCTGGTGTTTTGAATCATCAGGAAAACAGGCAGATCCTTGAATCTGCTTTTGATCTGACTGCCAAGCTCGTACGCATCCGTTTCGTCGACCTGGGGCATGGTGATAACCAGATCGAATTTTCGTTGGGATAGGAGATCAAGGGCTTCGCGGGCAGAAGACACCCATGTAAGCATTGGCGGACGTGAAAGATTGAGACCGCGATATTCATGGATGATACGTTCTGCAAGACGACCTTCTTCTTCCATAATAAACGCATCATAAGGGCTGGATACCAGAAGGATTTCGGTGACCTTTTTGGCCATCAGCTCATGAAAGACTTTAAAAGAAAGATCAAAGTCTTCGGGGTGTAATAAGTTTTGGGGTATCATCGTCTCCGGAACTCTGTTGAGTTGAGGTTATTAACGCTTGTATCAAACAAATATAGGGTTGACAGTAGTTTAATGCAAGTCTCCTATTTTATAATGTTTAGGTGTCGGGTGTCAGGTGTCAGAAGATCGAACACTAGACTGACACCTGAACACTGACACCTGAAACCTAAAAACGACAAATAGCGAACGGCCAGCTGACAGCAGCAAGTGACCATTTGCGCTTTATTTTTGGAAGTACTTGCCCTGCCAGGAGTTTCTGGTCTCAAGTGTTCTTCGAATTTGCTCCAGGGTTTCGGTCTTATTGAGAGACCAGGCAGGAGCGACCAGTTCGCTGCGGTGCGGATCGCCGGTAAGGCGTTGAACAACCATCTCAGAGGGAATCCTCTCCAGAAAATCACATACCAGGTCGACATAGGCTTGCTGTTCGAGGCATTTAAACTCGCCCCTCTGGTAAAGGGCATCCAGTCGGGTTCCCTGCACAACGTAAAGCAGGTGCAGCTTGACGCCGTCGATTCCCAGCCTGGCAATGGTTGAGGCGGTGTGCAGAACGTCCTGCCGTGTTTCATGGGGCAGCCCCAGAATTACATGTGCACATATCTTGATACCGCGGCCTTTTGTTTTTTCAACGGTGTCGATAAAGCTCTGAACATCATGACCGCGGTTGATTGCCTCCAATGTGGCATCGTTGGCCGACTGTAAACCGTATTCAATCCAGACCATGTGGCGCTCAGCATATGTCTGTAGGAGCTTTAAAACCGGTTCATCCACACAATCCGGCCGGGTGCCGATAGAGAGCCCCACAACATCATCGATGCTCAGCGCTTCATCATAAAGGCGCCGCAGGGTAGGCAATGGGGCATAGGTATTGGAAAAGGATTGAAAATAGGCCAGAAACTTTTTGGCTTTGTAGCGCTTTGACAGTGATTCTTTCCCGTTGATGAGCTGCTGGGTAATTGACAGGCCTCTGGCATGCGCACCGGTACCGGATCCACGGGCGTTGCAGTAAATGCAACCGCCCGTCGATAGAGATCCGTCCCGATTGGGGCAGGTGAGGCCGGCATCGACGGTGATTTTCTGAACCCGGCACCCGAAAATTTCCCGCAGGTGTGTATTTAGATCGTTATATCGCTTTTTCATGACGTTTTTGACAAAACCTTGACCGCATATAGGGCCGGTAATATAATCAAGGATCCTAAATTGAGCGTTTCAAATTTTGAAAAGTTTTTTAAATTTATTTTAACTGAATTCTGTCTATCTATATTTTTTAAAATTTGAAACCCTTCGGGCCTGCCGATCTTACCGCATCTACTTTGTTAGATGCCGTTCCGCATAGGCAACTATAGCGAAACGACACCTGCCTTGTAGCTGCGGCAACCTCGGCAATCGCTCATTTAGGTTAACTTTATAACCTGATTCTTGCACGAGTCGGAGGCTTTCATATGCAAGGCATTTAAGGGTGAGGCTATAGTAAACTATGCCTCGGCCTTAATAACGCAGCAGATGGAAGCTTCCGGCTCGCCCGCAGGGTGAAAAGTAATGAGATAAAATGATTATCATCCTTTAAAGCTGATCGGTATGTTTAATGTATTCCGTCAGCTGCTTAACATTTTGTCGTAAATTTATTAGCAAATTCTCATTAATTTTCATGCAAGATTCAAATTTAGCACAGGCAGCTTTAACTGACAACTGCCGTAAAAATTGAAAACTGAATATGGCTTACTATCCGAAAAAATACGACCTGATTGTTGTGGGTGCCGGTCATGCCGGTTGCGAGGCAGCGCTGGCAGCAGCCAGAATGGGCTGCAGCGTTTTGCTGATGGCCATCGATCTGGATAAGCTGGCTGCAATGCCCTGTAGCCCGTCTATTGGCGGAATGGCCAAGGGGCAGCTGGTAAAGGAATTGGATGCCCTGGGCGGAGAGATGGCCAAAATTACCGATAAAACGGCTATTTCCTTTCGTACCCTGAATACGAAGAAGGGCCCGGCCGTACATTCATCCCGCACCCAAAACGATAAGTCTCGCTATCATCTGGCCATGAAAGCGGTCATCGAGTCGCAGGGAAATTTAGATCTCAAGCAAACCATGGCGGAGCGGCTCATGGTGGAAGACGATCGAGTGGTCGGTGTGGAAGACCATACCGGATTCGGCTATCAGGCCCGGGCGGTGGTGCTGGCCACCGGCACTTTTTTAAGCGGCTTACTTCATATCGGATTTAATTCGTTTCAGGCCGGTCGGGCCGGTGAATTTGCATCCTATGGGCTGGCTTCGGATCTAAAGGGCCTGGGCTTTGACCTCGGCCGTATGAAAACCGGTACGCCCCCGCGCCTGAAAAAATCGAGCATCGATTTTTCGAAATTTGAAATCCAGGAATCCGAGTCCGATCCCACTCCCTTTTCCTATTTTACAGACGCCTTTAAAATGCCGCAGCTTCCCTGTCATATCGGCCGCACCAATCCGCGAACCCATCAGATCGTGCGCGAGAATCTGGAGCGGTCGGCCCTGTATGGTGGAGTGATTCAGGGTATTTCAGCCCGTTATTGTCCGTCCTTCGAAGATAAAATCGTTAAGTTTCCTGACAGAGATAGACACCAGATAATCCTGGAGCCTGAGGGTATCGACACCCAGGAAATATATGCCTCCGGGTTGGGCAATAGCCTGCCACTTGAAATTCAGATCGAGCTGGTGCGGTCGGTTGAAGGCCTGGAAGCGGCGGAAATAATGCGGCCGGCCTATGCCATTGAATATGACTACGTGAATCCGATCCAGCTTAAACCGACCCTGGAGACCGATCGGGTTCGTGGATTATTTCTGGCCGGACAAATCAACGGGACATCCGGTTACGAAGAGGCAGCCGCACAGGGCCTGTGGGCAGGAGTTAACGCCGCCTGCCAGATCCAGGGACGGGCGGCCTTTATTCTGGACCGATCCCAGGCCTACATGGGGGTGATGGTGGATGACCTGATCACCCGCGGTACCCGGGAGCCGTATCGTATGTTTACATCAAGAGCCGAGTACCGCCTGATGCTGCGAGAGGATAATGCATCGCTGCGCTTAATGGAAATCGGCCATGAACTTGGCCTGATCAACGACGATACTTTAAGGGAAATCAAAGAGCGCAAAATGCATATTGATCGCGAGATCCGACGGATCAAGCAGACAGTGATCAAACCAACTGCAAGCGCAAATCAATATCTGGAGCACAGCGGCACCCGGCCGATTCAAAGCGGAACGTATCTGGATCAGCTATTGAAGCGGGCAGAGCTGGGGTACCCGATGGTCGAAGCGCTCGCTAAAAGCCCGGAGGCCGTTCCCCGGGAAGTGGCCAAGCAGGTCGAGATTGAAGTGAAGTACGAAGGTTATATTCAAAAGCAGCTTAATGAAATTGAAAAATTTAAAAATTTGGAGCGCATGAAGATCCCGGAAGATTTTGATTTTTCGCTCATTCACGGACTATCAAACGAATTAAAGGAAAAGTTGTCCCGTACCAAACCGGCAACGCTTGGACAAATGTCGCGTATCGACGGCATGACACCTTCGGCAATGTCGGTAGTGATGGTGGCCCTCAAAGCGGTTGCCAAGCAGGCGGGATAACCGATTAAGGATTCAAGGGTTCGAGGATTCAAGTATCATAAAAGAAGGTATTAGGTGTCAGTGTTCAGGTGTCAGCATTGAGGTTCCAGACTTGTCGATCTTTGCATCTGTCTTATGTTTTTTGACACCTGGACCTGACACCTGAACCGCCTTTGGTGGAACTAATGAACCTTGACACCATTAGACTTTCAACTTATCATAGACGTAATATTTCGCTAATTTTCAGAGACTTATAAATACATTCCTATTTGATTTAAAAGGATCGTTCACCCATGTCTGAAGATTATTATAAAATACTGGGCGTTCAAAAAAGCGCTTCCGATGATGATATTAAAAAGGCGTATCGTAAGCTGGCCATGAAATATCACCCGGATCATACCAAAGGCGATAAGGCGGCCGAAGAAAAATTTAAAAAGATCAGTGAAGCCTATGCCGTGTTGAGTGACAAAGAAAAACGCAAAGAATATGATACCTTCGGTGCCGAGGGCTTTCGGCAGCGGTTTTCCCAGGAAGATATTTTCAGAGGATTTGATTTCAGTGATATTTTCAGTGACCTGGGGTTCGGTGGCAATTTTTTTTCAGGTCGGGGTCGCGGACGAGGCGGTGGCATGCGGTTTAATTTTGGCGGCGGACCTCCATTTGGCTCACAAACCCAGCAACAGGCCGCCATGAAAGGATCTGATCTGGTATATGAAATGCCGCTAACCCTGAAAGAAATTGCGACCGGGACCGAGAAAACGATCAGCCTGCAACATCAAGCCGGCACGGAAAAAATAACGGTTAAAATCCCGAAAGGGATGATCACAGGCAAGAAATTACGCCTGGCCGGCAAAGGAAGCCCCAGCCCTGTCGGCGGTGCACCCGGAGATCTTTTTATTCAGGCGAAAATGCTCAATGATCCTTTATATCGCGCTGAAAACTATGACCTTTACATGAACCATGAATTGAAGTTAAGCGAAGCCGTTCTGGGGACCAGTATTTCTGTTCCCACCCTGGACGGCAAAAAACTCAGCCTTAAAATCCCACCCGGCACAAAGCCCGGTACCAAGATGCGTATGTCCGGTCATGGGCTCCCTCACATGAAAGACCAAAAAAAAGGCGATCTTTATGTCAAAATCCAGGTCAACCTGCCGAAAACGCTGTCAGATGAGCAGAGAAAACTCATTGAGAAACTGGCAGAGGCGGGATTGTAGGGAATAAAAAATTTGACAAATTCAGCTATTTACGGTAATTTTATTATAAATATTAATATATTTCACGGCTTTCTGAGTGCTGCAAGTCACGGCTCCATTAGTTCCATATCCGGAAAGATCCTGCTCAAAAAACATTGAGATCAATATCTTAGAAAAGGACTTTGGGGTGTGCTACGGGCTTGAGCGTGCTGAAGAGGGGTGAAATATGCCCGTTGTCTTCTATTAATAATTTTAAACAGTGGGGTACAAGATGATTGTTACCTGTAATGAGTGTGAATCGAGTTTTAGCGTTGACGATGGCCTGATAAAGGATGGCGGCTCAAAGGTCCGGTGTTCAAAGTGCAGCAGCGTTTTTGTTGTTCATCCGGACATATCTGATTCTGAATTAAGTGCAGATGCGGATGATTTCGCACTTGAGATGGATGAGGATTTGGGAGCAGAACTGGAGTCTGACGAAGAATTTGGCGATTTGGCAATCGACGACGCAGATGACGAATTACCGGATTTAGATGATATGATGGACTTTGATGATGAAGAGCCAACAATCGCAGAGGCAGACGAAGATGTTTCTGGCGATCTTGAGCTTGATATGGATGTCGATTTGGATGAAGACGAAGACATCTTATCCGAAGAAATCGGTTCTCTGGACGATGATGAGCTTGGTTTGGATCTGGAAGAAGAACTTACGGCAGAGGCGGATGAAACCGAACTGGGTCATGTAGAGGCCGGTGAGGAAGGTCTGGCGGATCTGGATATGGATCTGGACGATTTGGATCAAGTCGATGAAACCGATTTGGATTTGGAAGAAACGGATCTGGAGGTTGAAGCTGCCGAGACTGAAGGGGCCGACGCGCTGGATCTGTCGGATCTGGAAGATCTGGTCGCTTCCGATGCGGATAGCGATCTGGAAGCTGTTGCGGTTGAAGCTCCGGAGGATGACGCTCTGGATTTAGAGCTCGATTCAGAAGAAATGGAACCCGCCGCTTTAGATACGGACAGTGCAGTTGATGAGGCTGATGAACTGGATTTGTCTGACCTGGAAGACCTGGTCGAATCCGATGCAGATACCGACCTGGAGGCTGTCGTGGCTGATACTTCAGATGACACCGACTTGGATCTTTCAGATCTGGATGACGTCCTTGAAACTGAAGAAGAACCGGCTCAGGAAGCGCTCGCCGCTGAGCCTTCAGAGGCGCTTGATTTAGATTCGGAGCCCTTGATGGATGAGCCGGTCATGGATTCAGCCGCGGGCCCTGACGATTCCGATGAACTTGATTTGTCGGAGTTAGACGGCATTATGGAGGCCGACGAAACTGCTGCAGAGACGGTTTCGGCGGATGATCTCAATGAGGAACTCGAGCTTGATTTTGAGGTGGATGAGGGCGCACCTGAAACTGCTGCGGTTGAAACTGCTGACGTCTCTGATGAGCTGGAGATGACGGATCTTGAAAAAATGCTTGAGCCCGATGAAACCCCGACATCCGGAGGTGCGGATGAGCTTGATTTGGATCTCGATCTTGATCTTGAAGATGAAAGTGGCTTAGAGGTCGACGCGCCCGCCGCGGAAGATGTCGGGACAGATGATGCCGAATTTTTAGATATTGAAACAATGTTGGAAGAAAGTGAAGATACGGCCGCTGCCGGCGCGGGTGCTGAAGAGCCTGTCGAGCTTGATCTGGATGCAGTGATGGCAGAAGCGGCTGAACCGAAAGAGGCTGAACTCGAGCTGAATCTGGATCTGGGAGATGAATTGCTGGATACCGAGGGCGCGCCGGATATTTCCGAACCCGCCGAAGATGATCTGGAATTTCAGCTTTTAGACTCGGATGAGGAAACCCTTCAATTCGGTGCAACGCAGGCGCACGCCACCCAAATCGACGAAGGATTGGCGGCCAGCAGCGACCTGAGTGCGGACACCGATGATTTTGCCACCGATGATTTCGGCGAAACCCGGGATTTGGAGGGGGAGACGGATCTAATGGATCAAATGGGGCCCGCCTATCCGCCACCGGTAAAGCCCCGTCGCAGCCGCAAACCGGTCTACGTTGTTTTCTTTTTATTGCTGCTGTCCCTGATCGGTTATGTCGTAACGCAAAACCTGGGCGTTCATATTCCCTATGTCAGTGATATTAAGATTCCCTATCTGAGTGATGTTAAGATACCGTATCTCAGCGGCTTGCTGAAGTCCGAGGAAAAGGACGTCGCCGGGAACCTCAAAATTATACCGATGGGGAAAACGATCTCACATAAATTTATCGAAAATACCGCGGCGGGGGATATTTTTGTAATTAAGGGCCGCGTTCGCAATGATTATGATCATCCCCGAAGCTATATCAAAATCACCGGCAAACTTTATCGCCAGGGCAAGGCGCTGGCCAAAACGGCCACGGTTTATTGCGGTAATGTGCTGACGGATTCGGACCTGGCACAAATGAATATGACGTTGATAAACAAGCGGCTGCAAAACCGCTTTGGAGACAAGCGATCAAATATCAAGGTGAAGGCCGGTAAAACCATACCATTTCTAATTGTATTCAATAAACTGCCGGCCAATCTGGATGAATATACGGTGGAGGTGTCGGGATCTTCTTCTTGAAGTTCGGCTTTCCCGTTTATTCGATGACTGCAGCGGGATGAGCGCAGCATATACTGAGTATGTTTTATCTTGACTTGCCAAAAACAGGTTGCTAAAAGACGGGTTTACCGGAATTCCGGTTATCTTGGCAGGTGACTTGAATTTGTGGCGATGTAGCTCAGGTGGTCAGAGCATGCGGCTCATATCCGCAGTGTCCGGGGTTCAAATCCCTGCATCGCCACCACCTTCTGGTTGAAAACGCCCTTCAAGGATGCATAAAATCCTGAAGGGCTTTTAGTTTCAAGGGATCCCGATTTAACGGTTTTAAATGAGTGTCTTGCCAAAGACCCGCAACTTATTTGGGAAATATTTGTTCTTCTTTCATATAATGAAACCCGATATCCCTTCTTAAGTTTAGGCGGTTGCCCTCAGGATTTTCCCGGGGGATCACCCGAATTTTACCATTGTCGAAAGCGGCAATCAGCTTATTGCGAAACCTTTCCGCTGCCTCTCCGCGTCGCTCATTGGGCTTGATTTTGGCATTTGCATTCATCCAGGCGACCCGGGTGCCGTCCGACAAAAATGAATTGTTTTCTTCGGAGACGGTCATCGCCGATGGGATCACCTGGATGCTTTTTTTTCTGATATAGTTGAAATCGATTTCGACAGGTTCGCCTTTCGTACACGACCACGGATATCCTTTTTGACCGTCAGGCCCTCCGGGTCCGGTAACGAGTCCGGCGCAAATTGCCAGCTGGTCGTTTCTTACCTCCGGTGTTATCTCATTTAAGTTGCCCTCAAACATGGCTTGAATAAGCACTCCCAAATTGCGAAGTCGGCGGGCGACCGGCTGTGCTTCGGGCTCACCCGGCCGGATATTAATTTCAGATACCCTGATATGCGTGGGCTGTTTTGAGCCGTCCAGAGAGACAAAGCAACCCGGATAAAGAATACAGGGCCGCAAATAACCTTTTTCTTTCATTTTCTGGATAAGGGGGCGTGCAATAAGTTCTCCGGCCAGGTCAATCAATTCGGGCGTTTCCATGGGGTGCGGTGATATGGCCCCCATCCCGCCGGTAATCGGATTTGTTTTGCTGGCCGGCCCGTCAAATCGTTCCGGATAATCCATGGCGGTAGGCAGTATCTGAAAATTGCCGAGTTTATCTACCAGGATGGTAAAGCTGATCTCCACCCCCGACATCAGTGACTCGATTAAAAGCGGCCATTTCCCTTTTCCGCCATACATTTTTTTGTATGTGGGCTTATAATCCTTTATTAAGGTATCGTATACCTCTCTGATTTCCCAGGAATTCAATATAATCCGGGCGCCTTTCCCGCCGGCACTGTACGGGTATTTTAAAACAGCACCGCCAAACTGCTGGATATAATTCAAACAGGTATGCAATACGGTCTCATAGTCCTTTGCATCTACCTGCGACCAGGCGTCAGCCACAGGAATTCCGGCTTCCTGGCACAAAGTTTTGCATTTGATTTTATCGCCTTCGATAAAGGCAGCCTCTTTATTGAGACCCACAATACGATCTCCAAAACCGGCGGCTTCAACTTGATCCACCAGGCCCTCAAACAAAAGGGCCTCGGGCATGGGGACGACATAATCGATTTTGTCAGTTGCCATGGCATTGATGATTGCCTCCGCATACTCGTCGTAGGAATTGCCCTTCGTTGGGATAAACTCAACCGGCCAGTTCATGGTTTCCACAAATTTCGGCATTGATGGGGTTCCACGAATCACGATTCCGGCGAATTGGTCCTCATAAATCTCACTGGTGGCGGAAGAAACGACAAGCGCGCATAGCAAGGTTCGGCCATCTGTCCCGGCAAAGGCAATTTTTTTCATTCGCTGTTCCTTTCAAGATTTATAATTTCATCTCCAATAACAAATACGTGTGCCCGCGGTCAAACTTATTTTCCGGCCGCTGACAGCCGCGCGCTGGATGCAGATTTGAATTTTATTTGATAAAATGAACAAAGATGATATAAACTTACCTGATAAATATCGAAATCCTAATATGAGACATAGGACACAGGTTGTTATGATCCCCGGTTTTAATAAAATTGTTGAGGAACGTATCCGCAAGGCTCAAAAAAAAGGCGAATTTGATAATCTTGACGGTACCGGCGAACCCCTGAATCTTGCAGATGACCAGGCAGTGGCCGAAGAACTGCGCCTGGCTTATAAGATATTAAAAAATGCCGATTGCCTTCCGCCTGAGATCGAAATAAAAAAAGAAATCAATCAAACCGAAGAACTGCTTGCCGGAATGACCGATACCGCTGAAAAGTACCGCACAATGAAAAAGCTCAACTTTCTAATCATGAAACTAAATACCCTGCGCAGCACGTCCGTTAATTTTGAAGAACCCCAGAAATATACGGACAAATTGATTCAAAAACTCGAATCATCCGCTTCAAAGACAAAAAAGAAATAATAAATTGTAAGGTTCAGCGTTCAGAGGTTCAAAAGTTCAAAGGCTATATAATAAGCAATAGGTGCCAGGGACCGAGCAAAAAATCTGCTGGACGCCCAACGCCTAACGAACGATAAAGTGACACATAGATCGCTGCAGCCCAAACCCCTGAACCCTGAACTCTGAACCCAGAACCTATTTTACAAAGGCAAAACTATGGAAAAAATGACGATTGCCCTTCTTGCGGGCGGGATATCTTCGGAAAGAGAGGTCTCCCTCAACAGTGGCGAGCAGGTCTATGAAGCGCTGGACAAAGAGAAATACAATATTATCC